>CABFOK010000403.1_pt1 | contig 9434 bp, 6 predicted proteins | sample 3521931 | NCBI WGS metagenome assembly CABFOK01 (sample SAMEA5312447, study PRJEB27640) | indoor metagenome | biome: indoor environment; feature: uncontrolled; material: polymer tiles stone | place: Germany | collected 2014-07-07 | reverse complement strand
TAAAACCTGCGGTAACCAGACAAATAATTGCAACCAAGAGCGTTAAGATAAATTGCTGTTGTGCCTGCTTTTTCTGGTTTTGAGCAACGCTCACACTATAATCAAGAATATAGGTTTGTAAATTCACTACGGTGGCAAATTTATCAACCATTGCTTCTGTGAGTTGCGTACCCGTCAATGAATATGCCCGATTTTGCATACTCTCACTGATTAAAGCCGCAACAATTGGAATACCTTGGTCTAAAAACTGTGTTTTTACTTGTTGGTGCAAAGCTAGGTATTCCGGGGTTTTCGCTTGTTCGGGCTGGATAATATTGATCAAGCCCCATAAATAATGTGCCTGATGTTGAGTCTGTAATGATCGAGCCAAATTATCCTCAGGTATTTTTTCTGCAAAAGTCACCGACGCAATGATATTCGAGGCAATTCGTCCGGCCTGATCGCGTAAATCTGCCAGAATTAAAATAAGGGTGTAGGAATCAGAAACAGATGTATCCTTAGCTACAGTGTGCAGCAATACATTTTTTAAAATTTCCTGACAACTGTCCCATGCCATGAACATTTGCTTAATCGCATCATCAAGCTGTGTTGAAGTCCGTTCAGATCGGGGCAAAGCAGCATAAGCATCTACAGCCTGACGACCCTGCTTTAACGTTACTTTTAAATTGGATGACAAGCCGGGTACCTGAGCAGAAAAGCCTGCTGCATTTAAAATTTGTAGGGTTTGCTCAATTTGTAAATCGACTTCTTTTCGATACTTATGCAATTCATTTAGATTTTCTGCCAACTCCTCAGGGATACTTGACATCACCTTATTCGCAGGTGCTCGCTCGCGCGAAACTTTATTGGCTAAATCTGCAACCGCCCGCAGTGCAGAAATTTCCGTCAAGGCACGATCCGCTTTTTGATAACTTTGATAGCTACTGATAATTAAAGGAATGGAAAGGAAAAGCAGTGAGAAGATAATGATGATCATCGACAAGTAAAGCCGTTGACTAATCTGTTCCGAACGTAATTTATACATGAATTCAGTACGCCCTACACACAAACAACTGGCCAATCATCATCATATTTCGCTTACAATACAAGCGTATATATTACATGATTTTTTACTAAAATAATTCTTTCTTATCAACCGTTTATCTTATTTTTTATAAAAATATATTGTTAATACTTCTCTCTAGCGAAGATAAAAGAATAAGCCGAGCTTATCTAAAATATCTAGACTCAATTGCTTGCGCTCCCCCACCTCATCGGTATTTTGCATTTCCAGATTTAAAACGAAAGCGGTGATCTGTCCATTTGGCTGTTCCACCCAGCCTGTGTACCAGCCAACTTGTGGCTGTACATCCATTCCCCAGCCACTTTTAGCATATAGTTTTGTATCCCCGCGACGCTCTATAAAAAGCATCTCTTTCACCTGTTTTTGTACAGCAGTATCAAAAGGCAATTGTTCTGTTGCCAGTTGATAAGCAAATTTTACTTCCTGTTCATGGGTGATTTTTAAAGAACCCACCAGCCAAAAGTTATCGACCTGTTGACCAATTTGTTGATTGCCAAAACCGACACGTTTTACTTCTTGCTGCATTAATTGTAGACCAATACGCCTAGCCAGCTCTTGATAAACAGGAACCGCAGACGCCTGCATTGCCTGCCCCAAAGTCATGTCTTTTTCCCATGCAGTAAAACTACGTTTCTTACCATCCCATTTAAAAACTTCCGTCGTAGTTACTTTGTGATGCTGTAAGCCAATTAAGGCATTTAACATTTTAAAAGTTGAAGCTGGAATATAGGGAGAATTGACACGTGTTAAAGCATTCCCATAACGATTCAACTGATGACCATCGTAAGTCATAAAGACTGCCTGTTTATTTACCTGATTTAACAGTGTGGCAATATCTTCTGATCGTGCAGAGCTTAATTTTGAGTGAGGTTTTATCACCGCTTTACTCAAATTCTGTTCTGTTCCCATCTGGCAGGCACTTAATTGCATCAAAACGATTAAGCAGCTTAAGTAAAACAATCCTTGTTTCATCTCAAAATCTCGAAAGCATAATTTCTCTATTTTTATCAAATCCGGTCACATCATTTTGTATAAATTACGCATCACTCAAATATTTTTATTAGAGCTGTAAGAAAATATTTACACATGCCACAAATAAGTGCATAATGCCCCGCATTAGGGCAAGTCAAAATCATTCCTCAGCAGGATTTTTGATTTTTCCGAGATTTTTGGCTAAAAAACCCCAGTTTTCATAGGAAACTGGGGTTTTTTATTACTAAATTTAAGATATTACATATAACTTAAATCAATAACGCACTTTATTGGTGCAATAAAATTCTAAAAAATAATTCAAAATGAACATTTTTTAATATCCTGCTTTGTAATAAAGCAATGATCAAAAAATAAAAAATTAATAATCTGTTGGTTTTAAGGTTTTGTAGATATTTACCTACTTTTATTAAATATGAGAACTGAGCCAGAGTAAGATTATTTTAGGTAAAAAAAAAGCCCAACCTTGGGGAAAGTTGGGCATATAAAAACAAAACTTGTTTATGGAGAATCAGATCATGATCACATTATTTCAATGCAATATGACTTGATAGATATATTATGGTAAAAATCTTTAAATAAGTAAAGCCTATTAAAACAGTATGGTTTTATATAAATCACAATAAATATATATAAATGTGAAATATTTCACATATAGACAATTAATATGTTTATTTTTTAGACAAAATATATTTATTTTAAGTGGTAATTATTGTTTAAACCCAAAAAAATATTGCAAATCTGCCAATTAGCTCACTCTATAGCAACATAGATAAATTGTTTTTTACAATTAACAAATATAAGTTAATCTAATTTTACATTGTAAAAATATACCTTTTTTTCATTAATTCCGAGAAGGATAATTTGTTTTAATACCGATATTCTTTTGTTCTGACAAAAGTTTTTGAAGTTGACACACAACAAGCTGATTGTTTGTTTTTCAAACATATATATTATTTAGAGTAAAAGCCCAATAATATAATGTTCTTTTAGTTCATTGACTTAATGTTTTGTTACAATACAATGCCTACTGTTTAATCCATTTTTAACAGAACTGGTAATTATTATGAAAAAACTCGGTTTAGCCACTGCTTTATTATTAGCCATGACCGGTGCTCAAGCGTACCAATTCGAAGTACAAGGTCAATCTGAGTACATCGATAACACTGTAAATGACAAAAACTTTACGGGTGCTGTACAAGGTACTTATTACCTTAAAGATGTTGATTCTTCAAAAGGTCCATTGGCTGAAGCAGCTTTCTTAAACCAAGCGTCTAACGTGTCTGTAGCTTATAACTATGGTGAATACGACGTTGATGCTGATGAGAATGAAAATTCTACAGCTCATACTTATGGCGCTAAAGCTGAAGCTTATGTTCCTACTAAATTTGTTCCTGCATACGCAAGCGCTTCTTACAACCACACTAAATTTGATGGTAAAGGCGGTCAATCTGATGACCAAGGCGACCGTTATGCATTAGAACTTGGTGCTCTTGTAATCCCTAACTTCTTGGTAGCAGTTGGTTATACAAGTGTTGCAGATCAAGCTTCTCTTGACGCTTTCAACATCATGAATAATGGTATTGCTAAAGCTGTTCTTGAAACTAACACAATTGCTGACGACCAAGATGCGATCACTGCACGTACTAAATACGTAGGCGCTATTGACGGTACTAACATGTCAATTGGTTTTGAGTCTGGTTTAGTTTACGGTGAAGACACTGCTTACAACTTGGGTACAACTCTTTTTGTTACCCCTAAATTAAGCGTTGGTGCATCTTACATGGAATCTAGCTTCGCTGGTTCACCAGACAAAGCTTGGGGTGCAAACGTAAATTACTTCATCACTCCTGCTGTTGCAGTTGGCGCGTCTTATATAAATGCTAACTTCGAATCAGCTCTTGCTGGTGAGGACCTAACAGTTCGTGACACTCAAACTGTTGGCGTAAACGCTAAATTCCGTTTCTAATTCCTGATTAGATTCTGAATAATAAAAAAGGACGCTTTAAGCGTCCTTTTTTATTACGGCTTTATGACTAGCTGAATTTATTCTGGGGTGCGCACCAGACTTAAAAAGTGTAGATGGCGTTCATATTGATCAATAATATCTTGTAATAGATCATCTGAAGTCCAATCCATCACATCATAGTTCTGACCGCCTTCTTTTAAAAAGACTTCTGCCTGATAATAGCTTATTTCATCCGCAGTCATTTCTGGCATAAAACTCGGCGGAACCGTTTCTCGTATCACCACCTGGTAGATAAAATTAATTTCATCATGATGATCGACTCTTAATTCCAGGCCATCGGCAATCAAGCGAATGGTCACTGTCAACTTACGACGCTGAAACTCCTTTTGCACACCTTGAAAGGCCTTGGACACTTCAGTTTGAATATACTGATTCACCTCTGTTTCAGTATGCGGATAATGCATAATCAGACCTAAACGCTGCTGCCAACTACGTGGGTTTTGAATCGCTCGTGGGGTAATGCGTGCTTCTTGTAATGCATTCATTTTGATGACATCCAGACGCAAGGCTTTGACTAAACCCCAACAGATCAACAGCATAATAAAAGTAACCGGCAAGGCACTCATCATGGTGGCTGACTGTAATGCACCGAGTCCACCCACCAGCAGTAAAACAATCGCCAATACCGCCATCAATACGGTCCAAAACAGTCTTTGCCAAATGGGAGAGTTTTCAGATTTTGCAGTTAAATAGTCGGTCACCAGTGCACCGGAATCTGCTGAAGTCACAAAAAACAGCATCACCAGACAGGTTCCCAATAAACTCATGACGCTTGAAAAAGGCAAACTCTGCAAGAACGCGAATAGTGCGACCGATGAATCTCGTTGAACTGCCACAACCAGAGAATGATTGGCTTCATGCAGAATGCTATATAGCGCGGCATTTCCCATAAAGCCCATCCAGATCAGGGTAAAACCGGTCGGAATCAGCAAAACACCGACAATAAATTCGCGAATACTGCGTCCTTTGGATACCCGGGCGATAAACATCCCCACAAATGGTGACCATGAAATCCACCATGCCCAGTACATAATGGTCCAACCACCAATCCAGCCATTAGGTTGATAGGCATATAGATTAAAGGTCATCGCAAATAAATTTGAGACGTATTGCCCGGCATTTTGAATGGTGGTTTGCAGTAAATAAATAGAAGAGCTGGCAAAAAATACGAACAGTAATAAAGTCAGCACCAAAATTAAATTCAGTTCAGATAGCCGTTTAATTCCCTTATCTAGGCCTAAAAATACAGACATTGAAGCCATGGTGCTGACCACAATAATCAGGATCACTTGGGTACTGGCTGACTGTTGAATTCCAAACAGGTAGTTCAGCCCCGAATTAATTTGGGTTACCCCAAAACCCAAGGTGGTGGCAACACCGAAAACTGTTCCAATCGTGGCAAAGGTATCTACTGCATCCCCAATCGGACCATAAATTTTTTCACCAATGATCGGATATAAAGCAGAACGAATTTTTAGAGGCAGATTATGGCGATAAGCGAAATAGGCTAGTGCCAATCCCACCACAGTATAAATTGCCCAGGCATGAAAGCCCCAATGAAAGAAAGTCACGCGCATGGACTGTTGTGCGGCTTGAATCGTTTCGCCCGCCCCTTCCGGCGGTGAGACATAATGCATTACGGGTTCGGCAACCCCAAAGAACATCAGGCCAATCCCCATGCCTGCTGTAAATAACAGAGCAAACCAGGAAGCATTGCTATAATTGGGCTGGCTATGATCGGGGCCCAGCTTGATTTTCCCCATGTCCGATAACGCAATATAAATCAGTAAAATAAGAAATATCGCGACCGACAACACATAGAACCAGCTAAAGGAATCTGTGACCCATTGATTGAGATTTTTGGTAATCAGCTCAAATGAGTTTGGGGCTAAAACAACCACAACCAGAAAGATAGAAATAATAGCGACGGTACTAAAAAACACATTTGGATTGACGTTAGCAAACCAGGATGGATTTTTGGAAGGCATACATCCTCCATTTTATATTTTAATTAATGGGATAGACCAAACGGTCAAACAGAGCATTTATCGAAAGATAAATAAAAGACGAGTTGAGCAGAACTAAATTAAAACTCAAACACATCATAAATTAATGACATAAGGCATGCAGTTACATTTCTGTAACATAGTCACAATTTTAGATTATTTATTGGTCTTGTTCTGATTGGGTAAATGGGCAATATATTGCAGGGCGATTAAACGCGAAACAATCAGTGCCAAGTACATGACACCAAAAAACATTTGCAGCATTGCCAGCACACGTGCAGGTGCACTCATCGGCATTAAATCAGACAAGCCGGTTGCCGACTGTAAACTAAAACTTAAAAACAATAAATTCAGCCAGCTTTGTAAACCGCTCATATTTGGATTATGAAAACTATCCGGCACCAGTAGCTGACAAATGTTATATAAAAAGGCAAAACCCCAAGCAAGCAGCGTAAATACCGCAGCGGCAGCGAATAGCTCATCCCGGGTTAAGTAACGGTCTTCAAACATATACCGCAATAAACCATAGGCGGCACTAAAATAAGCGGCAGCCTCGAAACCATGCGCAATCACTTGAATCATAGGATGATCCAGGCCCAGTAAAATCATTGAAGAAAAAATGACCGCACCACCGACAAAACTCATTCCTAAAATCGTAAACATTGGTGTTTGCCGGATGACCTTGGCAATGACCAGTAAAACCAGAACTCCTAAAACCCAGGTCAAGGTCCGATAAGTGGTACTGTAATTGCCCGCTACAGATAATATTAAAATGATAAATTGCAGCAAGATCAGCCATGCTGAAGGTAATAAGCGAAAAATTTTCCACACATCAATAAGCGCCTGCATTTACCACTCCAAGAAATTGCTGTTTTGTTTATCATGCTGTTTTCTTTCTTTTTGATCGAATCAACTTAGCATGAATGAGCGAGTATACGAATGACACATTTGTATGAATCTGGATGAAAAGTTGGATGAAAAGCTGGATAAAAATCATCGAAAAGAATTTGTCAGTCTATGCATGAGATTAAATTTCTGGACGATATATGCAAAATAAAAATTAGCCTAAAAAAATGAATTAAAAATTCAAAACAATATTCTTTAATAAAGCTTAGCTTCAATCTTCAGACAATAAAAAAGTCCCCGCAGGGACTTCTTTATGGTGTCAATTTTGAGTGTTAGTGATCAGATGCACCTGATGCGCCAATACCCGTCATTGAACGAACATACTGTGCGTCAAACGCCTTACGCTCTGCTTGTGCACGTGCTGAATTATCAGTCACCGAGAACAACCAGCAGCAGAAGAACGACAATGGCATTGCAAAGATTGCAGGACCATTAAACGGATTGATTGGTGTATCAGAGATGCCTAATGTATCTACCCAAACGGCTTTAGACAATACAATTAACAGCACTGCAAGCCCTAGACCTACCACACCGCCAATCACCGCACCGCGCGTGGTCAAGCCTTTCCAGAACATTGACAGTACCAGTACCGGGAAGTTGGCACATGCAGCCACCGAGAATGCCAAACCGACCATGAAGGCAACATTTTGTTTCTCGAACAAAATACCCAAAATCATCGCAAAAATTGCAAGACCTAAAGTCGCGATTTTTGACATGCGAAGTTCAGATTCAGGCGTAGTACGACCTTTTCTGAATACGTTTGCATACAAGTCATGTGAAATTGCTGAAGCACCAGACAAGGTCAAACCTGCCACTACGGCAAGAATCGTTGCGAATGCCACCGCTGAAATGAAGCCCATGAACAGGTCACCGCCAAGCGCATCACTCAAGTGCACCGCAGCCATGTTGTTACCACCCACTAGCTCTAATTTGCCAGTTACTGCCATTTTCGCTACATCAAGGAATTGCGGGTTGTTCGATACGTACATGATCGCACCGAAACCGATGATGAAGGTTAAAAGGTAGAAATAACCAATAAAACCTGTTGCAACCACCACCGATTTACGTGCTTCTTTTGCATCTTTCACTGTAAAGAAACGCATTAAAATGTGCGGTAAACCTGCTGTACCAAACATTAATGCAAGACCGAGCGAGATTGCATCAATCGGGTTTGCCGCTAACTTACCTGGCCCCATGATATTGCCAGCCTCAGCCAAACTGACATCATGTACTTTAGAGAAGATCTGAATCGATTGTTCAAACATTTCAGTGAAGCTAAAGCCCACGCCTTTCATGACCATAAATGCCATGAAGGTTGCACCTGAAAGTAACATCACCGCCTTGATGATCTGTACCCAAGTGGTTGCCAGCATACCGCCGAAAATCACGTAAGCCATCATCAGCAAGCCAACAATCACAACTGCGATGTTGTAGTTCAAACCAAACAGCAGTTTGATCAGCTGTCCTGCACCAACCATCTGAGCGATGAGGTAGAACGCAACCACAACCAATGAACTGATCGCAGCCAAAGTACGTACTGGTTTTTCTTCCAAACGGAAAGACACTACGTCAGATAAGTTGAATTTACCCAGGTTACGCAGACGTTCAGCCACCAGGAACAATACGATTGGCCAACCCACCATGAAACCCAGTGAGTAAAGTAAACCGTCAAAACCTGAACTGAACACCAGTGCAGAAATACCAAGGAACGACGCAGCTGACATATAGTCACCGGCAATCGCCAAACCATTTTGAAAACCTGAGATCCCGCCACCGGCAGTATAGAAATCTGTGGTACTGGTGGTTTGCTTCGCTGCCCATTTGGTAATCACCAATGTGAAAGCAACAAAGATCACGAACATAATGATCGCGTGCCAGTTGGTTGCCTGCTGTTCAGCGGCTCCGAGATCTGGGCCAGCCATGGCCATACCCGACATTAGCAGCGTTGATGCTGCAAGGGCTTGAGCCTTCAATGAATTCCATTTCATATTAGTGCGGTCCTTTTTCTTTGGCAATTGCTTCTACTTCTCTCATTGCTTCTTGTGTTAATGGATCTAGCTTGTTGTTAGCAATATAGGAATACACACCGCAAAGTAGAAATGATAATACGATGATGCTTAGACCCAGTGGCATTCCCCAAGTTGTTACACCACCGCTAAAAGAACTCATCAAGAATTCTTTGTTATAACCAACAAGCAGCATAAAGCCCACGTAGACGAACAACATAATTGCTGTAAGTGTCCAGCTCAGTGTGCTTTTTTTACTGACCATCTGTTTAAATTTCGGATTCTGTAGAATTTGCTCTACCTGTCTCTCATCCATAACCCATGCTCCTGTTTGCGCCTAGCCTTAGGCACTATTTTTTAATTCGAATTATTACGTTGTATAACTTAACAATCTTGTTGGGTAGTTGTAATTAATACTTTGGTCGTTAAATTTT
>CABFOK010000834.1_pt1 | contig 9621 bp, 6 predicted proteins | sample 3521931 | NCBI WGS metagenome assembly CABFOK01 (sample SAMEA5312447, study PRJEB27640) | indoor metagenome | biome: indoor environment; feature: uncontrolled; material: polymer tiles stone | place: Germany | collected 2014-07-07 | reverse complement strand
TATAAGCAGGCAATAGAGAATGAGTATTTAGTCTGGTTAGGGGGGAAAGAGAAGAAGATATTAACCCCAGTGTATTAAAGTATTAAGTTTCAAAATATTTTTAACTGTATGAATCACACAAATTCTTTAAAAAGACTGCGTCAATATGTGACGTTAACTTTCTAAAATTCATTTAAATAATTATTAGAAAAGGATATTTTAAGAATAACTCTTCTTTAGAATTGATAAAAAGAATGGAACAACTCAATCCATCTGATTTAAAAGCCATTTTACATTCGAAACGTGCAAACTTATATTACCTTGAACACTGCCGTGTCATGCAAAAAGATGGGCGGGTTTTATATCTCACGGAAGCCAAAAATGAAAATCAATATTGGAATATTCCGATAGCAAATACTACCGTAATTATGCTCGGAACAGGCACATCTATTACGCAGGCTGCAATGCGTATGCTTGCTAGTGCAGGTGTGTTGGTCGGTTTTACAGGCGGTGGCGGCACACCTTTATTTATGGGTTCTGAAATTGAGTGGATGACACCGCAAAGTGAATACCGCCCAACGGAATATATGCAAGGTTGGATGCAGTTTTGGTTTGATGACGACAAACGTTTGGATGTTGCTAAACAGTTCCAACTTGCGCGGATCGAATTTATTCGAAAAATTTGGGGGAAAGATAGGGATTTAAAAGACTATAGTTTTTATGTAGATGATTTAGATATTCAACAGGCTTTAACGGGTTATGCCGCAAGAATTCCACAACAAAGTAAAGTCGGAGACTTACTACTTGCAGAAGCTGCAACCACAAAGCAACTTTATAAAATTGCAGCCACTCGTACAGGATTAAAAGACTTTAACCGTAATCCTGAACAAGGTGATTTAGCCAATGATTTTTTAAATCATGGCAACTATTTGGCCTATGGTTTAGCAGCAACAACACTTTGGGTATTGGGGATTCCGCATGGCTTTGCAGTAATGCACGGTAAAACACGGCGTGGCGCTTTGGTCTTTGATGTGGCGGATTTGATTAAAGACGCCATTGTGTTGCCCTATGCCTTTATTTGTGCCAAAGAAAAAATGACTGAACAAGAATTTAGACAACAAGTTTTGCAAAAATTTACAGAGCATAAAGCTTTGGATTTTATGTTTGATCAAGTCAAAACAGCAGCTTTATCTTCTAAAAATGGAGATGAAGTATGATCGTCACGTTTATATCTCAATGTGAAAAGAAAGCGATTTCACGTACACGACGTGTGCTTGATGCATTTGCAGACCGCATTGGGGATAACACATGGCAAACGGTGATTACTGAAGATGGTTTGATTGCAGTTAAAAAATTATTGCGTAGAACTGTGACAAAAAATACTGCAATAAGTTGTCATTGGATTCGGGGCAGACGCAGAAGCGAATTGCTGTGGGTTGTGGGGAATCGGAATAAGTTTAATTCTGAAGGTATTGTGCCTGTAAATACAACCAAGAAAAAACTCGATCAAAACAAATGGGAAAATGATTGGCATTATTTGCCTTTAATTAAAGCTCTGGTTGCTATTTCTGCTTTATTACATGATTGGGGTAAAGCAACGGTTTTATTTCAAGAAAAACTACAGCCTAAAAGTAAACAAACTATCAAAGGTGATCCCCTTCGTCATGAATGGATTTCGTGTTTATTGCTGAATGCTTTGGTTCATTCCTCAGAAAATCCTCACTCTGATGATGCTTGGCTAGATTTATTACTCAATCAAACATGGAATGAAGATCTGTTAAAAGCAACAGTTCTCAAAAATTCAGATAAAGCTAAAGCTCTGGATAATTTACCACCATTGGCACAGTTAGTTGCATGGTTAATCGTGTCACATCATCGCTTACCTAATTTAAAAGATGAGGTGGAATTAAAATCTTTTAGTGATGAGCCTGCGGAAAATATGACAGATTTATTCGAATTTATTGAAGCAGATTGGGGCTATCAAAATAAATTTGATGAAAAAGAATATCAACAACGACTTTTACAATGTTTTCAATTTGAGCAAGGCTTATTGAGTCAATCTACTGAATGGACCAGGCAAATTAAAAAATGGTCTGAACGCTTATTGTTGGAAAAGGACAATATTGCAAAAGTTTTAGCGGATGGCAGTTGGCGTGTAGTGCTGCATCATGCACGCCTATGTTTGATGATGGGGGATCATTATTATTCATCTTGTGATGCGGATAAAACGTGGAAAACCAATTTATGCTTAATTGCCAATACTGATCATCAAACCAAGCAACCTAAACAGTTTTTAGACGAACATTTGGTTCGTGTCAGTGATAACGCCATGCGAGTGGCGCAATCACTTAGCCGTTTGGCGGATGATATGGAGCCTGCTTATGATCTGCAAAAACTGAAAAAGAAAAGTCCACAGGGTTTTGAGTGGCAAGATAATGCTGTTAGAGAAATTAAGCAATTTAAACAAAAACATGAAGATGCCAATGAGCAAGGCTGGTTTGTTGTCAATATGGCAAGTACTGGTAAAGGAAAAACCATTGCGAATGCCAAAATTATGCAAGCTTTGTCTAAAGATGGGCAATCCTTGCGTTATGTTCTGGCTTTAGGATTAAGAACATTAACTTTACAAACTGGAGATTCATATCGTGAAGATATCGGCTTAAGCAACGATGAATTGGCGGTGCTTATTGGTTCTAAAGCTGTACAGGAACTGCATAACAACCAACAGAGTAAAAGTGAACACGCTGATGATTCTTATGATGACATTGGTTCAGAGTCCCTAGAACAGCTTTTAGATAATGAGCTTGATTATGGTGATATGCCCCAAGCTGACTTTATGAATATCTTATTTCCTGCCAATCAAGCTGAACGCAATAAAGCTTTTTTATATAAACCTGTATTGGCTTGTACCATCGACCATATTATGTCGGCAACTGAAACTCAGCGAGGCGGAAAGTATATTCTGCCGAGTTTAAGACTTTCATCCTCAGATCTAGTCATTGATGAAGTAGATGATTTTGATGGACAGGATTTAATCGCTATTGCTCGATTGGTACATCTAACAGCGATGTTAGGTCGAAAAGTCATGATTTCATCTGCAACCATTCCACCTGCTTTGGCTGAGGGATTTTTTAATGTCTATCAACAAGGTTGGCAATTATATTGTGCCTTCAAAAAAATAGAGCAAACGCAAGTGAATGCGATGTGGGTAGATGAATTTAAATCACAGATACACGGAATTGATTTAGCAGCATCTAATAAAGCTATTCAGGACTACCGAATAGGGCATGATGCATTTGTTGAAATTCGGGCTAAGTCTTTAGCAGAACAAATCATCAAACATAAAGCATATATCATTGAGTGTGCGGATTTAGTAGCGCAGAAAGAACAAAAGCAACTCGATGAAAGTTTACAGCAACAGTATTTTGAGCGCATTCGGCAAAATATTGAAAAATTGCACCACCATCACCATACGGTGGATTTAGCCACAGGGAAAAAAGTTTCTTTTGGAGTGGTACGTGTTGCCAATATTCCTCCTTGTGTTGCACTCACCCAGCATTTACTCAATGCTGAATGGTCGGAAAATATTGCGCCACGTGCAATGGCATATCACAGTCGTCAAATTTTATTATTACGCAGTGAACAAGAACGGCATTTAGATGCTGTGTTAAAACGCAAAGAAAAGCGAGGTGAGGAACCTGTTGCATTTTCAAATATAGAAATACGTCAGCATTTAGATGAGACAGAGGCCAATCATGTCATTTTTATTTTAGTCGCAACGCCTGTAGAGGAAGTGGGGCGTGATCATGATTTTGATTGGGCGATTATTGAGCCGTCATCTTATCGCTCAATTATTCAATTGGCTGGTCGGGTGTTAAGACATCGTAAACTCGAACAAGATATTCAGCAGCCGAATATTGGCCTGTTGCAATTTAATTTAAAAGGATTGCGTGGTGCTAAAGTGGCTTTTGAGAAACCGGGGTTTGAAAAAAATACAGGCAAAGGGAATTTTAAATTAGAAACCAAAAACCTTTCTGAGTTATTGGACTTGGATGAAACTGCCAAAATTAATGCGATTCCACGTATTCAAGAGCATCAGCCTTTACAAGCAAAGAAAAAACTTGCGGATTTAGAACATGCAGTTATGGCTGATGCTTTAACCAATTATAAGCAAATTGGGGCAAAGCCGTTAAATGCATGGCTTAGCCAATATTGGTTTCTAACAGCTTTACCGCTGCGTTTTACGCCATTTAGACAAAGTTCACCCAATATTCAGCTTTTTGCAGTATGGAAAGATTATAAGCTTGTGTTTTCTGAAAAAGATGATTTAGGTCGCTATGTTGATCGTAATGGTTTCTACAAGATTCGTTCTCATGAGCTGACGGAATTACAACATCAAAGATTATGGTTAAATCGAAATTATTACGACATTCTGTGTCGTATGGTGATTGATAAAGTTTCGGATAATCAGCATATTGAAGATGAAATAGAAAAACTATCCAGACGTTACGGGGAAATCATGTTACCTCAACATGATGAAGATAAAACGCTCATGTATTCAGATCAATTTGGTCTAGTGGTTCAATATTCAAAATAAAGGGAGGGGGTATGATAGAGATAATTTTTGAGCAATATCTTTCACAACAGAAGAGAGCTTGGCTAGAAAGAAAATCTAAAGGAAAAGATCCAACACTTGAATTATTAAGTGAGTCAGAAATTAGATATGAAAAGGCAACATGGATAAATAAAGCTGTTAAGCAAGCTCGACATGCGATTACAACCCATGCAAGTACATTCACTCATCCTGATGCAAAAACCTCATGTTTTAGATTTTCAGCTCCTTATTTAAATAATGGACTTTTATCTACAAATAATGTGAATTATGAAAATGATTTTGACTTGTTTGGAAATGCAGCAACAGATAGTTTTGTGAAAGAAATCTATTTATTTTTAAATGAATCAGTAGATGAGCAAACGATTTGGGGTCATTTAAAAAATGAATCGAATGAAATCAAAAAGTTTATCCAAAACTACAATTTGGATTTTGATGAAGCTAAAACCGCTTTATCTAAGCTAATGATTGATCCTGAGCCACCTAAAACACATAAATTACTTAAACAGGTCTACTTCCCTGTAGAAAATAATTATCACTTATTATCTTTGCTTACCCCTTCGGTAGTTACTACTGAATTACTTAGACGTTTAAATCTAATAAGATTTAGTGAAGTGGCTAAGCAAGCTCGCAGTCTTAAAAGAGATAATAAATTTAGTGAAGATACTTATGAGGACATTTTTGATTTAACAGAAGTTGCTTTTGGTGGATCTAAACCGCAAAACGTCAGTGTATTAAACAGTCAAAATGCAGGTCGGGCTTATTTGCTTTCAAGCTGCCCGCCTATTTTGGAAAAACGAGCAATACGCTTGCCGAAAACAGATTTTTTCGCACAGTGCTTATATCGTAAAAATTATCAGGACAGTTTTGTTCAATTGCATAAGTTTATGCAATTAGATCTAAACAATATTGATATTCGAACTGCTATTCGCAACATCATTCAATTTGTGATTGATCAAGTGTTATTACAAGGATTTAAGATTCGGGAGTTTTATCCTGAGGGTTGGTCAAAGCAAGATTATTACGCCAGTCTTCCAAAATTACAGCGTGTATGGCTCGATCCAATTTATGCCCAACAGCGTGAAAATGATAGTGAATGGCGCAATCAGTTAAGCGAAGATATTGCACGTTGGATTCTACGTAGTTATGAAAAAGTCATTAATGAAGCTTATACGTTAGGAACAGGTGAAATTAATGATGTAAAGCAACGTGTTGAGAAATCATTGCAGCAAGCGAAGGAGTTCTTTTAATGCGCTATTTTTTACTTATTCCGCATCTTAAAATTCACGATGCCAATGCCATAAGTAGCCCATATAGCATTGGGTTTCCTGCAATGACAGCATGGCTTGGTGCTGTACATGCTTTACAGCGTAAGTTAAAGCAACAAGGATGTAATTTAAATCTAAATAAAGTGGCAGTGAGTTGTCATGACTTTAACTTACAAACTTATAAAGGACGTGGTGATTTTGTTCATTCAATTGTCGGGACAGCTAATCCATTGGATAAAGATGGAAATAGACCTGCATTTATTGAAGAAGCCCGTTGTCATCTAGATGTGTCACTTTTAATTGAAATTGAAGCTTCATCTAAAAAGCAAAGAGAGCAACTTTTAGAAATTGTACAAGGCATTGTGGCAAGTATGAAATTTGCCAGTGGAGATGTACTGTCTATAGGACCATGCAGTATTTTAAATTTTGACGAGGATGAAGATCAGGAAAAAGTATTACGTCCAATTCTGAATAAATTGATGCTTGGGCATGTACTTATTGAGCGTCGTGATTTAGTCATTCAAAGCATGCAAGAGGGCAAAGATGCTTTAGATAGTGTACTGGATTATCTCAAAGTTACACATAGCTCAACCCAAGATGATGATGGCAAAGTGACATGGACATCCAAACGTAAAGCGCAAGGCTGGCTTGTTCCAATTGCTGTGGGGTTTCAAGGTATTTCTGAATTGGGGCAAGCAAAAAATCAGCGGGATGCAAACACCCCACATCGTTTTGCAGAAAGTGTTCTGACTTTAGGTGAATTTGTGATGCCTTACCGCATTGAAACTATTGATCAACTGTTATGGCAATATCATGTTGATCTCGAAAATAATTTATATCTTTGCCAAAACTTAACAACATTTTAATTTGATATTTAAAAAGGAAAAATCTCATGGCTAAAAATGAAAAAGCGGTCGCGAGCGTACTTGCATTTGAAAAGAAATTGGTTCCATCTGATGGTTATTTTTATGGAACAACGTGGGACAATCGTACAGAGCAAACGGCATTAAAACTGATTGAAAAGTCTGTACGTGGTACGATTTCCAATCGTTTAAAGCCGGCTGTGGCAAGTGATCCACTAAAGCTAAATGCGGAAGTTGAAAAAGCCAATTTACAAACCGTGGATGCCTGTGCATTGGGCGAAAATCAAGATACTTTAAAAGTCGCTTTTACTTTGAAAGTTTTAGGTGGAATTGAGAACCCATCTGCTTGTAATAATGAAACTTTTTTAAATTCTTATCAGTCTGTTGCTAAACAATATGTAGAGCAACATGGATTTGAGGAGCTATCTAAGCGTTATGCTTTAAATATTGCCAATGCACGATTTTTATGGCGTAACCGTGTAGGTGCTGAAAAAGTTGAAGTGATTGTTCAAGTCAATAATCAGGAAGCTGTTACTTTTAATGCTTTTGATTATGCATTGCATAGTTTCGAAAATGTAGATGCAAAAGTTCAGAAATTGGCAGATCAGATCGCCCAAGCGCTAAAGGGTGAAGTACCTTATTTATTAATTAAAATTGAAGCCTATGCTTTGGTTGGTAAATCACAAGAAGTCTATCCAAGTGAAGAACTTGTCTTAGATAAGGGCAAAGGCACAAAAAGCAAGATTCTTTATCATGTGAATGATGTAGCTGCGATGCACTCTCAAAAAATAGGCAACGCACTGCGTACGATTGATACTTGGTATCCTGAATTTGATGATAAACAAACAGCGATTGCCATAGAGCCGTATGGTGCAGTGACTAATTTAGGTAAGGCATATCGTACACCGAAAGCGAAACAAGATTTTTTTAGCTTATTTGATAAATATGCTTTGGGTGAAAGTTTGGACAATGCAGAACAAGAGCATTATGTGATGGCTGTATTGGTTCGTGGTGGTGTATTTGGTCAAAGTTCTAAGGATTAACGATGAAATTTTATCAGGAAATTACCTTGATTGATCAAGCCGAAATTTCCACGTATTTCATTTGGTCTAAGCTTTATACGCAATTGCATCTTGCTCTAGCTGAACAGAAAGATCCCAATGAAAAAGTGAATATAGGCGTATCATTTCCAAAGTATGTTTTTGAACAGAAAACAGAAGATCAGAAAGCTCAAATTCATTTAGGAGATAAGCTTCGAATTTTTGCTCAATCGGATAATGATTTAGAAAAATTAGATATTCGAAAATGGTTAGAACGTTTAACTGATTATTTGCACATTACGTCTATTCGGGACGTGCCAAGTGAAATCAAAGATTATGCCATCTATAAGCGTAAACAAGTTAAAACCAATGCCCAACGTTTAGCGCGTCATCGTATCAAACGTGGAGATATTGGCTTTGATGAAGCACTTGCACGATATAGTAATGTGGTTACAACGACTAATTTGCCTTATATCGAAATGCAGAGCTTAAGCACTTCAGATGAACAAAGAAAAAGGCGATTTAAATTGTTTATTGAAAAAGTTCCTGCTGAAAAATCTGAGACTCAGGTTTTTAGCACCTATGGATTAAGTTCGGTATCTTCTGTACCCGAATTTTAACCCAATATTTTTTGACTCTTTAACATCTTAATAAAATCAATAAGTTATAGTGGTGGGTTGAAACTTGGGTCTTTTATGGATTTTTAGTTTTAACTTACTGTTATAACTTTATTTTTTGCTTTAAAATTACTGTTCACTGCCAGATAGGCAGCTTAGAAATTTAAAGGTGGTAACAGCAAGACTTGATCATCGTTCACTGCCAGATAGGCAGCTTAGAAAGAATGAAAAGGCAGGGCTTGTAGAGATGATCCGTTCACTGCCAGATAGGCAGCTTAGAAAGATTATTCGGGTCGTAAAATGGGTTTGAAATGGTTCACTGCCAGATAGGCAGCTTAGAAATAGATCAATTATAGTAAAGTAAGCCCTGCGGGGTTCACTGCCAGATAGGCAGCTTAGAAATCTGACTTCAAGTAATCGGAGTATTCAGAGATGTTCACTGCCAGATAGGCAGCTTAGAAATACGGAGGAAATACGCCAAATTTTAAAAAGTAGTTCACTGCCAGATAGGCAGCTTAGAAAAGTATCTGGTTGGAAAATATGTCCCTGTTGGGGTTCACTGCCAGATAGGCAGCTTAGAAAACGCAAAACCATGATACCTACAGCGAATCAACGTTCACTGCCAGATAGGCAGCTTAGAAACACCAACACCAGTGGATGCAAGACTGTACTGGGTTCACTGCCAGATAGGCAGCTTAGAAATGAGTTAGGAGCCTCCCCAGATCCTTATTTCAGTTCACTGCCAGATAGGCAGCTTAGAAATTAACTGAACTTTGCTATCAAAAAGTTTTAGTGTTCACTGCCAGATAGGCAGCTTAGAAAATAGCCTTTGCTATGAAACGGTTAATAGTGATGTTCACTGCCAGATAGGCAGCTTAGAAATGATAAGTGTCAGGGAATGTAAAACGTAACTCGTTCACTGCCAGATAGGCAGCTTAGAAATTATTCCATACGGTGAATTGATCTGCGGCACCGTTCACTGCCAGATAGGCAGCTTAGAAATTCACACCATTTGGGTAAACTGTAGTGCCAAAGTTCACTGCCAGATAGGCAGCTTAGAAATCTATCTGTAGACAGATGGTTTGCATAGTCACGTTCACTGCCAGATAGGCAGCTTAGAAATGCAACTGGAGTTCATGGTGCTGATAATTACGGTTCACTGCCAGATAGGCAGCTTAGAAAAAGGATAAAATCTGCCTCAGTCACATCGAGCAGTTCACTGCCAGATAGGCAGCTTAGAAA
>CABFOK010001734.1_pt1 | contig 9667 bp, 7 predicted proteins | sample 3521931 | NCBI WGS metagenome assembly CABFOK01 (sample SAMEA5312447, study PRJEB27640) | indoor metagenome | biome: indoor environment; feature: uncontrolled; material: polymer tiles stone | place: Germany | collected 2014-07-07 | reverse complement strand
AAAGGTTTTCAGCACCACGGCAAACAGTGGATCGGACTCTTGTTCTGCTTTATCCAATACTTGCTGTTCAGTCAGTTCACGGCAGCTTTCAAAATAGCGCTGGGTATCTTGTAAACGACTGCGTACTCGACTTTTTAATTCTGCCGATGCTTTACGGGTAAAAGTGGTGGCGATGACCTGATTAGGTAAGTATTTTTCCAATAAAATACGCACCATCAGACTCGATAAAGTATAAGTTTTCCCCGTGCCTGCCGAAGCTTCAATCCAATGTAAACCACTGAATTGCATGTCCTGAATCGGTTGGGTCGACACCGCAGCTGAGGCTCCTGAATGATTCGTCATAATGTATTCCTCAACGGTTATTCCTGAACCAAAGTTTGATGCAGATAAATCGGCTGATATAACTCGTAAGCAAAGGTGTCACAAGCATGGGCAAGCAGTGCGGTTGCATCCTGTTCTTGTAAAATAAATTGCCAATCTCGATGGCGTTTACTCCACTCCATCTCTGACAGTGAGAAGGGTAAATAAGCATCGCTCTTGTCCCATTCTTTTTGCAGTTCTTTAAAGTTGGTAATACTGGCTTTACCAAACTCATCCGTTTGCCATTCAAGCTCTTTGCCTTTTTCAGCCAAGACCAATAACAGTGCCGCAGGCAAGACCAAGGGTTGGGTTTTGCCATAGTTATAGGCGTTTAACCACGACTGTAAATACTGTTGTGCCTGTGTCGCCGTGACCCCTGTATTTAAAATCGTGGCATCACTCAACACCGCAATGCGTTTGAGCTGAGCCGATGTTTCATCACTTAAATGGGGGTGACAGGCCTTTAAATAGTTTAACCACAGTAAGTATTCCAACCAGACTTTGGCGCGTCTTTTGCCTCGTGCACTGGCGGCATCCAGACTGACCCAATCCTGCATCGGATTTTTCGGCAAACTGATATTCATGGTCAGTTCAGGACTGACTCGCCACTGTCTTTGTGTAGTTGCCGTGACGGTTTCAGCATAGAGATTTAAGCGGTGTTTTAAACTTTTATGCTCAACCAAGCTCATTTCTAAGGCGCTGTGCTGAACTTTCCCGACCGGCAACTGATCTTGTAAAACATTAAAATCAAGCTGTTCAAGCCTTTCTTGCTGTTGCAAAAAGTCTCGAATCGCATAACGACCCAAGCCGTCTAAAATCAAAGGTTCATCATTGGCAGGAATATCCTCAGGTTTCAGATTATCCACCCCTAAGGTTTTTAAATACAATCGAGCAGGGAAAGTGACATCTTGGATCCATTGCCCTGCATCGAGCACTGTCACGGGGTCTTGTTGAGCTTCATAAGCTTGATTCACCCAAGGCTCACGTTGCCCTGTCGCCTGTTGGATTTGACGCGCCACTTCAAACCATTGGTCTTGGAAGCGTACTACCTGTGCTGCTTCAAAACCCATCGGGTCAAAGGGTTGTAAGGGATGAACATGAAACAGTTGCTGAATCTGAGCCGGCATATCCACACCCTGTACATTCACAACATCAACAGTTTCAGTTGTAGCATCCAGATGCGGTGACTGGGTAATAAAAGCCAAATGGCTGATCAGTTCTTGTAACACACTCGATGGATCACGGACTTCACCATCACTAACATCAAAACCATTGTAGAACAGCCATAGATTGTCTTGTGCCAATAACAAAGCATCTAAAAATGCACCTTGATCATCTTCCAAACGTGATCGATCACCCAATTGCGGTTTAAGTAAGCTCATTAGATCAAATGGCAATTGGGTATTTCGATTTGGAAATTTCCCGCCGTCTAAGTTCAGCATCACCATCAATTTATAAGGCACAGGGCGAATATGCCCGATTTGACTAAAGGTAATTTGCCCAGTCGGTAAGGTCTGCTCAATTTGGCTGTCGAGCGCAGTTTGAATTTCCTGAATCAAATATGGCAAAGGCAATTGAATCTGATGCATTTGCTGATGTACGGGGTTGTCCGAGGCATAGTTATAGGACAAGGTCAGCATGGTGTATTGCTTTTTCACAATCTTATGTACCGCTTGCAAGGCATCGACACCGGCCTGTTGAAACTCCTCAATCTCTTTTTTCAGGATGTTCAGCCATTGTTCTACTGGTTTTGCCTGTGTGCGTTCACGATCTTTTTCGCTCGGTTTCTCATGTAGCGTCATCCAATCACGACGCTGGGCAAAGTCGTTATAAATCTCGATCAAGGTGCCAATAATGTCAAACTCACTTGGTTGAACTTGGGCATAACTCAAGGTTTCATCGAACATGGCATGTTCAGGGATTGCAATCCCCATCGCCAAACGATCCAAAGCAAATTTCAAACTAAAACGATAATCCTGATCTTGCTCGCTTAAGCTCTGTTTTAAATGCTCAGCATCCAAACCGCGTTTAAATCCCGCTTGAATCAACAGTTCAATCATACGTTCCGTACGATGGGTATCGAGCTGATAACGCAGTTGCGTTGCGGTCAGATTCAGCCAATCGGCAAATTCTTCTAGGCTAAAACGCCCACGGACCAAAGTCATGCGTCCAAGCACCGCCCGCCATGCATTATTCACATCAATCTGGGTCACCCCTGCAATTTTTACAGGCAAATACACCCCATCATGCTGTGCACTTTGTGGAAATACCGAACGGATTAAAGGTTCCATCTGCTTTAAATCGGGTGCTAAGACCAAGATATCACTCGGACGGCGGGGCTGTTCAGGCGTGCCTTGTGCCAACCAATGAATCAACTGTTCCTTCAGCACTTCCAACTGACGTAAGCCGGAATGACAAACATGAATTTGAATCGAGTCATCCTGTGCATCAAGCAAATAGCCTTGTTGTTCAGGCTCCACCAAATACAAAATATCGGACTGTAGTTTTCCTAATAGATGGGTTGGATATTCATCCACAAAAGCATCCACCCATTGCCCTTCATCGCCTGAAGACAAGTGCGAAAGAATCGAGAAATGATCACGGGCTTGTTTGCCAAAACGGGTCAGTAAAGGATGGCGTGACTCACGCACTTCAGCATTAAAATTTAGGGTAAAGGCTTGGAAAAACGCGTCGATTTCGTCATCGGTGGCTTTGGGATGTTTGGCAATAAAGCGTTCTTTTACGCTTAAGTCATAACGCTTTTTCCAATTTGGATCGACACTGTCTGCCCAATATTCTTGCGAGGGGTTGTAATGCAAGATCAACACATCCAAGTATTGCCCCAAACGGCGTAGGAATTGTAATTGGGATGGGGGCAAATCCAAAACGGTAAAAATGATGGCTTGTTTCGGCAGTTTTTTCAGGGCCTGAGCACGACGCTGATCATCATCCAGCACTTGCCAAAACTCATCATCAATGCCTTGCATGTCAATAAAGTCATCATGAAAGGTGTGTTGCCATAGCCAGCGTTGCCAGCGTTCTAATTCTTGCGTTTGGTTAAACTTAAAGGCATGGTCATGCTCGGAGTTTTGCGGGAAATACTTTTCCAAATCGATACTTTGATCTTGCCCCCAAGTATTTAGCCAATTGGTCGGACACTGGCAAGTTGCGCCACAGCCTTGCTGGCAATACCCCCGATACACCATATAGTTACTAAACAGCTTCGATACCTGTTCAGATACCCAATACAGCATGCTTTGTTTTTTTAGTTGTTTGGCTAAACCCTCTTCAAGCTGTGCAGCACTGTCATAGATGCGGTGCACGATTGAATAGAGCGGATGGTCAGTTGCCAATGCGTTTTGATCAGGCTCAATAAAGGCTTTGAGGCTTTGATAAATCCGCCATTTCATCATCAAACGTGGGATATTCGCCTTACGCACATGGTCTTTATCGTCTAAGACTTGCTGATAGCAAAACCATTGAAAGCCACGAATCCGCTGATGAAACTGACTGTTGGCACTGATGCCTTGTTGCTCGGCAATGGTTTGGGTCAGCCATTCTTGTATCGCAGGACTCGGTACTACAAAATGTTCAGTTTTCAACACCGCTAAGGGCGATTTGGAGGGCTTTTGAATACGGAGTAAAACACCTTTCACCAAAACATCAATGTTTTGACTTTGAATCACATGAATCCCCATACACCCTCTTCTATTTTAAGCCACAACGTTTATGTTCATAAATGCACAAAATCATAAACATAAATTACTATACATCTTAAACTGAGTATGTCACTTTTGCTGCATAGACTTGATGAAAACTTTAACGTCGCTATGCGAAAGCATAGATTTAACCAATAATAATCAGACAGATACTTTAGGTGATATGTTATGAAAATCGATAAAATTCCAGATTCTATTGACCCCAACTTAAACTTAGAACAAGTGCGTGTGGAATGTCTGGAACTCGTCAAAAAGCGTTCTTATGTATCTGCTGGTGCAGCGGTGATTCCTGTGCCGTTTTTAGATGTAGTGATCGATGTCGGTATGCTGTCACTGCTGATTCCAGACATTAATGCACGCTTTGGTTTATCGCCTGAACAAGTCAGTGTATTTGACCCTGCAACTAAAAAAATTCATTGGAACGAATTACGTAAACGTGGTTTTGAGTTTTCAGGTTTAGTTGTAGCACGTACTGCGGCAAAAACATCACTGAATAATATTGCTGCCAAAGTCATTACAAAACAAGTGACCAAATTCATCCCGCTTGGTGGTTCGATCATCGCTGCAAGCTTGGGCTATATCGTAATGAAAAAAGTCGCTGAAGCACATGTTGAAGAATGCTACAAATTGGCCAAAGGCATTCAACAAAAACAAAGTGCTAAAGTGGTGAGCTAAAGCTTGCATATTTGAATATATAAAAAAGCGGATTCTAAATCCGCTTTTTTTGTTGGCCATTCAACACTTAATCTACTTTGAGTTGTTTTAGTAAGGCATTTAAAATCTGAATGCGTGCAGAATATTTATCATTGGTCGCAATCACATACCACGGTGCATATTCGGTATCGGTTCGCTGCAACATATCTGCGGCAGCATGTAAATAATCATCCCATCGTCTACGATTACGCCAATCTTCCTCGGTGATTTTAAAACGTTTATGTGGGGTGACTTCTCGTGCTTTAAAACGCTGTTCTTGTTCATCTTTACTGATCGCCAACCAGAACTTCACTACCATGGTTTGAGTATCGACCAAATCTTTTTCAAAGCGATTGATTTCCTCATAGGCACGCTTCCACTCTACATCGGTCGCAAAGCCTTCGATTCGCTCTACCAAGACACGACCATACCAAGAACGGTCAAAGATCGAAATGCTTTCCTCATCTAACAACTTGCTCCAAAAACGCCATAAATACGGTCGTGCCAATTCATATTTTTCCGGTGCCGAAATGTTATAAATGCCGTACTCACGTGGGTCGAGCTTTTTCACGATGCGTTTAATTGCCCCCCCTTTGCCTGCAGCATCCATCCCCTCAAACACAATCACGGTTTTACGTCCTTGCGTGCGTAGGGCATCTGCTACTTTTTTGGTGAGTTTTTTCAATTCAGTTTTATACTGATCTTTGTCTAATGCCTGATCATCCGGTTGAATTAAGGCTTCAGGAATAGGTGCCTGTTGCCATTTGCTACGTACTTTAACGGGATGATTCGGTAAATGATCTAGATGTTTTAAAATATGCTGCGCAAAACTTTGATCTCGCTTGTCTTCATCTTCACAGTCGATGATGTACCAATCCTCAGTGAAACGATTGCGCAGCTTTTGCAGGTTGTCATATTGCTTTTTATTGCGCCAATCTAGTCCATGCAATTTATGCCAACGTTGTTCTGACACATCCATTTTATCTAAACGTCTTTGTAATGATTTCCATGACAAATTAAACCAGACTTTAATCACATCAACATGGTTGTTTTTTAAATCCTGTTCAAAGGCCTGCATCTGTTCAATATAGGCATCAAAAGTGGTGTCATCAAAGGGTTTCGACACATGTAATGCAGTTGCCAACACATCACTATACCAGTTGCCAAACCACACCATCATTTGCCCTTCAGCCGGAATATGCCGTGTATAGGGTTGCCAAAATGGAGTTTGCGCATCGATCAAATTGGGTGGATCAGCCTTGACCCGTAAATAGCGTGGGTCGACCCATTCTCGCAATTGTTTGACCGCTTCGCCTTTTCCAGCAAGTTCAATACCATTGACCATAATCAATAAACTTTTGGCATTTTTTTTGGCTTTGGTATTTTTTAACGCATACTGCGCTTCGATCAATTGCAAGCTGAGTTGTTCTGAATTATCCGGTTGAATTTCTGTGTTATGCTCAGTCATGAAATACTCTAAGTTCTTCTGTTTTCCTCAGTATACTGATGTTGTAAAACATAAAAAGTCAGAGATGTTGCATTATTGCAATCTGATCTATCTAGACCGAATGACTTGATTTTCACCACTTTAATGTTGATTTGTCATAGTACAAATCCTGCATTGCACTTATGCTTTTCAACAGTGATATCCATTGAGCTTCAACATGTCAAAACTTGCTGCATTAGATGATCTTTTAGAACAATACAAACAGTTAAACTATCATACTGATCCACAATTAAAACAACGCCTGCATGATGCCCAAGCTTGGCTCAAAAATCGTATATTAGAGACTCATCAAAGCTTATTTAATGAAGCTAAAAATCAGCTGATGGCTAAATACTTTATCAATCGTTTGTATGGCGGACCTGAATTTGATGATCTTGCGGTTCAAATTGAACGTCTGCTGAAATATGCGCATAAAGCTGAAAAAATTATTCCTGAAAATGCGATCAAAACTGGCTTAAAGTCCGTCGGTTTGGCTGTGCTTGCGATGGAATTAGATGAACAAGTGGCCAAACAATTGCTACTCGATTATCCTGCTGATCAACCGATTGATGATGAAATGATGCGTCAAACTTTGATTAAATTAGATCAGGCAGAGGCTCGCCAGCAGCAATTGTCATTACTCGATGACTTGGGTGTCAGCTTAGACAAATACATGCGCTCATTCATCATGCACACCGCCTTTAAAATGTGTAAAGGTGCAGCAAGCAAATATAACTTTGACTTGATGTATGATTTTATTGGCGAAGGTTTTGTGGCGATGAAACCGATGAAATCAGCGGCGACCTTTATTCATGCCTTTACCACAAAAGAGCGTATCATTGTTGACAATGTACATTCAGGCAAAACCAATCCCTTTAGAGTATGATAAGGTCTGAATGGTTTCAGGATATTTCTAATCCGATTTTCAGCCATGTGCGAAATCCTGTGAAGGAATATCCAATACAGAACAATTGATCCAATTTTCTGTATATTTTTCATATCAATTGCATGATCAAGACTGTAAAAAATGCAAGAATCTGTCATCATGCAATCCATTAAGATTGACTATTTTTGTGTTCAGGAGTGACTCGAATGTCTAGCGAAAATCAACAGCCTACCGCTCAAGCTGAGTCGGCGAACAATAACACAGACAAAGTGAGTCCATTTTTAACTGAACCGCTGCCAACAGGTACACCACAAGGTCAACAACAATCTTTAGAACAAAAGCTGACCACCACCCCTGTTAACGGTACTGTGCCTAAATACAATTTGCCACGTGGTGCCAACACCGGAAATGTCGGTGAAACCACCCATTTCGGTTTTAAAACCGTGAATAGCGAAGAGAAAGCGCAAAAAGTGGCAGAAGTATTCCATTCAGTTGCCAGCAAATACGACATTATGAATGACTTGATGTCTTTTGGTATTCACCGTCTTTGGAAACGCTTTGCGATCAATATGTCGGGCGTGCGTCGTGGTCAACGTGTGTTGGACATCGCAGGTGGTACAGGCGATCTTGCCAAAGTGTTTAGCCGTGAAGTAGGTCCTACCGGTCATGTGGTGTTATCTGACATCAATGAATCGATGCTGAATGTGGGTCGTGATCGTTTAATCGATGCCGGCTGTACCAATGTTGACTTCGTGCTGGCCAATGCTGAAACCTTGGAGCCATTCGAAGACAACAGTTTTGACTTGTTGACCATTTCATTTGGTTTACGTAACGTGACGGATAAAGATGCTGCACTTGCTGCAATGTACCGGGTGTTGAAACCAGGCGGTCGTTTATTGGTGCTTGAATTTTCTAAACCGGTGTTTGAGCCATTCTCTAAACTCTATGATTTGTACTCATTCACGGCATTGCCATTGATGGGTAAAATCATTGCCAATGACTCAGAAAGTTATAAATATTTGGCAGAATCCATTCGTATGCACCCTGACCAACGTACCTTAAAAGGCATGATGGAAAATGCAGGCTTCCAAAACTGTGATTACCACAACCTGACTGCCGGTATTGTTGCAGTCCACCGTGGTTTCAAACTTTAAGGTTAAGCATCATGTGGTCGATTCTGGCATTGGGTGCAGTTGAACGCATTATTCATCATTGTATTAATTTGGATGCGATTACCCGCATTCAACTCAATGAGCTTCAAGGCAAGATGTTGCGTGTGGTGATTGATTCTCCGCAAGTTTCTGTTGATGTGTTTTTTGACCATGAAAAAGTACGTTTAGAACCAACGGTGACTGGTCAAAGTGCCCAAGCCTCAATTTTCGAACAACGTCCTTTTGATCAAGCACAGAAAATTTCTGAAGCCAATGCCACTTTACATGTTGAAAATGCAGTGGCTTTGGTTAAATTATTGTTGGCAGAGGATGTCGGCAATATTCCATTGCAAGGTGATTATCACCTTTTGCAGAATATTCAGCGCATTATTCAGCAGGCGGAGCCTGATTTGGCCTCGCAACTCAGCCCTTGGATTGGACCAAACTTGGCCAGCCAATTGGGCAAAATTCAAAACGTTCCGAAACAACTGTTTAAGTCTCTAGACAGTCATTTATTCTTTGCAGAAGACTTCTTAAAAGAAGACAGTGGTCTGTTTGCACCACGTTGGCAAATGGATGATTTACAGCACGGGACGCGTCAGCTCAGCCAAAATATCGACCGTCTTGAAGCCAAAATTCAACAACTTCAAAATCAGTTTAATCCCCAATAAGATCTAGGTAATTGCATATATGATTCCGCACATTAGACGTTTAATCGAACTTTGGCGCATTGCCGCGCACTATAGACTCGACCGTCTTGAAGCCAAAATTCAACAACTTCAAAATCAGTTTAATCCCCAATAAGATCTAGGTAATTGCATATATGATTCCGCACATTAGACGTTTAATCGAACTTTGGCGCATTGCCGCGCACTATAGACTCGACACGTTATTTCCCGCGGAAGAGATCCCTGCAAAAGCCCGTCCGATTTTAAAATTGATCCATATGCACCCTGCGGCGTGGTCGAGTCGTGAGCGTAAAAACCCGCTCAAGCTCAAAGAAGCGTTGGAAGACATGGGGCCTCTTGCGATCAAAATGGGGCAATTGCTCTCAACCCGTCGTGATTTGATTCCACCTGAGCTGTTGCAACAGTTGGTTTTATTGCAAGATCGGGTGAAACCCTTTGGCAATGACGTAGCCAAAATGCGCATTCAAGAGTCGCTAAAAGCAGACGTTAATACTTTATTTGCACGTTTTGACGAACAACCTTTGGCTGCGGCGTCCATTGCGCAAGTCCATACGGCAGCATTGCATGATGGCCGTGAAGTGGTGGTGAAAGTCACCCGCCCCAATATTCGCACTCAAATTTTGCAAGATTTTGAAATTCTGGATTGGCTCGGTGCTGCCTTAGAAAAACGCTTGGAAGCAGCA
>CABFOK010000054.1_pt1 | contig 10237 bp, 10 predicted proteins | sample 3521931 | NCBI WGS metagenome assembly CABFOK01 (sample SAMEA5312447, study PRJEB27640) | indoor metagenome | biome: indoor environment; feature: uncontrolled; material: polymer tiles stone | place: Germany | collected 2014-07-07 | reverse complement strand
ATCCTTGGTATGGCAGAAGCTGTGATTGTGACCCTGAGTACGACCCTGATTGGCGATTATTATTCGGGTGCAGTACGTCAGCGGTATTTGGCTTTACAGACCACCTTTGCATCGAGTTCGGCAATTCTATTTTTCATGATCGGTGGTGCGCTCGGTGAGTTTGGCTGGCGTGTGCCGTATGCAGTGTACGCTGTGCCTGTGGTGCTGGGAATCTTGGGTGCATTTATGTTGTGGGAACCTCAACAGCACAAAATGTCTGCCGATGATGACCATGAAGCACAAGCCGTAACCTTTCAACCAAAACTGTTGTTTTTCATCTGTGTCGTGACCTGTATTGGCGCATTAGCATTCATGATTTTACAAATCCAGATGGCGTTTATCTTGGGTTCGATTGGTGAAACTTCACCGAAAGTGGCAGGTAATATTTCTTCTGCATGTAGCGTTTTGATTGTGGCTGGGACATTGAGCGTGCATGTCTTCTCACGCTTGAAGTTTAAAGTCGGACATAACCTGTTTATTGCTTTTGGCTTGATTGGGCTTAGTTTCTTGTTGATGTCACATGCAACCTCTGCCGATCAGATTTTACTCTATGCCTTGTTGAATGGCTTTGGCTGTGGTCTGTTGTTACCAACCTTAGCGATCTGGAACATGAAAAATCTGCCTTGGTTTAAACGTGGTATTGGCACAGGCATGTGGTACGGCAGTTACTGTTTAGGTATGTTCTTTAGCCCGATTCTGTTTGTGGCAGCGACCAAGTTCACAGGCAATCTGTTCAATACCTTAGCATTGGCAGGTTGGGTGCTGATTCCACTGGCATTGATTGCGTTGGTTCTTGGATTTGTGAAAGGAACTCAAACTCAACCCGTTGCAACACCAGACAAGGCATAGGTAGGGAAATCATATGCAGCAGCGGCTACACAACAAAGTGGCAATCGTCACAGGAATTGGTAACGGTATCGGCAAAGCTTGCGCGCTGATGTTTGCAGCCCAAGGGGCAAAGGTGATGGGCTGTGACATTGTCACCGAACTGGCCGAGCAGACGCAGACACAAGCCCAGCAGCAAGGTTTAGCGATCAGCATTACAACGTGTGACCTGACTGAGCCTGAGCAAGTTAAAACGTTGGTTGAGCAGACCATGCAACAGTACGGACGAATTGATGTGTTAGTCAATGCCGCTGCATTTGCCCATTTTCACCCGATTGAGGAACTGAGTTATCAGCACTGGAAACAGACCTTGGTCGGTGAACTGGATGTGGTGTTTTTGCTGTGCAAGGAAGCATGGCACGCCCTGAAACAGCAAGGCGGTTCAATCATTAACTTTGCTTCAGCCAATGCCTGGATGGCACTGGAGGACTCACCAGCATTGGCACACTGTGCAGGCAAGGGCGGTGTTTTGGCAATGACACGACAACTGGCGATGGAAGGTGGGGCATTTCAGATTCGCGCCAATAGCATTTCCCCAGGGCTGATTGAAACCGCTGCAACGCAGGCGCATATGCAAGAAGACCCTGAATTTAAACAGCAAGCTTTAAGCAAGCAGATTTTACGACAACGGATTGGTCGCCCCGAAGACATTGCATGGGCTGCAATCTATCTGGCATCGGATGAATCGGCATGGGTCACAGGCACAGACATGAAGGTAGATGCTGGAGCAACTGCTTCTTAGTCTAAAAAAATAAAATACTGATTAATAAGAATTTTATAAATTCTTATAGAGATGCTTTGTATTTAAAAAATTGAAGAAAGGAATTCTAATGAAAAAGACAATATTGATGGTGTCGATGCTGGGTGTTTTATTTAGCCAGATCTCACGAGCAGATGAAGATATCCTGTTGGCACAAAACAATCAGACACCAAATGAACGAATTGGACCACAGGTGCAAATACCTGAGAACCCTATGCCGGAATCGAAAGATGGACCACTGGCAAATCAGGGGCAATGGCTCGTAGATCACGGTATTACACCGCATTTAACTTTTATTCAGTTGTACTTTGCCAATCCAGGAGTTGGGGTCGAAACCGATCAAAGTGAGTCAGTTTCAATCTTTACGGTAGGTGCATCATTGGATTTGGAAAAAATGATTGGGTTGTCTGGCGGTACGATCCATTATGAGCATCTTTTTGCACCTTGGATCCATAATTTAAATTATGGTATGCAAGCCAGTAGTACGATTGTTGGGACGCTTGGCCCTTATATTCCTAAAACTAGCCATCTGACGTTGTTTACCTATGAACAAAAGTTACTGGATGACAAATTAACTCTAGAAGCGGGGAAAAGTAATGCAGGCAACTATTTTGCATTACCGATGTGTAATTCGCCAACCTTATGTGTCAGTGCTACTTTACAAAATATCGTGGGGATTAATCCGCCGCCTTATGCGAACTGGAGTGCACGTATGGCTTACGATTTGAGTCCGAAACTTCGCGTACAAACGGGTTGGTGGCGGAGCGATGCTGCATTTCCATTCACGAATGGTTGGGAGTCAAATTCTGGCGACATTGGTGGACAAATGAGTAATGTTTATCTCGCGAATATGTCTTATCGTACAGATTTTTCGATGGAAAAATATCCTCTCTCTTATGAGGTGATGGGCTTTTACAATGATGGCAAACAAACCAATCCCTACTACACGGTGAATCACACGTCAAAAGTATTTGATACTTCGAGTGCTGTGGATACGACCTCAGGTGTTTCAGGTATTTATTTAGGTGCGAAGAAAACCCTATGGCGTGCAGATCATGGGGAAAGTGATAGTTCCGTACCAAAATCGATTTCTGCTTATGCCAGCATGACTCAGACCTTTAATGATGAAAATACAAAGGGGATTCAAAATCAGGGAAATGCTGGAATTTTGTTTCATCACATGTTTGAGTCTCGACCATTTGATAGTTATGGTCTGAGTTTTCAATGGGCACATTTAACCGATGCAGAACAAAACTTCTTGCAAGATGCCAATTTGGCAGCTGGTGGGTCGGGTTATACGATTGGTCAGACTGAAACAGCGCTGGCTTTAGATGCCAATTTTATCTTGAGTAAAGGCATAATCCTAAGCCCGTTTGTGATGTATTCATGGGACAGCAACAGCATGTTAAATCCTTACAGTGCGGTAAATCCTGAATCTGGTGTGTCATTTGGCGCAACTTTACATATGAAATTAGATCAAATCTTGGGCTTGTCTGGTAAAACAGCACATTAAATGTATAAGGGGAAGTGAAAAACTTCCCTATTTGTTTAAAGATAAAAAGATGGAAAATAATGCAAAACAGAAAAAAGTGGCCTTAATTACGGGTGCGGCTGGTGGTTTAGGGCAAGCATTTTCACAAAAACTTGCAATGAACGGTTTTCAGGTGATTTTAGTTGATTATGTCGATTGCACACCTTTGATTCAGAAAATCGAAGCCATTGGTGGTAATGCAAAAGCCTATCAATGTGATTTGAGCCAACCTGATCAAGTGAAACATTTAGTCAAACAAGTGCTGAATGATTTTGGTGGTTGCGATGTATTGGTCAATAATGCTGCCTATATTCCTTTAAAACGACTCGCAGAAACTGACTTATCGGAATGGAATAAAACCTTCGCGGTGAATGTCGATGCCACATTTATATTAAGTCAGGGCTTTGCGCCGAAAATGATAGAACAAGGTTGGGGGCGAATTGTAAATCTGGCTTCAAGCAATACCGGGCGACCACAAAAAGGGTTCATGGCATATATTGCAGCTAAAATGAGTGTTATCGGTTTGACTCGTGCTTTGGCCGTAGAATTGGGTGATTATGGAATTACCGTCAATGCAATATCACCAGGCTTAATTAAGCATGCTGGAAGTGAACAGGCATTACCAGAGAGCCTCTTTGATGCCGTAAAAAATAGTCAACTCATTCCAAGAAATGGCGTGCCATCAGATTTGGCTGGTGTACTTTCATTTATTGCTTCAGATGAGTCTAAATATATGACTGGACAAGTATTTAATGTTGATGGTGGATTTTTATTCTAAAAGCAAACAAGAAAAGGACAATAAAATGAAAGTTGCACTGATTGGCGCAAGTGGTATGGCAGGCTCAAGCATTTTAAATGAACTTGTGACACGTGGTCATCAAGTGACGGCAATTGCTCGTTCACCTGAAAAAATTGCGCTGCATCAACAGGTAGAGGCAAGACCGGCTGATATTAATGACACGGCACAATTGATTCCTTTATTGACAGGGCAAGATGCAGTGATTAGTGCAGTGCATTTTACCGATACGCAGATAGACTACTTACTCAATGCATTAAAGCAAACGACAGTATCGCGTTATTTAATGGTTGGCGGGGCAGGTGGTTTAACGCTTGAATCAGGGCAGCGCTTGGTCGATGATGCAAAATTTCCCGAGCATGTTAAACCTGAAGCCTTAGCTGGTATTGCAATTTTGGAAACACTACGCCAAGAACCTGAGTTGAATTGGACGGTACTGTCGCCATCTATGATTTTTAAATCGGGGGAACGTACAGGGCAATTTCGTTTAGGTAAAGAGGAGTTATTGACTAAAGATGGCATGAGTCATATTTCCACGCAGGATTATGCAGTGGCTCTGATTGATGAATTAGAGAAACCGCATCATATTCGTGAGCGATTTACCGTAGGATACTAATATCTCTAAAGGTTGATGTGATTGGAGGAGCTATGTTGCTAAGACATAAGCTCCTTTTTTGTATGGGTTAAGCTATTTGTATTTTAGTTCTAAAGGTTATCAGATAACTGATTCCTGCAAGTACATAACACATAAAAATTACAGTACTCATCGACAATAATGAAGTACCAAACAAAGTGGTTAGGGGAGCAGTCACACCACCAATCGCAAACATTAGAAAACCTAACAGTGCCGAGGCAGTTCCAGAAAATTCATGCTGACGTGCCATCGCAAGCGCACTAGTCAACGAGCTGATACAGCTTACAGTGGAAATGGTGATAAATAACAATGCCAGACACAGCAACATCGGTGCTTGGAAGGCACTGGCGATCAGAAAGGCTAAACTGGCAGTCATCGCAATGCCAAGAGCCATCATCAACAGTTTTTTCTCAGAAAAATAATTCAGCAATTTTGAGGTCGCGATTGCAGCAATAATCAGTCCACACCCATTTACTGCAAACAGCAGGCTATAGCTTTGAGCTGAGAAATGATAGTTTTCCTGAAACACATACGAGGATGCGCCAATATAAGCAAATAGTCCGCCCATCATCATACTTTGCATTAGGCATAGCCCAATAAAAACTCTATCTTTCAGGACGGTAGTAAAAGCAAGTTTAACTGACTGTTGTAACTGTTCTACTCGATTGGGTGAGTGTGACTCTGTAATGAAGAAATAGCACAGCAGAAAAATGGCTATACCTAAAATCGATAAACTGGCAAAGAGTCCTTGCCACTCGGTAAATTGTAACTGTATTCCACCAAGGACAGGCGAAAGAATTGGGGCAATCCCATTAATTGCCATAATTAAGGCAAAAAATTGTGCCAACTCTTTTCCTACATAACGGTCACTCGCAATGGCACGGGCAAGCACTGCACCACCTGCACCTGCAAAACCTTGAATAAAGCGCATTACCACCATTTGGCTAATATCTTGCACGAACATACAGCCAATCGAACTTAAAGTGAATAGTGCTAATGCCAGCATAAGCGGTTTTTTACGACCAATTCGATCACTCCAAGGACCAAAAAATAACTGTCCAATACCTAAACCAATTAGGGCAGCCGTCAGACTCAGTTGAGAGAGCGGCACTGAGGTATGTAAATCACTGCTAATTTGCGGTAAGGCAGGTAGGTAAAAATCGGTACAAATTGGACCAAAAGCCGTCAGAATGCCCAAAATAATCGAATACCTGAGATATGTTGCATTCATGCTTGAACCTCTTCAATGCTTGAATTTGCTACGAAACGGGTAATCGGGGGTAGATAAGGTTCAATCAGTTTGAGGGTAGCTTCAAGTTGTTGTTGTAATTCTACAGGCACAGCCGATAGCACTTGGTTATACACCTCTGTAGTAATGATCTGTAATTCTTTAAGTTTGTTAAAGCCTGCGAGGGTAAGCGACACTTTCTTAAGGCGGCGGTCTAGCTGGTCTTCGATACGCGTTACATATTCACCTTGCACCAAACGATCCACCATACGACTGGCAGCATTGTGCGAGATCGCTGCATTTTCAGCAATTTCGGCAATGCTGCAAGAGCCTTGTTTATACAGCAGAAACAAAGTGTTGAGTTGACTAAAAGAAAATTCACCATTTAAAGCTTTGCCCATATGTGGGAAAAGCACACTCGCAACTAATGCATGTAGATGATCAAGATATTGACCTAGATTTTGATTTTGCGACATGTACTAAATCCTAATTATATTCTTTTAGGAATATAATGTATTAATACATATAAAACAAATGCTATCACATTCCAGATTAATAATTTGCAGTATGGATTTGTTAAAACAAAACTATTTGTTTCATGGATACCAGCCATGCATATAAAGCATTTGTGGATTGTCAAAGTGCAGACTAATCTGAATTCCATATCGTTATTCTTTAGATTGGAACGAGGACTAAAAGGAATTTAGCTATGGCAATTGTTGGTATTGATACATTGCTTTATGGGGTTCAAGACCTTGAAAAAGCAACACAATTTTTAGATGATTTTGGCTTGCAACGTTTAAGCTCAAATGATGAAGAAACTATTTACCGTCTGGCAGAAGGTTCGACCGTTATTGTACGCTCGATTGATCACGCTTCTATGCCTGTTGACTCAGAGTATACCGGTTTTGGTGTGAAGGAAACCATATGGGGTGTCGACACTGACGATAATCTAAAACGGCTAGTCCACGATCTAAAACGCGATCGTGATGTTACTTTGGAGGAGGATGGTGCATGGCATTTTCGTTCTGATTGTGGCTTACCTTTGGCACTGCGTGTTTTTAATCGTCAAAAAGTAATTTATTCTACTGACCCGATTAACTCATCTGGCAACATCAATCGCCTGAATCAACATCGGAAGTGGCGTCGACGTGCTATTCCAAAAACCATCAATCATGTGGTTTTTGCAGTTAAAGATTATTGGAAAACCTTTGCATTTTTCCGTGATCGTTTGAACTTCCGCATGTCCGATCATCAAAAAGGCATTGGCACTTATCTACGTGCAGATGGAGCACATGAGCATCACAATACCTTCTTATTAAACTGTGAAGTGCCTGGGGCAGGTGGAATTCCACGCTTTCATCATACCTGTTTCGGGGTTGAAGATTTTGATGAAGTCATGATTGGTTCTAATCACATGACAAAACGTGGTTGGATGCATGGTTTCTTGGGAATTGGACGACATCGAATTGGTTCTGCCATTTTCTGTTATTTCGATTCACCGGTTGGTGGTGAAACTGAATATGGTGCAGATACGGACTATTTAGATGACAACTGGGTGCCACGTGAATGGGAATTCCGTTTTGGTACGGCTTCATGGATGACTAAACCCCCGGCCTTTATGATGGACGAAATTCCTTGGGATGTCGGTTTTTATCAAGGTGAAGAAGCCTACATGCGTGAACTGAAAGCCGAAAAAACTGAGTAATTTCTGAAGGGTAAACAGGATGTTTAAATATTTTGAAACCAACTATGTTTGGAGTTTAGCCGTCGCGGCTGCAATTGAAATGGGCGCAAAAATTGGTGAAATTGAAGCCATGTGTCGTCCACTCGCAGACATTGCCAAAGAGGGAGATGACCCTGGCACAGCGGCATTTTTAGCTTCTTGGGAACAGGGTGGAGACAATCTACTGGCACTAGCGGAAGAAGATAAAGCAGCAGGGCGATTATTAAGTGCGGGTGATAAACTCAATCGAGCAGCGATTTACTACATTACCGCTGAACGAATGCAGGCACATGGTTATGCTCCGCGTAAAGCCTTATATGCCAAATTTTTAGATACCTTCCAACAAGGTATCCAACTAGCCAAAGAACAATGTGAACGCGTCGAAATTCCATATCAAGAGGGTATTATTGCGGGCTTATATACTCATGCAGAAGGGGTAAAGGGACCAACACCATGCTTAGTGGTGATTAATGGTTTAGATTCCACTAAAGAAATGGTTTATCGTGCTGGGCTCTTTCCGCAACTTTTGGCAAAACGCGGTATTTCGAGTTTGTTCATTGATCAACCTGGTACTGGGGAAGCGCTACGCCTACATGGTCTGACAGCTGTGGTCGAAACAGAGCAATGGGCAAGTAAAGTGGTTGATTACTTAGAACAGCGCCCTGATGTTGATGCCTTGAAAATAGGTTTACTTGGCGTTTCACTTGGCGGTTATTACTGCCCACGCGCAGTAGCATTTGAACCTCGCTTTGCGTTAGGCGTGGTATGGGGTGCTAACCATAACTGGGGTGAAATGCAAAAACGTCGTTTGCAACGTGAAGGTGAAAATCCTGTACCACATTATTGGGAGCATGTGCGCTGGGTTTGGGGTGCCAAAGACATGGATGATTTCATGGACATTGCACAGAATGTACATTTAAATGGTGTGCTCGATAATATTCGCGTCCCATTTTTGGTCACACATGGTGAAGCAGATAAGCAAATTCCGTTGGAATATGCTCATCAGTCTTATGACCAATTGGTGAATAGCCCAGATCGTGAATTGAAAATTTTTACAGAGCGTGAAGGTGGTATACAACATAGTAGTTTAGATAACACTGCAAATGCTGGTACTTATATTGCGGATTGGGTAGCAACGCAATTTCATGGAAATTTGGCTTAGTAAACATAGAAATCATAAAGATTGCAGAAGGTGATACCTATAACTTCTGCGATCTTTAAGATGAAAAAGTGGTATTCAGACAATGGCGTAAACTCCATATTGGTATAGATGCTGAAAGCCTTCAAATACGTTCAGTTCGGCTCACCAAAAACAATGTGAGTGATTCACAGGTGCTCGGTGATTTACTCAATCAGATTCTACAAGCTGAACCCATTGATTCCAGCCAGAAAAATGCGAGACCTTGGAAAAATACAAAATTTCATTCTTTAGAACGAAATGAACTGCTTCGAACAGTTAAACATTTAGGCACAACAAAATAAGGTAGCTTAACTAGAGCAGAATATCACTTATAAATAAGCTTTTAGTTGTTCAAACAAGTGGGACCACCTCTTGAATCTACCAAGTAATTAATTTAAACTTATGGAAATATAATGAATATAGAATTTAAGGATTTTTATTATCCAAGTTACGAATCAAACCTTAAAGCAGTAAAAGAACATGGTTTATTTCTACAACATATTGATCAACCAGATGAAAGACTGTCTTATGAAGCTGTTAAGCAGAATCCCCGAGCTATTCAATTTGTAAAAAATAAAACAGAAGGGCTTATACTGCTTGCTGTTAATAGAAATGGTGATTTACTCAAATATGTAGACAATCCTAGTAAAGAAATTTGTTTAGCCGCAGTTGGAAACGAGGGGCTAGCTTTAAAATATGTAGCTAATCCAGATGATGACATAATTATAAAAGCTCTTAACCAAAATGGCTTCGCACTACAATTTGTTAACCGTCAAACTGAGGTTTTTTGTAAAATTGCTATAAGAAACCATTCGAGTGCTATTAAATATGTAAAAGATCAAAAAGAAAGTCTATGCTTACTAGCTGTCAAGAAAAGTGGCTTAGCTTTAAAATATATTCTACATCCTAGTAAAAATGTGATTTTATCAGCAATTGAAAGTGATCCTCTAGCAATTCAATTTGTTAAAGACCCAGATATAGATTTATGTTATTTAGCTGTAGAAAGAAGTCCTTATGTTATTCGTTATATATCTAAGCCTACTAAATCTTTGTGGATAGAAGCTATCGCTAGAAAACCATTCGTAATTAGATTTCTGAATAATCCTACAGAAGATTTATTGGAACTTGCAATAAAAATTAACCCAATGAGTTTGAAATATATAAATAAAGAATTCCAAACTTTAAAACTTTGCCAACTTGCAGTTTCAATTGATATTGATGCAAAAATACATATAAAAAATAGAGAGCATTTGATTTATTTTTAAATGAATTAGTTCAGACTGAGCAAGGTACTATATAAAACATCAAGTACATTATGAACCGTACCGGGTTTGTCGGAGACTTTTTTATTTAAGTTAGGCCACCTGACCTAACGGGTTAATCTTATCATAGTACATTGCTTCAAACTCAAAAGGCGACTTGTAACCCAGTGCACTGTGTACACGCTTTTTATTGAAC
>CABFOK010000949.1_pt1 | contig 10578 bp, 10 predicted proteins | sample 3521931 | NCBI WGS metagenome assembly CABFOK01 (sample SAMEA5312447, study PRJEB27640) | indoor metagenome | biome: indoor environment; feature: uncontrolled; material: polymer tiles stone | place: Germany | collected 2014-07-07 | reverse complement strand
ACAAAAGCGTTCTAAATACAAAAAAATCGGTTAATTGCTTATTTTGATGTAAATAAAAAACCAGCCTTAGGGCTGGTTTTTTATTTACATTTTTTAGGAAAAGGCCAATTGGCTATATGCTTTTTCTAAGGTCATTTGTGCTTCATGATGACCTTGCTTAGCCGCTTCTTTTAACCATTCTTCTGCATGAATATAACTACGGTCTAGACCTAACTGACCATTTAAATAGCTCAAACCCATTTTGTATTGTGCTTCTTTGCCTCCTCTTAACGCTGCTCTGAGGTAATACCATATCGCATTTCGTGCATCCTGATTTTCTTGGAGTGAAATTAAACGACTTAACCGGGAAGCTTTTATGGAATTTTCTTCAAAAAAATGAGCTTGAGTCAACTCATGTGCAGTTTCGGAGTCAACCTTATTGTAATTGTAGGTATCTATAGTTCTTTGCTTTTTAAAGCTTTTGAATATATGCGAAAACATACATACCTCCTTGCATGAACTATGCATAAAGTAAAACTCATTCATTTAATGTATTCGTTTTTATGAATTTTTCAAATGAATTATTTGTAATTGATCACTTATAAATTTAAGTAATTTGTAATGTTAAAAAAGGTGTGATGAGTTAAATTATTTAGGAAATAATAAGGAATTTAAAATGAATATGCATCATGGGCATGACCATAGTCATGCGGTTGTGACCGAAAATAATGCCAGAAAATTAAGCTTTGCCTTACTGCTGACCACCACGTTTTTAATTGTTGAAGTGGTTGCAGGTTTTATCACACAAAGTTTGGCTCTACTTTCTGATGCAGCCCACATGTTTACCGATGCTGCCGCGCTTGCGATAGCACTTGTCGCCATAAAAATAGGCAAACTTCCAGCCGATGATAAACGTACTTTTGGCTATCAGCGCTTTGAAATTTTAGCGGCCCTGTTCAATGCATCTATGCTGTTTGTGGTGGCGATGTATATTTTGTATGAGGCTTATCAGCGTTTTTCAAACCCGCCTGAAATTCAAAGTGTCGGTATGATGATTGTCGCGATGATTGGTTTGGTGATTAATCTGATTTCGATGAAAATCTTATTTTCAAGTAGCCAGGAAAACCTGAATGTAAAAGGCGCGTACTTGGAGGTTCTGAGTGATGCTCTGGGTTCTGTAGGCGTGTTTATTGGGGCAGTGATTATTTATTTCACTCACTGGGTTTGGGTTGATACCTTAATCGCGGTGCTGATCGGTTTTTGGGTGTTGCCTAGAACATGGGTTTTACTGAAGCAAAGCATCAATATTTTGCTTGAGGGTGTGCCGGAAGAAATTGATATTGAAAAATTGCGGAATGATCTTTTGCGGTTGAAAGATGTTGAAAGCATTCATCAACTCAAGGTTTGGGCGATTACTTCGAAAAATGTACATCTGACTGTGCATTTATATGCACCACAGGCAGACCGTAATGCCTTGTATCAGCAGGCTTTGGAAATGTTAAGCCATACCCATGGCATTACTGAAATGACGCTACAGATTGAAGAAGATGAATGTCATGCACATTCACATTGTCAGCCACATACCCAAGCAAAGCATCTGCATCATCATGCTGAAGATTCACATCAGCACCGAGACTGAACCAGAGACTGATGTGAAATGAATTTTATTTTAAATTTCCCACTCGTGGTTGCACTCACGACATTTCCATTTCTTTTGCGACTGCATAAAGCCCTGCATCGAAATTTTAAAGTCGGGTAGGTCGCGGTAAAACATAAAGCCTGCAATCAGACACAGCACAAATACAACCACAGTTGCAGATTGTAATGTTGTTCCTGCACCATCACCAAAAATCCACATTGCAATACTAATTAAAACCAACAGCAATAAGATGAAAACAGCAGGAATTAACAAGACTAAGCTTTTAGGTACCACTGGTCGTACTGCCGGTCCGCCGGATTGTGCAACTGGCATAATTTTAGGGCTTTGGCATTTTGGGCAACGGTATTGCATTACAACTCCAGAATTTTAATCTATGGGTTATTCTAATCTGAATGTCACGGAAAGCAAAAATACCGCTCATAAAATCCCGTGAATAAAAAATTTAGACAATAAAAAAGCCACTGAATAGGTCAGTGGCTTTTTTGAATTTGGCGTCCCTACGGGGATTCGAACCCCGGTTACCGCCGTGAAAGGGCGATGTCCTAGGCCTCTAGACGATAGGGACTTATCGAGGCAACACAGGTAAAACTAGATATGGTGGAGTCAAGGAGGATCGAACTCCTGACCTCTACAATGCCATTGTAGCGCTCTACCAACTGAGCTATAACCCCCAGTCTGTGTGAGCGCAATATTAGGGGCATTGCGCTCATACGTCAACTATAAAATCAATTATGCTTCATCAACTGCATCATTTTTCGGCAATTTTAAGCTTTCATTAAGTTTTTCCCAAACTTTTGTTTCTTTTTTGCTCGGACCACCGACAATTTCAAGTGCATGGCGTAAACGAGCGAAAGTTAAGTCTGGACCAATTGTTACCATAGACTGCATAACCGGGGTTGAACTGGTCGAACCGGCAATGGCAATAAAGAAGGTTGGCATAAAGTCACGTAACTTCACTTCCATCTGGCTAGCCAAGTCCATTAAAGTTTGGCTAACCGTGTCATTGTTCCAGGTAAATAAGCTTTCCAGGCGCCAAATTGCGAATTGCAGGCTTTGACGAACCTGTTCTTCAGACAATTTCTTGCTTTCGAACTGCTCTTTAGACAGTGGTGGAAATTGATTGAAGTAGAAACCTGCCCAATTCACCGCTTCAGACAATAAGTTGATACGCGGTTGAATTGCGGCCGCGATATCTTCCAACATTTTACGGTCTGATTTCCAGGCCAAAAGTGTATTGAGTAATTCAGCAGGAGAGAGCGCTTTAATCCATTGACCGTTAAGCCAGTTCAATTTTTCGACATCAAAAATTGGACCACCAAGAGATACCCGCTTAATGTCGAAATGTTCAATCATTTCAGCCAGAGTGAATTTTTCACTTTCATCCGGCATAGACCAGCCCATACGGCCCAGATAGTTCAACAACGCTTCTGGAAGTACACCAATGTCTTTGTAATAATTGATTGAGGTTGGGTTTTTACGTTTCGATAATTTTGATTTATCCGGATTACGTAATAATGGCATGTGGCAAAGCACAGGCATATCCCAGCCAAAGTACTGGTACAACAATTGGTGTTTAGGCGCAGATGGAATCCATTCTTCACCACGAATCACGTGAGTGATTTCCATTAAATGGTCATCGACCACATTGGCCAAATGGTAAGTTGGCAAGCCATCTGTTTTAAGCAAAATTTGCATATCGACTTGTGCCCATGGAATTTCCACTTCGCCACGTAGCATATCGTCAAATTTGCAACTGCCTTCAGCAGGCACTTTCATGCGGATCACGTGTGCTTCGCCTGCAGCTAAACGACGTTGAACTTCATCTTCAGATAAAAGTAGACCACGGCCGTCATAACGCGGGTTTTCACCACGGGCTTGCTGTTCAGCACGCATTTGGTCCAGTTCTTCGCTCGTTGCGAAGCAGTAAAATGCATGACCTTTTTCAACCAGTTCTAAAGCATATTTTTTATAGATGTCCATTCGTTCCGATTGACGATATGGTGCATGTGGACCGCCGACATCGGGACCTTCTGACCAATTCAAACCTAACCAACGTAATGAATCTAAAATCATTTTTTCAGATTCATGGGTTGAACGAAGTTGATCGGTGTCTTCAATACGAAGAATAAATTCACCACCATGCTGTTTGGCAAAACATAAGTTAAACAAGGCAATATATGCAGTGCCTACATGGGGGAAGCCTGTAGGAGAAGGGGCAATACGAGTACGAACAGTCATAATCAATATTTTTCAGAATGTGAATGGAAAGTATTATAACGAAAAAGCCTAATCACTTAATGTTAAATTCAACATTGCAATGATTAGGCTTCATCTAAACTTCTTAAAGGGGCAAGAAGTCCGGTATTCAATTAAGAATTATTTTGCGGAAAGAAGACTTGAACAAAACGGGTAAATTTTTGATTTTGTGAAGCAAAGAAGCTTTGTGTAGGGGCAACTTTAATTTCAGTCAGGACTTTTAAATCATTGTCGTTACGAAAAGTGTTTGTACCTTGCTTTTGCTGTTGCAATGCTTTTTCAATCAGCGATGTTTTTTCAGGTAAAAGACTGATTTTGGCATCGGTGGCTTTAATGGCAGCTGCGTGTCCAATTTGGGCCATCAACCCTAAAGTTAGACTTAAACTCAATGCTGTAATAACTGGTGTAAATTTCATTTCCACAATCCCCTTACTGGTGTTGGAAGTCCCTAGATATTATTTTTCTGTTCTAGAGATACCATTTAAACACATAAAAAAATACAAAAGTAGAACTAGGTCACACTTTATTACAAAATGATAAGAAACTAATTCAATGTAGCTACTTTGTATCAAAAAACTATGGAGACAGCATGGAGAACTAGGCAAAAGATGGAGATATGCAGCAGTTTACGCATCTTTTCGTAGTAAAAATGCATAGAAAAGCATTTTAGTGGATATCTCTAAAACTGATTTTTAATCAATAAAACAATATAAACATATGATTGTTAAAATATTTTTATCTTTATATAGTTCTTTTATCATTAAGTATGAGCTTAAAGCACATGAAAAAAATAATAGCATCAACCATTCTTGCGGTGTTAGGGGGAATTACTTCACATAGCTTCGCTGCAAAAGACTTTCTCAATGTTTCCTATGATCCGACGCGTGAATTTTACCAAGCGTATAACCAAGCTTTTGGTGAATTTTGGAAACAGCGCACTGGACAAGAAGTGAATTTTAAACAATCCCATGGCGGTTCAGGTAAACAAGCGCGTTCAGTGATTGATGGTTTGCAAGCCGATGTGGTGACCTTGGCTTTGGCCAACGATATTGAAGAAATTGTAAATGTGGGATTGATCAATAAAAACTGGCAAAAACAGTTCCCCAACAATTCAGCACCTTATACTTCAACCGTGGTGTTCCTGGTGCGCAAAGGCAATCCTAAAAGTATTAAGGACTGGAATGATTTAACCCAGCCGGGTGTAGAAATTATCACGCCAAATCCTAAAACTGGTGGCGCGCCACGCTGGATTTATCTTTCGGCTTGGGGCTATGCGCTAAAACAACCGGGCGGTAACGATGCTAAAGCCAAAGAATTGGTGAAAAAACTTTATCAAAACGTGAAAGTGCTTGATTCGGGTGCACGTGGTTCTTTAACCACTTTTGCTGAACGCGGCATTGGTGATGTATTGCTGTCTTGGGAAAATGAAGCCTTACTGGCGACTCAAGGCTTGGGTAAAGATAAATACCAGATTGTTTATCCATCCATTTCAATTTTGGCAGAGCCATCGGTCGCGATTGTCGATAAAAATGTGGATAAAGACGGTAACCGCAATTTAGCCAAAGGTTATCTCAACTATTTATATTCACCCAAAGGACAGGATTTGGCAGCACAGTATTTCTTCCGTCCACGTAATCCGCAAATTGCAGCAAAATATGCAGCACAATTTCCAAAAATTAAACTGTTTAGCATCGGTGATGTTTTTGGCGGTTGGGTAAAAGCACAGAAAACCCATTTTGTGAATGGTGGGATTTTTGATCAGATTTATAGTGAGAAAAAATAAACTGGATTGATGATTAAAGATTTTTACAAGAAACGGATAATAATGTTTATCCGTTTTTTGTATATATAATTCAGAAAACGGTATATATACAGAATAAGTAAACTGTTTAATTTATCTTGAATAAAAACATGAATTTAATATGCGGGTAAAGTATTTGGTTGAATGCTAAAGGGTTTAATTCATTGCGATTTATGATTTTATTTCATATATTTAGCAGTAATGAAGATAACTTGTCTGTACTGTGATGAAAACTCAATTTAAAGCGTTATTCAGTGCGGCATTGCTGGCAACCGGCATTGCTTTTACTGCAACCACTGCTCAGGCAGCAGATCGTGAATTTTTAAACGTATCTTATGATGCAACCCGTGAATTTTACGATGAATTTAATAAATCATTTGGGGCTTACTGGAAAGTACGTACCGGCCATACTGTAAATTTTAAACAGTCGCACGGTGGTTCAGGTAAACAAGCGCGTTCAGTGGTAGATGGCCTACAAGCTGATGTGGTGACCCTGGCTTTGGCCAATGATATTGAAGAAATTGTTAAATCAGGTCAAATCCAGTCCGGCTGGCAAAAAGAGTTCCCGCATAACTCTGCACCTTATACCTCGACCATTGTATTTATGGTGCGTAAAGGCAATCCAAAGCATATTAAAGACTGGTCTGACTTAACCAAACCGGGCGTACAAATTATTACCCCAAATCCAAAAACTGGCGGTTTACCACGTTGGGTCTATTTATCTGCTTGGGGGTATGCACTTAAGCAACCGGGTGGTACTGATGCTAAAGCCAAAGACTTTGTCGGCAAAATGTACCACAACGTAAAAGTCATGGATTCTGCTGCACGTGCGTCAATGACCACTTTTGCTGAACGTGGCATTGGTGATGTATTGCTGACTTGGGAAAATGAAGCTCTGGTGACTCAAAAGAGCATAGGTAAAAATAAGTTCGACATTATCTATCCTTCAATGTCAATTTTAACTGAACCTTCAGTGGCAATTGTGGATAAAAATGTCGAAAAAGATGGCAATAAATGGTTAGCCAAAGGCTATATCAATTACTTGTACTCACCATTGGGTCAAGAAATGGCAGCAAAATATTTCTACCGTCCACGTAATCCAGAAGTGCTGGCTAAATATTCTGCTCAATTCCCTAAAATTAAAACCTTTACCATTGATGAAGTGTTTGGTGGCTGGGCTCAAGCGCAAAAAACTCATTTTGTGAATGGGGCAACTTTCGATCAGATTTATAACACTCGTAAATAACGGATTGATCGCGCCTAAAAAAGCCTCCTGATTTGGGGGCTTTTTTATTTCTGACTAGATGTATTTTTAAAAAAAATTTTGAATTAAAAATATAACTTTACTGTGATTAATGACCAGTCAGATTTCAACCATAGTCATTATTTTTAGTCTGAATTTGCTGTTAGGGATGGGTTTTAAAATAAGCCCGAATTATACTCTAGCTCTAATTTTGATATGAGAAAACTAGAGATCTCGATGACCTGTCAAAGATAAACAACCAGAATATTCAGCTTGAACTTTGAGTCGTTGATCATTGGTGTGGGAAAGAGCCTGATTTTAACAAACAATTTGCACCAGTATTGAGCTGTTAAAATGCGATAAAAGCACATGAAAGATGACTTAAATCTGCGTTGCATAAATCCAGAAACGGTTTTCTCTATGAAAAGTAATATTTCCCTACAAAAAGTCGTTTGGAGCTTTATCAAAACAAGGTAATAATGTGCAGTTAAATTTTTCATAGTCTTGATTGAACCCTTATGTCGCATATTTCTGTATTACTCCACGAAACTGTTGATGCCTTATTGGCAGATCGAAATACAGGAATTTATGTCGATGGCACTTTTGGCCGAGGTGGTCATACCCGTTTCTTGCTTTCTAAATTAGATGAAAATGCACGTGTATATGGCTTTGATAAAGATCCACAGGCGCTGGAAGCTGCGGCCATACTGGAACAGGAAGATTCACGTTTTAAAATCATTCATGCCAGCTTTGCTGATTTAAAACAAGAGCTTGAAGCACGTGGTATAGGTCTGGTTGATGGCGTGATGGCAGATTTAGGCGTGTCCTCTCCACAGCTGGATCAGGCTGAACGCGGTTTTAGCTTTATGAAAGATGGCCCGCTGGATATGCGTATGGATAATTCAAAAGGTCCGACTGCGGCTGAATGGCTGGTGAATATTGAAGAAGAAGCCTTGGCTAATGTTATTTTTAAATATGGTGAAGAACGTTATAGCCGCCGTATTGCCAAAGCCATTAAAGCTGCTGGCTATATCGAAACGACTGCACAACTGGCTGAAATTGTGAAAGTTGCCCATCCGAAATGGGAGAAAAATAAACATGCCGCAACACGAACTTTTCAGGGTATCCGTATTGCCATTAATAAAGAATTAGAAGATATTGAAGCATTCTTGCCGCAAGCAGTGGATGTGCTGAAAACTGGGGGGCGTTTAGCGGTCATTAGTTTCCACTCGCTAGAAGACCGTTTAATTAAACAATTTATTCAAAAAGAATCGACTTTAGCGGAAGATACCAGTTGGGGCATGCCACAAGAACGGGAAGATACCCGTCGATTAAAGAAAATTTCCCGAGTACGTGCCAGTGAAGAAGAGATTAAAGCCAATTTTCGTTCACGTAGTGCATGGCTTAGAGTTGCAGAACGCTTAGCTTCGAAAGGCGAATAATGAAAACTGAAGTTGTTGAAAAGAAAACAGATAACTTGCCGATGAAAAAATTCATCAGTTATGTCGTTTTACTGGTCTTGGTCTTTTTTAGCGCAATTATGGTGGTGTTTCAAGTCTTTGAATACCGTCATGATTACCGTGAATTAAGTGCCTTTAACCGGGAAAGGGATGACCTGAATGCAGAGTGGGGGCGTTTGCTCATCGAGCAGCAAACCTTCGGTGCAACAGCGCAAATTGGCACACGCGCTGTGACCCAGTTGCGAATGTACTCGCCACCTGCAACGCAGACGGTTGTAATTTCTTTACCAATGACTTCAGAAGATAAAAAATAAGGCTAGCTGTAATATGGTGGACAAGAGAAACAAGCAAGTGCGTAAAAAACAGCAGTCTGTGACGGATAAAAACACCCTTAGCGTGGATATGTGGCGTTTTTATTTGATGTGGAGTGTAGTTTTACTCTGCTTTATAGCTTTAGTGGGTCGTGCATTTTATGTACAGGTCATCAATAAAGACTTTTTGCAAAACAAAGCCAATGCCAATATTTTAAGAACGGAAAAAGTCAAGGCAATGCGTGGCGTGATTTATGATCGTCATGGTGTACCTTTGGCCATTAGTACACCAGTCATGAAAGTGGTGATTGATCCGCGTGATTATTTTGAGGCTAAAAAACAGTTTGATGAGATTACTGCTGAACTGGCTAAAGACCCGACTAACCGTAAATTAAAACGTCAATTACCGGATAAAAACTTAAACTTGGATGAACTTGCCGATGCGGTTGGCATTGATCGAGCCGAGTTGAAAAAGAAAATGAACGAGAAACCTCGTTCACGCTATTTGGTTCTGCAAAAAGAAATTCCACCGCAGCAAGCTGAACTGATTGCCAAACGTGAGTTCCAAGGCGTTTATACCGAGAAAAACTATAAACGTTACTATCCTCAACCGCAGCCAAATGCGCAGATTATTGGCTTAACTAATAGTGAAGGGATCGGGATCGAAGGTCTGGAAATGCAGATGAATACTGCTTTATCCGGTCATGATGGCGCACAACAAGTGGTACGGGATAAAAAAGGTAATCGTTTCAAAGATCCGGAAGTGATCAAAGAAGTTGAAGCCGGAGAAAATATTACCTTAAGTATTGATTCACGTCTGCAATATATTATGTACCGTGAATTGACTGCTGCCGGAGTAGCCAATAATGCCCGTTCAGCCACTGCCATTGCAGTCGATATCAAAACCGGTGAAATTCTGGCAATGACCAGTTGGCCGTCTTACAACCCGAATGATAAAAAAAGTTTAGGCAATAAAGATGCCATGCGTAACCGTGGTGCAGTGGATTCATTTGAACCGGGTTCGACCATGAAACCCTTGACTGTGGCGATGGCTCTGGAAAGTGGTAAATACACTACAAATTCAGTGGTGAATACTTCACCGGGAAGTATGCGTATTGGTAACCATACCATTCGTGATACGCATAACTATGGTGCACTGACTTTGGGTGGCATTATCCAGAAATCATCCAACGTGGGTGTTGCGAAACTTGCATTGTCCTTGCCTTATGCCACCTTACCTACTTTTTATAAGCGTGTAGGAATGGGCCAGCGTTCAGCAGTGAAATTCCCAGGTGAAAGTGGAGGCTTAATCTTGCCGCCCAGCAAATGGAATGTCTCTGAAGTGGGAACCATGGCTTATGGTTATGGCCTGAATGCTACAGTGCTGCAAATTGCGGATGCCTATGCCATGCTTGCCAACAAAGGCGTCAAGGTTCCTTTAAGTTTATATAAATTAGATCAGCCACCGAAGGGTGAGCAAATCATTGATGCGAAAATTGCCGATCAAGTGCTGTTGATGATGGAAACAGCGACATTGCCAGGCGGAACTGCTACACGTGCCACTATTCCTGGCTATCGTGTGGCCGGTAAAACAGGTACTGCCCATAAACTGCGTGCTGACCGTAAAGGTTATTCAACCAGCGAATATCGTGCTTTATTTGCCGGTGTGGCCCCAGTGAGCGATCCGCGTTTGGCCATGATTGTCGTGGTGGAAAACCCTCAAGGTTCTTACTATGGGGGGACGGTATCTGCGCCTGTATTCGCACGGGTCATGCAAGAATCGCTACGTTTAATGAATGTGCCTTTAGATAGACCTTTAGATATTCCCAAAATTCAGTAATAGGTGATGAATGTCCATTACATTTCAA
>CABFOK010000910.1_pt1 | contig 11225 bp, 9 predicted proteins | sample 3521931 | NCBI WGS metagenome assembly CABFOK01 (sample SAMEA5312447, study PRJEB27640) | indoor metagenome | biome: indoor environment; feature: uncontrolled; material: polymer tiles stone | place: Germany | collected 2014-07-07 | reverse complement strand
CTTCAACCAATGCTTCAACTCGGCTTGGTGTTTCAACACCAGTACCCACTGCAGCACCTACACGTAAACGACCAAGGTCATCTTTACAGCTATTTGGATACAGCTCAGCTTTATTGAAATCAGTAACAGTGATTAAGCCTTTAAGCTCATTGTTTTCACCCACCACCAATACTTTTTCAATACGGTGCTGTTGCAATAATGCTTGGATATTTTCTTTCGATTCATTTTCACGAACAGTCACCAAACGATCTTGGCCTGTCATGATATTGCTTACCGGTTGTTCTAAGTTGGTTTCAAAACGTGTATCACGTCCTGTCACGATACCGACCACTTTACCGTCTTTGACAACAGGTACACCGCTGATATTGTTCGCTTGCGTTAAAGCGATCAATTCACGAACCGTGGTTTCTGGGGTTACAGTGATAGGGTCTTTCACCATTCCTGCTTCGAATTTTTTCACACGGCGTACTTCTGCTGCTTGTGCAGAAATGTCCATGTTTTTATGCAGAATACCAATACCGCCGTTTTGCGCCATTGCAATCGCCATACGTGACTCAGTCACAGTATCCATTGCTGCTGATACAAGAGGAATATTCAGTTGAATGCCGCGAGTAAATCGTGTCTTTAACGAGACATCTTTTGGAAGGATAGTTGAATAGGCAGGGAGTAATAAGACATCATCAAAGGTTAGCGCTTCTTGAACGATGGTCAACATAACAGTCTCGCTGGTAATTTCCGTGAGCCATTATATACAAATTTCCATTAAAAATTCATTTTTTATTGCGATGAATTTATAACTTTCTTGAATACTGTCACTTAAAATAATTGAAAGTGAACGCATGCTCAATCATCCTACTTTCGCTTTTAACGCTTCAATTAACTCACCTGATCATAATCTTGATCATTGGCCGAATGATGCGCCGCCACATCAATCATTGGGATTAATCCTGCCGCTCGACGTGCCTTTAAGCACTGGCTATCCCCTGCTTGAACTTCTTTACAGGTTGAGCTGCGATGTGCATAGACACTGCAACTCACCTGTTGGCCGATCTGACCTTGGAGTGCGATACAATGGGGTGTAGCTTGGTTCGTGCCCGCCATGCAAGAATAAACAGGCGTTAAAGGTTCAACCATATGTGCCGGTAAATGTTCACCTTCCGCCCAATAAAATGAGACACGGTAAAATGTGCAACATGCACCGCAACTTAAACACGCATCCTGTGTAAGTTTCTGAGACAACATTTTTAAAATTCTCGTCGATTTCGATCAATTTTTTGTTGGATAAATCCTAAAAAATGTCATCTCAAAATTCAAGATTTACAATAAATATTGCGGACAAGAAAATACCGTTTCATCCATCAAATCAATGCCACATTGCAAATTTTCAATCCAATCTAAAAATTGATTGATCTGTGTTTTCCCTTTAAAAGGTGTTCCATGCTGAGGAACGATCATTTCAATATCCATGTCTCGAACCATTTTCACCCATAAACGAATGACTCGGTTTGAACACATATAACGCTGGTGAAAGCCTTTCATTTTCAATATATGCGCATTGAAATCTGTCAACTCTTCAGCAGCGTCTTCCACCATCGAAGCACCCATATCGCCTGAAAATAGAATTTTCGAAATCGGGTCATAAAATTGAAAATTTCCTACTGAGTGCAAGAAATGTGCAGGTATTGCCACAATTTTGGTTTCACCTAAACGGATGGCCATGCCCTGATCAGGCAGTTCGACCAAACGATCTAACCAATGGCCTTTCATCCGATCACTCATAAAAGCTGAGTTCAGGTGAGGAAGGAAACGCGCCCACAGTTTAGAAGCCACCACGGTCGCATCGGTATACACCAACCAACGCGGCATCGAGGTAATAATGTCAGGATCTTGATGCGATGCCATCACGTAATCGAGATTAGCAAGTCGCGTGTACTTATTTAATTCCATGGTCAATGGCACATAGGTTAAATCGCCACCTGGATCAATCACTGCAGCACGACCATGATTTACAATCAGAAACTGATTAGCTTGAACCCCTTCACCTTTGACCAAACTGGTAAAACTAATACATTTATGTGTGCCATTATCGAAGAGTACTTGTGATGTTGTACGATCTAAAGCCATGATGATTCCCCAAATACGATTTTAAAAATCGCTATTTTAATACCCGATAAAATATAGGGAATTAGCACAACATACAACCAAGAAAATTTAAATTATTTTTATTATTATCAATAATTTGTGATGAATTTTACACAAAAAATCCCAACAAATTTGCTAGGATTTCTTGTCATTTAGGATGTATATCGACAACTTAAAATAGATAATGTTGTGCTAAAGCGGCTAAACCAATGACCAAGAACACCAAGGCACCAATTTTATGGATTAAGGAGATCGGTAATTTCTCAGCAAGCTTATTGCCAATAAAGACCGCAGGTGCATTGACCAACATGATCCCGAGCGTTGTCCCTAGAGTCACCCAACCTACACTGTCAAAACGAGCAGCTAGTGCGACCGTCGCAATTTGGGTTTTATCGCCAATTTCAGCCAAGAAGAACAACACAAAAGTGGCACCAAAGACACCATATTTTTGCCATTGATTGATGCTGTCATCTTCATCATCAAGCTCATCAGGAATAAGCATCCACACTGCCATGCCAATAAAGCCCAAGGATACAATCCACAACAATACTGTTGGGCTAAGAACAGTCGTAATCCATTGACCTAGAATTGCCGATACACCATGGTTAATTACGGTTGCTGCAAAAATAGCAATGAGAATAGGAACAGGTTTACGGAAGCGTGCAGCAAGCAATAAGGCAAGAAGCTGAGTTTTATCGCCCATTTCAGACAGGGCAACCACGGCCAATGAGATCAGGAAAGCTGAAAGCATGTTGTGTTTCTCTGGCTAGCAAAACATATACCGATGACTCACCACTCCTGCTAGCCATAGGTGCAGAATGGTAAATCAAAGGTCTTGCCAACAAAAGAATACTTAGAAAAGTACATTTGGTTCTTTGCTATGATGACCATGCTCGTTTTAGAGCAATTATGTTGACCATCACCCTTTCACTTTGCGTAAAAGGCGGCTACTCCCCAATGAAGTGCGCTCATTATATTGAAACTGTAATTTTTAATCAAACATGTTTCACTAGATCAAAAAACCCTGCCGAAGCAGGGTTTTATTTCACTCATATGAAAATTAAATTAGAGCAATAGCGTCCGGATGTCTGCTAAAAGCTTCGTCAATTTATGGGTGAAACGAGCAGCGTCTGCCCCATTAATCACACGATGGTCATATGACAAAGACAATGGCAATATGAGTTTAGGATCAAAACCTGAACCATTCCATACTGGTTGCATGGTGGCAGGCGAAATGCCCAAGATCGCCACTTGAGGCCAGTTCACCAAAGGCGTAAAGGCAGTACCTCCAATTGAACCTAAGCTGGTAATGGTAAAGTTCGCACCTTGTAAATCTTTCGGTGACAGCTTTTTATCACGTGCTTTTTGACTGAGTTCACCCAATTCAATCGCAATTTGCTTAATCGACTTTTGATCTGGGTTACGCAGTACCGGAACGGTCAAGCCATCAGGTGTTGCCACCGCAATCCCCATATGGATTTCTTTACGCAATATCACCGACTTTTGATCATCTGCCAAATGACTTGCAAAATATGGCTCTTCTTTTAATAGGTGCGCCACCGCTTTAGCAATGAAGGCCAAAATGGTCAGGCTAATCCCCTCTTTCTTAAAGTTGGCTTTAAGCTCACCCCGCCATGCTTCAAGCTCTGTAATGTCTGCTAAGTCAAACTGAGTCACTTGCGGAATGTAGTTGTTTAAAGACAACTGAGGCACAGACACTTGTTGCAAGCGTGTCATCGCTTTCACTTCAGCCCCACCAAAAGCGCTAAAGTCAGGTAGTTTAGGTAACCCGGACGCGACGGCAGCTGGTGCTACAGGAGCTGCTTGCGGTGCTGTTAAACGTGATTTAACGAAGGCAAAGACATCTTCTTTCATCACACGTTCATGTGGACCTGTTGCTTTGACTTGAGCAAGCACGACACCCAACTCACGTGCCAACTTACGCACCGCAGGCCCCGCATAGACTTTGGCATTGTCCGCTTGTTGTGCTGCTGTGAGTTTGTCTGCGCCAGTTACTGTTTCGGTTTGAGCCACAGAATCCACTTTTGCTGTTTCAGGTGCTACTTCAGCAGGTTTCGCCTGTTGATCATGCTCTGAAGCTGTTGCTTTAGTTTGTGCAGCAGCCTTGCTTACTGTAGACGTGGACTCAATAGTCACCAACGCCACACCTTGTTTCACTGCTTGATTAAGTTCAACGTGAATTGCGGTGATTTTTCCTGCAACTGTACTCGGTACTTCAACCGAAGCCTTGTCCGATTCCACCACACATAAGCTCTGTTGAGCTTCAACAGTATCGCCGACTTGTACCAAGATTTCAGATACTGTGGCTTTATCTACACCTAAGTCTGGCACTGCAATCTCAACCACGCTTGGCGTAGAGCGATTAGATGGCTCTGAACTTGCTGAAGTTTTTACATCTGTTGGCGTTGCTTGCGTCGGTTGAGCTTGCGCTGTTTCAACAGATTGTGGTGTGGTTTGAGCTGCAGCTTCTCCTACAACTTTCACTTTAAGCACCACGACCCCTTCTTTAATCGTATCGCCTTCTTTGATCTCGACACTTTCAACAGTACCTGCAACCGTGCTTGGAACTTCAACCGTTGCCTTGTCCGATTCCACCACCACAATGCTCTGATCCACCTCGATGCTATCACCGACTTTCACCAAGATTTCACCCACCAAGGCTTTTTCAACCCCAATGTCCGGAATTTGCACATCAACCACTGAGCTTGAACTGTTTGATGCTGAGTGTGTAGATATTTCTTCTACTTTCTGTTCAGCTTTTGGCTCTGTCTTCGCTTCAGCGGATTGTTCAGGCACAGGATCAGACTGAGATACTGTTTCAGCACTGTTCTCCGCTGTTGAAGCCTCATTTTCTGCTTCAAGCTCAATCAGTACCGTGCCTTCTGAAACACTATCACCTAAAGCAACGGCAATACTTTTCACAATGCCTGCTGAAGTGCTTGGCACTTCAACTGAGGCTTTATCAGACTCGAGTAAAACCAAGCTATCATCAATGGCAATGGTGTCGCCTACTTTGACCAAAATTTCCGCAACCGTCGCTTTGTCTACACCAATATCAGGAGTTTTAATTTGCATCTTTATTTCTCCTCAACTGATGTCGGTTCTTTATAGTCAGCCACCGCCTGAACTTCAGGGTGAGCTTGAGGTGCCCATGCAACAGGACGGTCGGTATCAAGTTCAAAATTTGAAATCGCATCTTTGACCAAGCGCGGATCGACTTCACCTTCATCGGCCAATTTTTTCAATGTTGCCACCACAATATGCGCAGCATCGACACCAAAGTAACTACGCAAATTCCCACGGGTATCTGAACGACCGTAACCATCAGTACCGAGTGCGACAAATGGACGGCTGTCGGGTAAGTAGCCTCGAATCTGCTCACTATAAGCACGCATATGATCCGTCGCTGACACCACGATGCCATCATGTCCACGAAGTTGTTGAGATACCCATGACTCTTTCACTTCGGTTGCTAATGGGTGTAGACGGTTATATTCCTCACATGCCATCCCATCACGTGCCAACTCATTGAAACTGGTCACACTCCACACATTGGAATGGATTTGGTATTCGTCACGTAAGATTTGCGCCGCTTTAATCACTTCGCGCAGGATTACACCCGAGCCCATCAACTGAACCGTGGCTTTATCATCTTTCTCAAGGAGGTACATACCACGTTTGATGCCCTCTTCCGCGCCTTCAGGAATCGCCGGATGTTCGTAATTTTCGTTCATCACAGTTAAGTAATAGAACACACGCTCTTGATTGACATACATACGGCGTAAACCGTCATGCACAATCACCGCAAGCTCATAGCCAAAGCAAGGGTCATAAGAAATACAGTTCGGAATGGTATTGGCAAGAATGTGTGAATGACCATCTTGGTGCTGTAAACCTTCACCATTCAGCGTGGTACGACCTGCTGTTGCCCCCAATAAGAAGCCTTGTGCTTGTGCATCCCCTGCTGCCCATGCAATATCTCCAATGCGTTGGAAACCAAACATCGAGTAGTACATATACATCGGGATCATCGGCAAGTTATTGGTTGAATAACTGGTGCCCAATGCTGCCCATGCACTCATTGCACCGGCTTCATTGATGCCTTCTTGCAGCATATGACCGTCTTTGGCTTCGCGATAATGCATCAACTGTTCTTGGTCTTCAGGGGTATATTTTTGACCGTGTGCGGCATAAATACCCAACTGACGGAACATCCCTTCTAGACCGAAAGTACGTGCTTCATCGGGCACAATCGGCACCACACGATCTTTAATGGCTTTTTCTTTTAATAAAGCAGAAATCAAACGCACCATCACCATGGTGGTCGATTGTTCTTTACCGCCACTGCCTTTGAGCACCGCATCAAACACTGAAAGTTCAGGAATGGCCAATTGCTCACTGTCTTTACGACGTGCAGGTAAATAGCCGCCCAATGCCTCACGACGTGCTTTCATGTATTTCAATTCAGGCGAGTTCTCGCTTGGACGATAGAAAGGCACTTCTTCAAGCTGTTCATCGGTAAAGGGTAAATTAAAGCGGTTACGTACATACTTGAGTGATTCAAGTTGCATTTTTTTGATTTGATGGGTTTTATTGACCGCTTCAATTTCTTCAGACAAACCGTAGCCTTTGACGGTTTTCGCCAAAATCACCGTCGGTTGTCCAGTTGACTTCATCGCTTCTGCATAGGCTGCGTAGACTTTATAGGGGTCATGTCCGCCACGGTTCAGATTATCAATATCTTCATCGCTTAAGTTCTTTACCAACGCTTCTGCTTCAGGGTATTTTCCAAAGAAATGCGCACGGGTATACGCACCGCCTTTTACTTGGTAACGTTGGAAATCACCATCCACCGCTTCTTCCATAATGGCTTTGAGTGCGCCGGATTCATCTTTATCCAACAATGGATCCCAATGACGCCCCCACACCACTTTAATCACGCGCCAGCCTGCCCCACGGAACAGTGACTCAAGCTCTTGAATAATCTTGCCATTGCCACGAACTGGACCGTCGAGACGTTGTAAATTACAGTTCACCACCCAAATCAAGTTATCGAGTTTCTCACGACCTGCCAGTGAAATTGCACCGGTACTTTCCGGCTCATCCATCTCACCGTCACCGAGATAGGCCCATACTTTACGATCTTCTTCTTTAATCAACCCACGGTTCATCAAATACTTTTGAATATGGGCTTGGTAGATCGACATGATCGGACCTAGACCCATCGATACCGTTGGAAATTGCCAATAATCTGGCATGAGGTAAGGATGCGGATAGCTTGGTAAACCATTGCCACCCACTTCACGGCGGAAATTATTCAACTGGTCTTCGTTTAAGCGACCTTCTAAAAATGAACGCGCATAAATCCCTGGGGCACAGTGACCTTGGTAATAAATCATGTCGCCGCCAAAATGATCATTATTGGCACGGAAGAAATGGTTAAAGCCTACATCATATAAGGTGGCTGAAGAGGCAAAACTCGCCAAGTGCCCGCCTAAGTCATCGCCGGTTTTATTGGCACGTAACACCATCGCCAATGCATTCCAACGAATCAATGCACGAATACGACGCTCCATATCGGCATCGCCCGGCATAGCTGGCTGTTCTTCCACTGAAATAGTATTTAAATATGGAGTGTTTAAACGTTGTAATGGCACATGCTTTGCGATCGCTTGCTGATACAATTTCTCTAACAAAAATGCAGCACGCTCTGTACCCATATGTTTTAAGACAGAATCAAAGGCTTCTTGCCATTCTTGCGTTTCTTGTGCGTCTGTATCGCCATAATACGCCATGTGTTCCCTACTCCATTTAAATCTTACTTTATATCTTATATGTATCACGTTTTAAGGACGTTCAGTTATGGTTACAGCTGAATACGGATTTGCACACTATTTCATTTCGAAATAGTGATTGACCAAAAATTACAGAACAAAACAAAAAACCGCCAATCATGGCGGTTTTTTATACAGTCTTTGTTTATTCACGTGATAAAGTAAAAAAGACTTCAATGCACTAGTCAGACGTTTTAGGTCTAGTTCGACACTCTTGTACCTGAACTTATCTTTAAACCATGCGATCTAAATCAGCTCATTAAAGCAACATAGTTCATTAAGGCCACATGATTCTTTAAGGTAACATCGCTAAGTATGAAGATGGATTTTTACGTTGACCATCTTTGACCACTTCATAATGTAAATGAGGACCAGTACAACGTCCGGTACAACCTACATTGGCAATGTGCTCACCGGCTTTGACTTGATCGCCGACACGAGCAATTAAGCGAGATGCATGCGCATAACGGGTGATGTAGCCATTGCCATGGTTAATCTCAACGTATTGACCATAACCTGTGCCCCAACCTGATTTGGTCACGATCCCCGGGCCTGTTGCATAGATCGGTGTACCACTTGGTGCAGACATATCTAAGCCAGAATGGTTTTCAGCACGTCCACCCATGGTACGACCACCGAAATCTGAACTTACGCGTTTCATATCAGGCAGCGGATGCGACACCAACCAAGAATAAGCCCCTTTATTTGCGTAGCTATTGCTTGAGTATGATTTAGAGGTCCCATATTTAGCTGCCAGAGACGCATTATTCAACTCAGTCGGTGTTGATTTACGAATATTGGTATTGAAGGTTGTATCTGCAGGGATATCCATGTCATCTGGATGACTGTAAGAGCCTTGTGATAATGTTTTTGTAAGTAGCTCTAAACGATCAGGTGAAGCGGTGTTGATATTACTGGCATCCAATTGAACTAAGTCTGCGAAAGCCACTGATGCTGCCGAAGCGGCAAGCGAAAACGCCAATAAAATACGTCGCGTATGCATAAAAACCTCATTAAACTGTTCTTACTCAAGCTTCTTGCGTGATCTCTTCCTTGATATTCACTGAAACGAGCGCTTAAGATTAAGACAACACTATGAAGGAACAATGTATGTCTGACCCTAAGAACGTCTTTCAACAAACAAGACAACACATAAAAACAGGAAACTTATCGTTTCTTACAAAGCAAGTTGCCGACTGGCAAAGACTTACTAAATTAATTCAACCTTTATTGCCACCGCAGGACGATTGGCAGGTTGTATGTTATCAATACGGTATTTTGACCCTGACCGGTGAAAATCAAGCCTTGATTAGTCAACTCGGTTATCTTCAAAAACAGTATATTTCTCAATTATCACAAATTGATGAGTTTAAAGACTTACAGAAAATCCAAGTGCGTCTTCGAGCAAAACCCCAAGCTGAACCTAAAAGAATGCAAATCCCCAAACAAATTTCTCCAGCAACACAGGAAATGTTACATGCTGCTGCAGGCTTTGTGAGCGACCCTAAGCTTAGCCAAGCTTTGCTACGTTTGGCAAGCAATAAGAAGTAATCAGCTTAGCTAAAATTTGCAATATAACAGGCACAAATTATGATCAAATTATCATAATCTATCGATACAATATAACATGGGATGAAAAGACAATGACTTATGTCACATTCACGAATTGAATTGGGCAGGAATTCATGTCATCAAATGTTACAATTTCGTAGTTCGAAGGATCACTTTTAACATTGCGTAACAATTGATTATTCAATGCATGCCCTGACTTGTAACCATCGAATTTTGCTATGATTTGATGTCCTAGCAAGTATAAATCACCGACCGCATCTAAGATTTTATGGCGCACAAATTCATCGGCAAAACGTAAACCTTCTTCATTGACGATGCCTTTTTCGTCTAAACCAATCGCATTATCTAAGCTCGCACCCAAAGCTAAATTATTCGATTTGAGATAATCTAAATCTTTCATAAAGCCAAAAGTACGCGCTTCACTGACTTCATAAACAAAAGTTTCAGTTGAAAAGTCAATTGTTGCGGACTGGTATTCTTTGGCAAATGCAGGGTGATCAAAATCAATGGTAAAGTTCAGTTGAAAACCTTCATGCGGAGTAAAGATCGCACGTTTGTCATCAATGAATGCTTCAACAGGTTTTAAAATTTTGACGAATTTCTTTGGCGCATCTTGCTCTACCAACTCACCTTGCATGAGCAGGTAAATGAAAGGACCGGCACTGCCATCCATGATCGGCACTTCTGAAGCAGAGACTTCAATGATCAAATTATCGATGCCCAAACCTGCAATCGCACTCATTACATGTTCAATGGTGCCGACTTTGGCATTTTCTTGAACTAGATTAGAACACATAAAGGCTTCTTGAATCAGCATCGCGTTGGCAGGAATATCCACCGGTGGATTGAGATCAATACGACGGAATACAATGCCCCCATCAGCCACATGCGGTACAAAATTAATCAGTACTTTTTGCCCACTGTGTAATCCGATACCACTCGCTTTCACGACTCGTTTCAGGGTGCGTTGTTTCAACATAGGGCTTTGATCATCAGCAAAATTCCGCTATACGTTAGCACATTTAGCCATTGATAAAAAACAAAAAGGTGGCGTTTTCACGTCACCTTTTTCCGATTTCATTTATTGTTTTTCAGAATAAATTACTTACGTTGTTGATTTTTCAAATAATCTTGAATGCTCATTGGTGCAGAACGTGGCGACGCTGTTGGTGCTGCAACAGGTGCTTCAGTGTTTTGACGCTTGCTGATGGCAGGTACATCATCTTCTTCAAGCACTGCATTTTGAGCCGGTTGTTGATAGCTTTGAGTCGATGAACTCACCGGTGCACGGCGTTTCACTTCTGCTTCATTGGCATTACGTGTCAAACCGGTTGCAATCACAGTAACACGGATTTCATCACGGGCATCTTGGTCAAATACAGTACCGAAGAACACTTCACCTTCATCCAAGTCAACAATTTGATTGACCACATCGGTGATGATTTCAGTTTCACGTAAGGTAATATCTGCACCACCGGTAATGTTAATCAACACACCTTTGGCGTTCATGATATTTACATTATCAAGCAGTGGACTGCGGATCGCTAAACGTGCAGCTTCTTCAGCACGATCAGGACCACTGCTCTTGCCCTCACCCATCATTGCATAACCACGGGTACTCATCGCAGTTTTCAAATCGGCGAAGTCAAGGTTAAT
>CABFOK010000159.1_pt1 | contig 11305 bp, 10 predicted proteins | sample 3521931 | NCBI WGS metagenome assembly CABFOK01 (sample SAMEA5312447, study PRJEB27640) | indoor metagenome | biome: indoor environment; feature: uncontrolled; material: polymer tiles stone | place: Germany | collected 2014-07-07 | reverse complement strand
ATCCCCCCCAGATGCACATGGTAATGGCGACATAGAGATAACCTTGAGACCGGGGAGACATAACAAACAACTTTTAAATTGAGATAATAAAATTACACATTACGCTGGCGGCAAGCTTCATACAACGCCATACCTGTTGCCACACTGACATTTAAACTTTGCAAGTTGCCTGCCATAGGAATATAAACCGTCTGATCACACTGTGACTGGGTAATTGGACGCAAGCCTGTATCTTCAGCGCCCATCACCAGACAGATGCCTGTTCCGGTAAAGTCAAACTGCTGCACCGGTAATGCTTTTTCATCGAGCATGGTACCGACAACCCGTACATTGAATTCATCTTTGATGTTACTCAAGGTACGTGCAAGATTGGTCACCTGAATAAACTTCACTTTCTCTGCGCCGCCTGCAGCAATTTTACGTGCTGTCGGGGTTAAGCTTGCAGAACGATCACGCGATACAATTACCGCTTCAACACCCATTGCCGCTGCGGTACGAATACACGCCCCCAAGTTATGTGGATCAGTAACCTGGTCTAAAGCCAACAACAGTGCTTGAGGATTCTGTTTCAATAAATCATCCAGATCCTGTTCATTCAGTGTGGGATGCGGACGAACTGCAGCAACCACGCCCTGATGAAAAGGCTGACCTGCCAATTTTTCCAGTTTTTCACGACTAGCCTGTTGCACACTGATGCCAAAAGGATCTGCCAAAGCCAAGACGTTTTTTAAACGCTGATCGTCACGACCTTTTAGTGTAAATAAAGTAAGTACACGCTCTGGCTCAAGCTCAAGTAATGACTCCACTGAGTGAACGCCATAAAAATATTCGGTTTTTGCCATGAACGGCCTCTAAAATGTGTGTATACAATGCAAAAAAGAAAAATCCTGCAAAGCTGACTTTACAGGATTGATGCTTAAATCTAGTTTAACTGATTCAGGCTAAAATTTCTTTGCCTTAATCCGACTTATGCCTAGCCTTCTAAATGGCAAACATAATCCAGAACTTCATCAGTCTCGATTTTAAAACGGCTATTGCCTGGGACATAAAAAGACTGTCCTGCACGGAACAATTCACTCTCGATTTTATCCGCGATTTGCACACGACATTCACCTGAAATAATTTCCATACGTTCAGGGACATGCGTTTCGAAAGTCAGTGCCTGTTCAGTTGGTAAAATCACCCCTAAAGTCTTTTTTGTGCCATCTTCGAATTGCACGGTATGACTAATACATGAACCGCCGAAATAAACATTCGATTTTTTGATAACAGAAACATGATCAAACTGATTTGACATGCGTATTCTCCAGATAATGCGCATTTATAATTTTTGATTGATGTAGTTTAAAGAGCTGCATTCAACTAATCAATCGGTGTTTCATACGGCTAAATCAATATTTTACAAATTGTTGCAGTTATTTTCCTGCATCAATAAAAGCAAGATTTAACACGAGTTTGCGAGAGTCTAAATCAACCTTAGCAGAAGCACAAATAAGTTTTTGTACTTCATCGACTAAAGGTCTATCTACTTTTCCAAGTAGCAAATCTTGTACCAAAACAATGACTATCAACCCAACAATTTTCTATTCATCCAAAGCTGGGTTGGCTGGCTGAGTTCAGTATTTAAACCTCAGCCCCAAAGACTTTCTGATAAATACCGATCCATGATGTACCTCGACAGATATTTAGTCATTTCCCTATCATCCTGAGGCATGGTTTCAATAGAATGAAAAATATCGCAGCATAAAAATATTTCTGAAATTAACTACCTATTAAAGATAAAAACACGCAGACGATTTGAACATGATCGATATAGGTTTATCTGTGTCAGCCTATCTTCTGGCATGTTTGGCTAGCTGTAACCGATAGCGTAGTAATAGTGAATTCAATTGCAGCAGATGTTTTTTTTATAGCGTATCTTGGGTAAAAGGTATTTTCATCTTGAATATCAGGTAAAATAGTGATGTTTTACGTCATCTTAAAATAAAAGCTGGCTTGTGACCAAAACAAAATTTCACTATCTTAGATTAAAACTTTTCGCAGCTCGGATGCGTTTATGCTGACACACTTAACTCTGATCAACTTTGCTTTAGCCGATCATTTAGCCATTGATATTGAACCCGGTTTCAATGTCCTGACCGGCGAGACAGGTGCGGGTAAATCTTTATTACTGGATGCCCTATCTGCCTGTTTAGGTGAGCGCACCGATACCAATTACGTCCGTTTTGGCTCCGATAAAGCTGATGTTACCGCCGTTTTTAGTTATAAAGAACAAAGTCCCGAAGCTGAATGGCTGAAAGCACACGAGTTGGATGATGAATCTGGCGAGATCCATTTAAGACGGGTGATTTTTGCCACGGGCCGCAGTAAAGCCTGGATTAATGGTCGCCCAAGCAGCCTGGCTGAACTGAAAGAACTTGGTCGTTTACTGGTGCAACTGTACAGTCAGCACAGTCAGCAACAATTACTGGAACATCCTTATCCCAAGCACTGGCTAGACCGTTACAACAACTTTTATCAGCCTGCACAAGATGTCCGTGATGCCTATAGCAACTGGCAAAAAGATATTCGACAGCATCAGGCTGCATTGGATGCGCAAGCAACCCGTAAACAGCGTATTGAAACGTTAGAATTACAGCTTGAAGAACTCGAGGAAATTACTCAAATTGACTATAAAGAGATTGAGCAAGAGTTCGACCGTTTAAGTCATCATGAACATATTATGCTGGATTGTAGCTACAGTTTAAATGCATTGGATGAAGCTGAACCCAATATTACCCAAGAAGTGTCTTCGATTATTCGCCGCCTTGAATCACATGCCGGTCGCAGTGAGCAACTCGCAGAAATTTATAATTCTTTGCTGAATGCACAAAGTGAACTTGCTGATGCGACGGCAAATTTACATCTATTTATTGACCGTCAAAGTTTTGATCCTGAACGTATGGAAGAGCTCAATTCGCAACTGGAAATCTTTCACCGTTTAGCACGTAAATACCGTAGCCAACCTGAAACATTGAAAGAAGAATATGAGGCCTGGCAGGCTGAACTAGAACAGCTGCATCAGCTGGAAGATCCTGAGACTTTAGCTGAACAGGTAGAATTGTCGCATCAAGACTTTTTAGCCAAGGCACAACACCTCGATCAGATTCGCCGTGAAGCAGCGACGCCTTTGGCTAAAAAATTGACAGAACAGGTGAAGCAACTGGCATTGCCTGAAGCCTATTTTGAATTTAAGTTTGAACCCTTGGAACAGGCGTCATCGGAAGGGCTTAGCTTTATTCAACTGATGTTTACTGCAAACAAAGGCATTCCAGCACAGCCACTAGCACGTGTTGCATCCGGTGGTGAATTGTCACGTATTGCACTAGTCATGCAGGTGATGAATGCGGAAAAAACCGAATCTGAAGTGCTGGTGTTCGATGAAATTGATGTCGGAATCAGTGGCGGTACGGCAGAAATGGTGGGACGCTTGTTGGCAGGTTTAGCCCAACATGTACAGATTTTATGTATCACCCATCAAGCTCAGGTGGCGGCACAATCCGATCAACACTTGCTGGTGAAGAAACGCCAAACGGATCCTGCAAGTAGTACCATTATTGACCTGAGCGAAGAACAACGGATTGATGAACTGGCACGCATGACTGGCGGTGTCGAAATTAATGACACGACCCTGCAACATGCCAAGCAATTACGCCAACTTAAGTTTCATCAGGTATAAAGTTGTAGGGTAAATCATAAAAAATAATAGGCGAAACTCAATTAGTTGAGTAAGTTGCTTATAAAAGCATTATTATTAATTTAATCAGATTTATTGATTTTAAGGGGGGAATGGCTTAGATGACTAAACAATATCTGACACATCGCTGTCTGATTGCACCTCCTGATTCAGCCGATGATTTTTTTGCAAATACAGTTATTTATCTGGCACGACATGATGAAGATGGCGCTCAAGGCATTATCATTAACCGCCCTTCCGGTCTTTCAATCAAAGAGTTATTGAATGATCTGGAAATTGAAGCGGATAATGTCAATCCCCACGAAGTATTACAGGGTGGGCCGTTACGTCCGGAAGCAGGCTTTGTGCTGCATACCGGTCAGCCGACCTGGCATTCATCCATTGCGGTGGGTGAAAATGTCTGCATCACCACATCTAAAGATATTTTAGATGCCATTGCACATAACGAAGGTGTTGGACGTTATCAAATTGCCTTGGGTTATGCGAGCTGGGGCAAAAACCAGCTTGAAAAAGAACTGGCACGTGGCGACTGGCTCATCTGTGATTCAGATATGGATTTAATTTTTAACTTACCTTACGACGACCGCTGGGATGCTGCCTATAAAAAAATGGGCGTAGACCGCAATTGGCTTTCGTCAGAGATTGGACATGCCTGATTTATCACAACCCCAGCTGATTATGGCATTCGATTTTGGTACACAGAAAATGGGCATGGCGGTCGGTCAATCATTGATTGAAAGTGCCAATCCCCTTACCCTGTTTCCGATGAAAGACGGGATTCCCAACTGGGATGAATTGCTGAAAATCGTGAAGCAGTATCAACCGAACTTATTTTTAGTCGGTTTGCCGCTGAATATGGATGATAGCGAATCTGAACTTTCGACACGCTCACGCAAGTTTGCCCGCCGTTTGCGCCATCAAACCAATATTGAAACCTTGATGGTCGATGAACGCTTGACCACTCGTGAAGCACGGGATGAACTGGGTCATTATCAAGCCCAAGGCCGTGCAAAAAAACTGTCTGCAGATAGTGTTGCGGCTGCGCTTTTTATTGAAAGCTGGTATCGCAATCCTGAAGGGCTTACGCCTTAATGTTGTAAACTGCATTAATTCAAAAAAGCCATTCAAAACTGAATGGCTTTTTTAATGGCTTAGATTCTAAGACGAGTTCAATAAAGATAAACGCCATTACTGGGCGGATTTTTCAATATGAATGGTTGCAGTACGCCCTGCCACAAAAGCCAATTCATTTTTCGGCATTTCATCCGGTACAATTTTCACCGGCACGCGCTGTGCCAAACGCACCCAGCTAAAAGTTGGATTTACATTGGCCAGCAGTCCAGAGGTCGAGGTGCGTTCACGGTCTTCAATCCCTGAAGCAATCCCCTGTACATGACCTTTTAACTTTTCGGAATCACCCATCATTTGAATGCTTGCAGGCGCACCCACATAAATTTTATTCAACTTGGTTTCTTCAAAATACCCCACAATATATAGCTGCTGACGGTTGACCAGTGCTGCAACCGCTTGCCCCACTTTGACATAATTGCCTTGCTGCAGTTCAAAATTGGATAAGGTGCCATCGGCAGGTGCAACCACTTCAGAGCGATTCAGATTCAGTTGGGTCAGATGCAGATTACTGGTCGCCACTTCAATGAGCGCTTTCTGCTGCACGATGTTGGCCTTGGCCTGTGCAATAGCTGCAAGCATTTGTTCATGTTCTGCATGCGACTGATCACGAGTTGCAAACATCTGCTCCTGTTCTTGTTTGGAAATCGCGCCATCCATCAGGTTGGAATAACGATTGGCATTTTTATCTGCCCAGTTAATATTTGCTTCAGACTTCACCACATTGGCTTGAGCTTGCGCCAACTCTGCTTCGGCTGCAGCTAAACCGGCTTTGGCTTTGGCTAAATCAGATCTGGCATGCTCGACATCAATAGCTTGACGGGCGACATCAATTTTAAACAGCACCTGCCCTTTTTTAACGCTCTGGTTATCTTGTACCAAGACCTCAGTTACCAGACCCGAAACATCCGAAGACACCTGAATCACATCACCGCGTACCCGCCCATCACGCGTCCATGGTTCGGAATTGTAATAGTTCCAGATATGAATAATGGCGAAAATCGCGAGGAGCGCCACCACCAGCAAAACAATCGGTCGGATTATTTTGCGTAGATCAAAGGATGTCATTTCAGGTTTACCTCATTCATTTCAATTTGGGAAATAGCGATGTTGATTAGATGGCATACAGAATAAACAGCCAATGCACCAGAAAAAGCAGCACAATATACAGGCACAAATTGAATATGCCCGGCCATGCGATCCAGCCCTGATCAACCAGCCGATCAGTTCCCATCATGACGATTTTAAGCAGCACATACGCAAGAATGCTCTGAATTAAAAGGATCGGGACATAGACCCCATAAAGATTAAGTTCGCCCATGCTTAGCTCCCTGCCAAAATGTTCTGTTCAGCCCGATTTTCTATCTCTTGATGACACAGACTGCTGCGAATATTGTTGAGTGAAATCTTCAGGCGCTGTGCGACATCGGGATTTTCCACCTCATCGGTTGCAGCCTGAACCACGGCAAGGCTATGCAATAAATGCTGTAAAATATCGGCATGTGCTCGCTGCATTTCTTTGGCACGGAAATAGTCATCTAGCGACTGCTGCAAATCTTCAATCGAAGATACAATAGCTGCCTGCTCGGGCAGTTTGTTGATCAACTCCTGCAGTCGCGTCAGGTCAATCACGGCACTGGTTTCAATTAGCGCCAAATGAATTTCTTGTTTTAAACTTTGCGACTGAACAGCGACCTTACTGTTGAGCACCCCAATCCGATCCAGCATGCTACGCAAATGCCGTTTAAACTCTGCACCATAAGACAGATACAAGGCTTTTCTGAGCGCTTTATAATGCATGGCCAAAATGCGTTGCACGGTAATATCAGGAGACATTGCCCGAACCAGGTGAATCACATAAACTGAAATTATCGGGCCAATAAGCGACCCAATAGAGGCATCAAAAAATGTAATCTGATCCAGCGCATAAGTATTCTGAAAATTCAGTCCCATCACCGTTCCCATCAACAAAGGCAGACCTAGTCCGGTTAAGGGCGGATGGGGAAATAACATCAGGCAGAAGATGATGAAGGGTGCAAGAACCAAGCCCAGTTCCCAAAAGCTGGTGACATGCGGAAAAATCCCGTAGGCATAAATAAACACCACCACCGCCGCATATATGTTGGCACGGATAAACATTTTCAATGCCGGTACCGGATTATCCATGGCAGTCAAAATACAAGCAGTGATTGCGGCCATTTCTGCCAGCATGAATCCTGCTTTCCAGCCACTTAAAATCCAGAATGCGGTCGCAATCATGATAATTATAAATGCTGAAACTCCTCCACGTACCGCCACACCATGATCCCGATGCAAACTCGGATAGCGGGTGGTTAACGGGGCAATACTTTCGGGCAGGGAATCATCGCCTTGCTGAATGCGCTGCCAAATCAGTTTCACCGCACGGACATTCTGAATAAAATGCCGAATATCCATTTTCAAGCCATTTAAAATGACTGCTTGTTCAGGTCGTGCCAATGTCACTAAAGCATCAAAATCAGAGTCAAACTGAGACGGTAAAAGATTGAGTTCATGTGGTTTGATCTCATGCTCATCTTTTAGAAATTCGGCAATATGGCCATGTACCTCTTTTAGATGGGCACGATAGCTCAGATCCATTTGATCGAGCTGTTTCATGCGCTCCGACATCGCCACCAGGTTTGCCACCAATACGGTTAATTGATGCAGCATTTCCTGCAGCGGTTTGGTCATGCCCTGAAGGCTGGATTTCTCATACGATAAATACACTGCCATCGCATGGATATCTGAGGTATCTCGGGTAATATCCCCCAACAACTGGTTGTAATGATGCAGTTGTTTCTGGTCCAGCAAGATCTGGTCAAATAATGCATTGGTATCCTGAATAGTCTTTGCAACCCGGATTTGCACAGCCGGCCCGATATGCATCGGAAAAATGGTCGTGCTGATAATCGCACTGCAGACCACCCCAACAGTGATTTCCAGAAAACGGCCAATTGCCATATCAAAGATGGACACCGTATCGGCATAATAAATAATGTTGTAGCAAATAATGACCGTGGTATAACCCGCCAGCATAGAGACATAACTGCGTGGGGTTCGGTCCAGCAGTGAAATATACAGGCAGAATCCCACCCAAGCCGCCAGGAAAAAAGTAAATAACCACGGTGTATTGATCAAAAGCGGGGTCACTGCAATTGAGACGATTGCACCCAATAAAGTTCCCAAAACCCGATAAAGACTTTTTGAAGAGGTCATGCCCGAGTAGGGGTTGGCAATCACGAACACTGTACCAATCGCCCAAATCGGATAAGCCAGATTCAAAGAAAATGCGATATAAAGTGCCAACATGCCTGCCACAAAAGTTTTAGTCGCAAAAATCCAGTCCATTCTGTTTGGACGAAATGCGAGCAATTGTTTGGTGAGCAGCATGGATTGATCTCAGATTCTGGTTTAACGCTTCACTCCACAGATTTTTTGACGACCACTCAAGTGCACGAAATATCTTAAAGACACATCGTGTAAAAAATAGACATGACTAAACATGCCATCAGAAATGATCGTCATTCAAAATGAATGGAGAAATTTTCGCATCAGGTTCTTTATGCGAAATAAAATAGGAAAAACAGTCAACCCATCCGGGCTAAAAATTCATCATTAGATATTTATTTTGGGTATTTTTTCAAAAAAACCATCGTAAGTCAATAATAATATCTCATTATGATAATATGACCAAAATTAATAAAAGATAATTAAGCCTTTGTCATTAGATTTCTCATGCTGGATATAAAATATTTTTAAATGCTGACAAATACCGCATTGCCTGCAACAAAAGCTCTGCTCTGGCTAATTTTTTGTTATAAAGTAATGCGAGTTACTTTTTCTTTTTATATGCTTTGACCAAGCGGGTACTTATGGCAATTTCTAGTTTTGGTAAGATTCTCACCGTTTTGGATCTGTTTTCGGTGTCTCGCCCTATCATTAATGTCGATATCATTAGTGAGGAATTAGGACTGTCTAAACCCACCAGTTACCGGTATTTGAAGGAACTGGTATCCTCAGAATTATTGCAGCGCTTAAGTGGCACGTCAGGTGACTATACCCTGGGTTCTAAAATTGCAGTACTGGACTATATTTCCCGTACCACCGATCCTTTGGTGCAAATTAGTATTCCATTCATGCAGCAAATTGTGGAACGTACCGAATTCGGCTGTCTGCTCACCCATCTGAATTATGATTCATGTATTGATATTCATCATGAACTGTATAAAGACATGACCACGCTGATTTATGGCCGTGGTTGCCCTCGCCCGATCTATAAAGGTTCTTCTGCCAAAGTCATTCTGGCGCATTTGCCCAAACAGCGCATTTTAGATTATTACCAGCGTTTTGTGCCTGAATTGGCTGAGGTTGGATTTGCGCATAGCGAAGAAGAATTTTTGTTGCAGATGAAACAGATTAAAAAGCAGGGCTATTATTTTTCCAATGGAGAAGTTGATCCGAATCTGGCCAGTCTTTCTATCCCGGTAAAATTTTCCAGCAAAGAATCGCCTTTGGCTTTGACCTTATTGGGCTCTAGAAATCGCTTTGAGTTTATTAATTTTCAGAAACTGGTGGAAATTTTGCAAGAAAATGCAGCCCTTATTGAGAAAAAATTTGCTGAATTATCGAGAGATGATGAGCTTTAAAATTTCGCTCAGATTCAATCAAATATCAATTCATGCGAAATAAAAGCGGTTTTAATATTGTAATATCAAACTTATTCTCATAATATGATTATTGTTCTTCATGTGGCCAATTGTATTCCATGACAATGTGAGCGACATCCTCAGAGAAAAGCTTGTGCCTATGCATGAGCTTTTTTTTGCCTTTATTTTTAGCCTGCCAAATACAGCACTTTAGAAAAAATAACGGAAAGTCAGATTGATTCGTGGCTGGTATATTCTGGTCGACTTCATTAAAGCGTGCTTCCAGTGCTGCTGTGTCTGACCCCGCATCACAATCAGCTGTCCACTGTGTAAAAGCAGATCGACTTTTTCTGCTTGGTTTTTATGCTTGAAGCTAAACTTACGCGTTGCCCCCAAACTTAAAGAAGCAATGACCGTTTCTTGTCCGGTATCGGAGATTAAAGTCGCTTCATCATCACTATGCCAGCCTAGACCTTGAGTGCCCTCCTCATACAGATTCGCCAAACAGGAATTAAAACGATGCCCGACCAGTTTTTCAATATGCTGCTTGAGACGAAATAATGCCGGATTCCACACATGTGCCTGCTTAAAGGTGCCTGAATAGTGATATTGGTAATTTTCATCACCGTACCAGGCCACTTGGCGCTTGGTGATATGATGCTGGCCAAATAAAAATACCTGATCATGTTGCCAGGCCAAATTGGCTAAAAAATACTGCAAATATTTTTCACTCTGCTCAGGCCTTAAGATCAGGCCATAATCTTCTACAATCCCGTCGCAAGGCAACAGATTGGCTTGAGCTTCAGGTGCAAACAATTCAAGGTTCATGGTCAAAAATACAGAGTCTAAAATAAATGTAAAATTCACTTTTATTTTAGCGGATTATCTCTGCTCACAATTCAAAACATTGTATGCGCTTGTGACATCAGAAAATCAGGCTTAGACTCAAATCAAGCTGAACAATAAAAAAATTGCATATGAATTTATGGCACTTATTTCAAAAACTTCGACCTTTTGTGCGTCCCTATCGCTTATTGGTCATCGCAACGCTGATTTTAACCTTGATTGGTTCCTTCACCGCACAGGTTAATGCACTGACTTTGCAATATGCGGTTGATAACATTAATCGCCTGATTGAAGCCGGTTTAGGACTCTCTGAAGGCTGGCATATTCTGATCACCATCTCTGCCATTTTACTGGGCAAGGAAGTCATCAATGCCTTTGTGCAATTTGGACAAAAATTTTATGGCGAAAAGCTGCGAATTTTTGTCTCGCAGGATTTAGCCCAAGGCATCATTGAAAAATTTCTGACCTATCGACTGGCTTTTTTTAATGAAGATAATAACCAGGCCGGTAAATTACAAACCCGGATCGACCGCGGCATTGGTTCGCTGACGCGTCTGGTTCAAATCTTCTTTATTGATATTTTACCGTTATTTACCAGTGCAATTGTCGCGCTTGGCCTGATGTTCTATGCCAATTTCTATGTCGGACTGGTGGCTTTAAGTATTGTACCGATTTATTTCTGGCTGACCTTTAAGCAAGCGCAGAAACTGGGTGGATGGCGACGCAACCTGCGTGATGGACGTGAAAAAAAGAGCCAGGGCATCTTAAGCATCATCAACTCGATTACCGTGATTAAATCCTTTAACCGCGAATCGATTGAATCCGAAAAACAGCTCAAGCTGCAAAAAGAACTGACCGACAATCAGATGCAGACCCGTCAAACCAGTTTTTTATTTGACGGTTTAAAAACCTTTATCGAACAGATTGG
>CABFOK010000578.1_pt1 | contig 11390 bp, 9 predicted proteins | sample 3521931 | NCBI WGS metagenome assembly CABFOK01 (sample SAMEA5312447, study PRJEB27640) | indoor metagenome | biome: indoor environment; feature: uncontrolled; material: polymer tiles stone | place: Germany | collected 2014-07-07 | reverse complement strand
CATTCGTGCATAATCTGCGGATGAAATACATCAATTCAAAGAAGCTTTCTGAAACACAGTTTAAGCGATATACGGGCATCTCATGGTCAACCTTTTATTTAATGGTTGAGCAATTGCAGAAGCATGTTCCAGCTAAAGGCAGACAGCCCAAGTTAAGCCCGGAGGATCAGGTTCTGCTCTGTCTGAGCTATTGGCGGGAATACCGAACCTTATTTCACGTTGCGACGAGTTACGGGGTTTCAGAGCCCACAGCCTCAAGAATTGTCCGTCATGTTGAAGACTGCCTGCTTCGGTCCAATCTGTTTAATTTACCCAAAGATTTACCCGAGGGCGAAGGCATCGACTGGAATGTTGTGATCGTGGATGCCACGGAAATTCCAATCCAAAGGCCTAAAAAAACAGAAGAAAAGCTATAGCGGCAAAAAAAAGACCCATACCTTTAAAGTACAAGCCATGATTCACTACAAAACTCAGCAAATTCTGAGTTTATGTGCCAGTCGCGGGGCAGTGCATGATTTCGAGTTGTTCAAACGCAATTTAAACCAGATTCCTTTTGGGGCTTTTATCCTGGCAGATAAAGGCTATCAGCGGATTTATGTGTTGTATCCGAATAGCCTGTTGCCATTAAAAGCCAAAAGACACTGTAAATTGGATCCTGAATTGAAAATCTATAATCAAGAAATCAATAAAAGATGAATCGGAATTGAGCATGTATTTGGCAACCTGAAAACCTTCAAAATCCTTGCTGAGCGTTATCGAAATAGATGTAAAAGGCTTAGTTTGAGATTCAATTTAATCGCTGGAATCTACAACTTGGAACTGAGCAAAAAATGATTTATGAAAGAGGTCTAATTACTCATGTAAAATAAATGGCATATTTAATATTAATAAATCTTCAAAAATCGCAAACCCACTCCCGGTTCAGTAATAATATATTTAGGCTGCACAGCATTATCATTTAACTTCACTCTTAATTTAGCCACCAGAATCCGTAAATAATGCGTATCTTCTTGGTGCGTTGGCCCCCACAGCTCTTTCAATATTTGCGGCTGAGTAATCAATTGGCCTTTATTTTTCGCCAATAAATTCAGCAGCTGATATTCTTTGCGTGTTAAGGAGAGCAATTGTTGATTTAAAAAAACCTGCCGTTTGGAAAAATCGATTTTTAATACGCCATCATCAAAAATTACAGTATCAACAGTACTATGCTGGTGCTGCCTAAGCAGTACACGAATGCGCGCCACCAGCTCCTGAACACTAAACGGCTTGGTCACATAATCATTTGCGCCAGCATCCAGAAGCTTCACTTTTTCTTCTTCATTTGCCCGCACAGACAGCACTATCACTGGAACGTGCGACCATGTGCGAAGCTCAGACAAAACCTCATAACCATCCAAATCTGGCAAACCCAAATCGAGGATCACTAAATCCGCGCCTTGCAAAGCTAGGAGTTCCAAACCCTTTTGGCCATTTTCAGCCAAAAGCGTTTTATAGCCTTGCGCTCTGAGTGCTATATCCAAGAATTTTCGAATCTGATTTTCGTCATCAATAATCAAGACATTGGTCATGGAGCTGGCTGATTCATTCTGTTCTGGCATTTTCCCACCTAAAAGCTGCTAGATGCTTTAAGTAATTTGCTGAATAGGAAGCTGTATGCGGATACATGTTCCTTGATTGTTCTTGCCTGATGATGCCATGATTTTCCCCATATGCGCACCCACAATCGCTTTCACAATCGTCAAGCCCAAGCCTGTACCATATTGCCCGCGGTCGCCGCGCTGCATGGTATAAAACATGTCAAAAATGCGTTCCCGCTCACCTTCCGGGATACCCTGCCCCTTATCAGTTATGGCAATTTCGATCTCATTTTCATTCACCTGCTGCACCTCAATCATCACAGCTTTATTTTCTGGTGAAAATTTTGCGGCATTTTCCAGTACATTAAAAATGGCCTGTTCAATCAAGGCGGCATGTACAAATAAACTCAAAGATTCTTGAGGCGCATGCACTTCAACCAATGCATCTGGCATATAACGGTTTAAACGGCGCACTGCTGAACCGATCAGTTCATCAACTCCAATCCAGTCCCGCTTCAAGCTTAAGCCTTCATGGCCTAAACGGGTCATATCCAGTAGGTTTTGAATATAGCGGTCTAAACGCTCCCCCTCTAAATGAATCGCTTCCAGCAAGCTGTCCTGATCATTTTCATTCATGGAATGGCGGTAAGTGCTCAAAGTATCCGCTGCTCCAATCATCGACGCCAAAGGCGAGCGTAAATCGTGCGATACGGATGATAATAATGCCGAGCGCAATTTTTCCGTTTCAGAATTCACATTGGCTATTTCCAAAGCCTTGGTCAGCTGGGTGCGGAAAATCGCCTGCGCAAGATACTCTACCATGAGTTCAGCGAGCTGTTTTTGCTCCGTATTGATTACTGCTTGCACATCTTTAAGTTTCAACCCCACCACGCCTAAGCATTGCTTGGAAGCCAATAAGGGCAAAAACCACCACTCATTTTCCGTCAAGGTTTGGGTAAAGCGACCGGACGGTTGATGGTTTTTGAATGTCCAATCGGCTGAAATTTTTTCTTTATTACTCATGATAGTGGATGATGCTTGAGTTGCTGCAGTATCTGGGAAATACAGCCAGACATCTGCATTGAGATTTTTACTCAGGCTATGTTCAGCAATCTCCTTGATTTGTGCCAAATCTAATGCTGTGGACAGCTTCTGCCCTAAATCCTGCATAATGCTGTTATAACTGTTCGCCGTTTTGAGTGCAGTCACCTGTTCTTTCAAACGTGACGCTAATCGGCTCGAAATTAAAGCCGCGCCCAAAAATGCAACCACGGTGACAATCCCCTGATGTGCAGAAATCTGAAATGTAAATTGCGGGGAAATAAAGAAAAAATTATAAGCTAGAAAGAATAGGATGGCTGAAAAAGCTGCAGCCAGCATCCGTGTTTTTGATGCCACAAAAACCACAGCGGTGATAAAAATCACCGAAAGATCTTCAATCCCTAAATACTTTTCCCCTAAGCTTGCAATCACAATGCTGATGACCGTGGTGGCTAGTACGTACTGTATTTCTCTCAGCGACAAGAATGCCCTTTGAGTGAAAAAGGACAGATGCTTATTCTCTGCAATAATCGGCACAATACTGAGTTCAAAACTGGGCCGGTATTGCAGTAATTGATCAATCAAATTGAGCCTTAAATTCAGCGAAAACTTTTGCGGAGCCGCTTGTGCTAAAACCAAGGTTGAAATGCCGCGGTCCATCACATAATCAAATAAAGTTTTAGCATGTTGCTGGCCGTGAAGGACTTCTGTCATTCCACCCATTTGACGCGTTAAGTTTAAAGCCCGTTCAATTTCACGGCTTTGCGAGTTTTCCTGTTTATTCATGATTTGCGTATCATGAGAAAAAGCAACAACCGTCCATTTTGCCGCACGATGCTCGGCAATACGGCATCCAGTCCGAACTAAAGCTTCAGAATGCCCTTTGCCATCAATCATAATTAAGACATGATTTTTTAAGGGGATTTGAGCAAGCCCTTGAATGGCGAAATTTTCGCGTACATCATTATCAACATAATTGGCAACGGTTTGCATTGCCAGTTCACGCAGTGCCGTTAAGTTGGAGCTGTTGAAAAATCGCTGTAAGGCCTGTTCCGCCTGCTCAGGCACATAAACCTTCCCTTGGTTTAAGCGCTCCAACAGCTCATTCACAGGCAAATCAATTAAGCGGATATCTCTAATCCGTTCGAACACCCGGTCTGGCACGGTTTCAGTGACACGAATCCCAGTGATTTGATATACCACATCATTCAAACTTTCCAAATGCTGAATGTTCATGGTGGTAAAAACATCAATACCAGCATCTAATAATTCATTGATGTCTTGCCAGCGTTTTTCATGACGGCTGCCGGGCATATTAGTGTGGGCAAATTCATCCACCAAAACAATACTGGGCTTTTTATCCAAAACGGCATCTAGATTCATTTCCTCCAGATGCTGCCCTTGATATTCAATAGCCTTGCGCGGAATTATATCTAAACCAGAAATTAAATTTTCAGTTTCTCTACGGCCATGCGTTTCTACATAGCCAATGACGATATTAATACCCTGCAGCGCCAGTTCATGCGCACGAACCAGCATGGCAAAGGTCTTTCCCACGCCCGGAGCTGCGCCTAAAAAAATCGTCAGCCGCCCAGACTGATAACGCTGTGTATGTTGCAGCAAAACATCGGCTTTATTGGTTCGTTGATCAGTCATAGAAGTAATCTTTATTTATTGCTTTAAAAGATGTTTTTAAATTCATTTAAATGCGTCTAAAGTCAGCTTGGCTATTGCTGGGCAATATGGATGCCACCGTTGGGCGGAGGTATAGAACATCCCCTCGCCCAACAATCGTATATAACTTAATTCAGATTATTCAATAGCTTTCAATCACTATATTTTAATCATCAAGCCATTCATATCACTTCCCGCCCCGATCCAAAGCCAAATTCAATTCAAGCACATTGATACGTGCCTGCCCTAAAATCCCAAAAATCGGCTGAACCGTATGCGACTGAATCAGTTTTTCGACATTCTGTTCAGGCATATGCCGTGCATGGGCAATCCGCTTCACTTGAATCATGGCTGATTGCACGCTAATTTCAGGGTCGATGCCACTGCCTGAAGCGGTGACCAGATCCGCAGGAATTTTAGATTTTTCAATCTGTTCCTTCGCTGCGATTCGATTCAGCCGTTCCTCTATGGCTTTCTGCAGTTCAGGATTGGTTCTCGCCATGTTGCTTCCGGCCATCGCCATAGGATCATAATTTGCGGCAGATGGACGCGGATGGAAATATTGAACTTGGGCAAAAGGCTGTGCCACTAAGCGTGAACCGATCACTTGATTATTTTCGACAATCAAGCTGCCGTTGGCTTGTTTTGGAAAGAGCATTTGTCCTAAGCTGGTTGCAGCAGCACTATATACAAAGCCGCATAAGCCTAGAGCAATGATGGTCATTCCAAACGAAGCGCGCAGTTTCTCACCCCATGATGAGTCTGCCAATTGATGATTTTGCATATTCACTTTGTCATCCTCAAAAAATTTATAGGGCCAAGATTGGACTGATCAGCAGATCAATCGCTTTAATGGCAATAAACGGTAGCAGCACCCCGCCCACACCATAAATCAGCATGTTGCGGCGCAATAATTGGGTAGATGTCGAAGGTTTGAATTTCACACCGCGCAGTGCAATTGGAATCAGCAGAGGAATAATGATCGCATTAAAGATCAGCGCAGACAGGATGGCACTTTCAGAACTGCCTAGTTGCATGACATTTAACACATGCATTTGCGGAATTGCCGCGACGAATAATGCCGGCAAAATTGCAAAATACTTTGATACATCATTCGCCAAGGAAAAGGTGGTTAATGCACCGCGAGTAATCAGCTGCTGTTTGCCTATTTCAACCACAGATAGCAATTTGGTTGGATCAGAATCTAAGTCCACCATATTGCCTGCTTCTTTGGCTGCTTGCGTTCCCGAGTTCATGGCTAAGCCAATATCTGCTTGGGCCAACGCCGGTGCATCATTAGTACCGTCACCGACCATCGCTACCAAATGTCCTTTGTTTTGCTCGGTTCGAATGCATGTGAGTTTATCTTCTGGTTTCGCTTCAGCGATATAATCATCCACACCAGCCTCTGCTGCGATGGCCGCTGCTGTGAGCGGATTATCTCCGGTCACCATCACAGTTTTAATGCCCATTTCACGTAAGCGCGCAAATTTTTCTTTAATGCCTTGCTTAATCACGTCTGATAGTTCAATGACACCCAACAAATTCTGGTCTTTAGCCACGACCAGCGGCGTTGCCCCTTTTGAAGCTATTTGTTCTACGCGCGCTTTCAGTTCGGCATGATTTTCAAGGTTTTGCGAAGCGAATTTAAGAATGGCATCCATAGCGCCTTTACGCACTTGATGACCATCCGCCAAGTTAAGGCCTGAAATGCGTGTGGACGCATTAAAAGCGATAAACTCAGCCTGTTCAGGCTCGGCCACTCTTTCACCTTGCTCTTTGGCCAAAGCAACCACCGATTTACCTTCTGGCGTTGGATCGGCCAAAGAAGTCAGTACCGCCGCTTGGCGAAGTTCAGACTCCGTCACTCCTGTTAAGGGATAAAAAGCAGTCGCCTGACGGTCACCGTAAGTAATAGTTCCGGTTTTATCGAGTAGTAAAACATCTATATCGCCTGCAACTTCAACCGCCTTGCCTGATTTGGCAATCACATTGGCTTTGAGCGCTCTGTTCATCCCTGCAATTCCAATAGCTGGCAATAAGCCGCCGATGGTGGTTGGAATCAAGCAGACCAATAGCGCCACCAATAAAATCGGGCTGATTTCAATATGCAGGAAATGTCCAATCAACGGCAGGCTGACCACGACGATGATAAAAGTCACAGTCATCACGGTCAGTAAAATACCTAAGGCAATTTCATTCGGTGTTTTTTGACGGTTTGAGCCTTCGACTAAAGCAATCATTCGGTCGAGAAAGCTATTTCCCGCCTCTGCGGTCACTTGCACGATGATCCGGTCGGTTAAGACTTTGGTTCCCCCAATCACCCCTGATTTATCCGTACCCGCTTCACGCAGTACCGGCGCAGATTCACCTGTTACAGCAGCTTCATTGATCGTAGCAAAGCCTTGAATGATCTCACCATCTACGGGAATGAATTCCCCTGCACGCACTTCAATCAAGTCATGCATTTTCAATTCAGCCGCTGAAATCTGCACCCCATCCATATCATCTTTAGAATGGATCCGGCGCGCCGTCAAATTTTGACGCGCTTGACGCAGGGATGACGCCTGTCCGCGGCCTTTAGCTTCGGCAAGGGCTTCAGCATAATTGGCAAAGAGAACAGTTACAAATAAAATCAATGTCACCAATAAGCCAAAAACCAGACTGGCTTGCCCCAAAATTGTACTAACCAGTGTAATCAGCGTCCCAAGCCAAACGATGGCCATCACCGGATTTTTAATCACATGCTGCGGTAGCAGTTTAATAAAGGCATTTTTCCATGCTTCAGCTTGAAATAAAGTTGAAGCGATAGTGTTTTGCTGTGTTTGAACAGTTTGTTTTGAATGATTCATTGTACTCACCCTTAACCTTGAACCAATAACAGATGATCAGCAATTGGCCCCAAGACCAGGACTGGCATAAATTGCAATAAGGTCAACATCACCACAATGGCGATTAAAGTCAGTGCGAATGTTGGCGTTTCGACTTTTAAACTGCCGCTGCTTTCAGGTGCTTGGCGTTTTGCAGCTAAACGTGTAGCGATGATTAAAGGAATAATTAATGTCGGGAAACGGCCGAGCAATAAAGCAATACCGCATGTGACATTCCACCACACGGTATTGTCTGATAGCCCTTCAAAGCCTGAGCCATTGTTGGCAAATGCAGACACATATTCGTACAGCACTTGAGAAATGCCGTGGTATTGCGGATTACTGTTGCCCGTCAATTCAGGAAAAAATACAGTTATTGCGGTTAAACCAAGAATGACGATGGGTTGGATCAAAATCACAACAGCGAGCAGCTTGATTTCACCGGCTTCAATTTTGCGGCCAAACAATTCTGGGGTGCGGCCGGTCATTAAGCCTGCAATAAAGACTGCTAAAAACAGATAAATAATGAATTGCTGTAAACCACAGCCAATCCCGCCCCAAATGGCATTGATCAGCATATTGGACAATTGCACCATACCTGTGAGCGGTGCAGATGAATCATGCATCATATCCACTGAGCCGTTATTGACTTGGGTGGTGACCGCTGACCACAAAGCAGATGATGCCTCGCCAAAACGCACTTCTTTACCTTCCATGGCGGAAAGCAATGTCGAAGTCGATGAAAGGCTTTCTGACCAGATAGCGCTAGTCGCAGAAATGATCGACATCAGCAGCATTGAAGCAAAGACCAAGCCTGCGAATTTGGCGCGTTTGGTGAAAAAGCCCAGCATAAAAATCACCGAAACAGGGATCAGTAAAATCGCAAGCATTTCCAGAAAGTTTGACAATGGTGTCGGATTTTCCAAAGGTACACTGCTGTTCGGACCATACCAGCCACCACCATTACTGCCCAATTGCTTAATTGCTACCATGGGCGCAACAGGGCCTAAAGGTATTTTTTGCGTTGTTAATTCGCTGCTTTGGTCGATGACTTGAACTTCTGGGCCGCCTTGAAAAGTCGATGGTACGCCTTGGCTAGTGAGCAATAATGACCAAACCATGCATAAAGGAATCAGAAAGCGGAAGGTCGGACGAATCACATCAGCCCAATAATTGCCGACATCAATTTGCTGCACTTTATGCTTAAAGCTGGTCGGTAGATCGGTTTCAGAAAGCACATTGGATTGTTTGTAAAACAGTGCTCGAACTGTTGCCACCACCATCGCTAGGCCCATCATCGGCGTGATGATCTGCAAGCCGACAATGCCAACCATTTGCGATAAATAAGACAGTTGTGCCTGTCCTGAATAGTGCTGCTGATTGGTATTGGTCAGAAACGAAATCATGGTATGCAGCGCCAAATCCCATGACATATTCGGCGCATGATTTGGATTCAGCGGCAGGCTGGCTTGAGCCATGAATAAAACCCAAGTCACTAAACCAATCACCGCACAGCTCATGACAAAATTTAATGAATAAGTTTTGACATTCATCCCCCGTTTGGGATTGGTTCCAAAAACAGCGTAAATGGGCTTTTCAATCCAATTGAATAGAGGATCAATTTTCATATCGCGGTTGTGCATAATTGCTGCGAGGTATTTACCCAAGGGATAAGCCAGAACAAAGACGATGGCTAAAAGCAAAGCAAACTCTAACATGGCATTTCACTCCTATGTTTCAGAGCTGAAAACTGCATGCAGATATTGAAATAACGTTTATTTTGATTATTTAGTACAACGCAATTTTTTTGATGCTGTACCTGCTGATGCGCGTGAATGACCGCACTCATGTTTTTCATCCTAAGCATTGGGATATTCCAAAATCCAGTATGAAAAATAAGACCGTAAAGTCTCTATTCATAACTTTGGATGCCGCGTAAAGAAAGCGTAAAAATTTAGCTCAATGCACTTATAAATGCAGAAAAATATCTTAAAAGTGATGGCTATTATTATTCTGTGACTCACTTTATTTATGGATATAATTTCAGTACTTAAAGCCTTATTTTTAGGTTTTATAGAAGGTTTAACGGAGTTTTTACCCATTTCCAGTACTGGTCATTTAATTTTATTTGGCCATTTAATTGATTTTCATTCAGGCTCAGGCTGTGTCTTTGAAGTTGTCATTCAACTGGGCACAATCTTAGCCGTTTGTTGGCTCTACCGTAAAAAAATTATTAATCTACTACATGGTTTTATATCAGGTGATTACCATGCGAGACGTTTTGCGATAAATGTCTTCATTTCATTTATTCCTGCAGTAGTGATCGGAGTTATAGCTGTTGATTTTATTAAACAAGTTTTATTCAGTCCTTCGGTTGTGGCATCTGCACTGATTATTGGTGCACTGTTAATTTTTGCTGTAGAAGCTAAAAATTTTAAAGTCCAAACCATTGAGGCAACCAATATTGGATTCAAACAGGCCATTGTTATTGGTTTGGTTCAATGTCTTGCGATGATTCCGGGGACTTCACGGTCTGGTGCAACCATTATTGGTGCCGTTACTTAGACATATTTCGCAACGTTGATGTTTTAACTTCAGAAAATTTATTGAATATTTCCGTAGGCTTTGTAACCGCATTCATCGCAGCTTTGCTTGTGGTAAAAGCCATGGTTAAATTTGTAGAAAAACATACTTTAAAAGTTTTTGCTTGGTATCGCTTGGTATTAGATTCAATCATCTTATTTGTTTTTTAATTCAAAAAAAATAAATTAAAGAGAACTCGCTGTTCTCTTTAAATTTTTTAATTTACAATCCTTACATTCTGCTTCAAGCTTTTCTGAATCTCTTGTACAACACCCTCTCCCTGATGGGACTTAAGCTCTGATTTAGATTTATTTTTGATTTCAGTTTGTACCGATTCAGACTCAAAACCCTTATCATTATAAAACTCTTCAACCAAATCTAGTCCCTCCTCAGCATTCACCTCAAATCGTGCATTACCATAACCCTGCCGTGCCATTTGATCTAAAGCAGCCTGATTAAAACCACACAACTTACTTTTCTGGTCAATTTCCTTCGCTGTTTGAATCGCCTCTTGTAAATGAATGCCATCCCTGAGCGTTAAATCCACGTAGTACACAGGTTGACGATAACTTTGCGTTGTACTCTTTCCTCGCAAGGTCAGCTGCAGTGGCAAGCATGAAAGCAACCCATTTGATGCTGCATGGTAGTAGCTCAATCGTGCAGCCAACGTACGTATGCTGTTAAAGCCTGTTGTTCTAAAAATGAATGTACCAAATTCATCCGACTCATCTAAATTGACATGCAGGCGTCCATAAGGCTTACAGTGCCCGCCTTGTCCAAGTGGGCATAAGTCGGGGGATGGGCAAGGATGTTGCTCTACACCTTGTGATGTCATACGTTGACAGGTCTGACCATTCCCCACACAAATCGGGCGACCTGTCTGTCGGTCAAACAAGCTGTACTCGGCACGTAAGTTCAATTCAGGATCATTGAAGATCATACGCACAGGAATGCTACGCAGCTTTTGATTCGGTGCTTGACTACGCAATTGCTCATCCAAGGGGTGTTTGACCCAACCATCCTTGCCTTGTATTTGACTGGTAATGGTGAACTGATCGTCTTTCTCAGGCAGACGCTTGCCATTCTTTTCGACTACACGACCAATACTGATCCGGCCCAAGATGGGTGGTGTGATTGCTAGACCTTTAATCATGTTGAAATTCCTCTCGTATAGATGTTGATGTTTAGATGTGTTGCACTGTTTGCTAAAAATGAAATCGGTATAAAAATCCCATGCAGGACTGCACGGGATTTCAGGTTTTTTCTTGCTGAGTGATTAACTCTAAGCTTTGAGCTAATCGTGATAAATGTTGAAACGACGACTGCCTGCTTTCTGCAATGGGTATTGTTGGATGAGTTCAGGTTGGTGCTGAAGTAAGGACTTGGTATCTAGGCTAATACTGTCCTTGCTCTTTTTCCATGTCACTGAACCTTGCTGAAATACGGCACGTTCATGTTCCTGCATCAGTGCCTGAACACGGTGTTTGAGTAGATCAAACTGGCTTTGGTGTTGTTCAATCTGCTGTTTTTCCTCTATCAACTGATCAAACAGTTCATTGGCAAGTTCGACCTCCGTTAGGTCAACACAGCTCAGTGGGGTATGTTCAGGATAGAGCTGTTGTAAAGCTTTGGCTGCCGATTCACT
>CABFOK010000784.1_pt1 | contig 11647 bp, 10 predicted proteins | sample 3521931 | NCBI WGS metagenome assembly CABFOK01 (sample SAMEA5312447, study PRJEB27640) | indoor metagenome | biome: indoor environment; feature: uncontrolled; material: polymer tiles stone | place: Germany | collected 2014-07-07 | reverse complement strand
AAGAAAATCATCACAGATAGAATATGGGTTTTATCTGTACATGCATCTGCCAATAGACGGTCGATATTATCCAGTGTTTCTTGGGTTTGCGCCTTAATATCCAGTGAGGTGTCATTCGCCAATTGACCCGCCAAATGCACCATATTTCCTGAAATTGCCACTTCGCAATAACGCTTTTCTACATGTAGACGCTGAACGCTCATAAATTTTAATCCTGTATTTTAAAGTATTATCGCAGCGATAAGGGCGCTAATCAAACCCACCATAAACCCTATTTTCGGATGATCAAGACGATCTGTAAATCCAGACAAAAAATGGAATACTGCAACAGCTGATTGCACCGACCCTAAGCTTGATATTTAAAAAGAACTGTATCTCTGCCATAAATTTTGGGTTCAATAATTCAGAACCAAATTAGTCAGAAAATACAGGATTAAAAATTGAGTCAGAATAAAAGCAGACCCCAAAAGTTGCAAACGCAACGAGGGTGCCCATATTACCATCTATACTTGGGAAAAATTGGTCTTTAAAAATGAGTGCGGCAACAATGCCATAAAGTAGAAAATCGTACCAGTCGACAACAGCATCAATGAAACTATTGAGTGCGGCTTTACGCGCGCGTTGTTCTTTGAGATGTACAGAGATATTTGCAGAAGATATGCAAGAGGGAATTCCATGGTTGAACAGAGTTGCCCTGTAATATTCGGATTTGATCGTCACGCCAATCACAGGACAGCATGCTAAAAGTAAAGGTGATTTTTAGCATCTCAGCGGCTACATGGATAAATGCATCGCGCCAATAGAGTACCGCAAAAATAATCATTGTGTATCATTAATTGGTCTAATTTTATTCTTTTGATTGAAAAATATTCAAATGCTTACCAAAGAGAAAGCTGGGGCTGATCTTGCTGGTCAGAAAGTTGGTAAACCCCAACGCCAATTAAGCGAAATTGAAAATGTTCAGGAATCTGCATTTCGATCAGCAATTGCTGAAGCACATCCTGCAGTTGTTTCTGGTTTTCTAAGGGCTGTTTAAAGCTTTTACTGTGTTGTAAAACTTGAAAATTTTTAAGCTTGAGTTTGGCCGAAACACCGCGTGCACAGAGTTGTTTTTTCTCTAAACTTTGCCAGACCTGATCCATCAGTTTAGGCCAATAATTCTGGCACTGGATTAAAGTCAGATCATCATCAAAGGTGGTTTCTTTAGAAATTTGCTGCCGTTCACGTTCAGCTTGAACCGGGCGTTCATCAATCCCTTGCGCATAGCGGAACAGCTGCCTGCCATATTTGCCAAAATGTTGAATCAGCATGGCCTCTTCAATTTGCTGTAAATCACCCAAGGTTTCCAATTGCAGATTTTTGAGTTTTTCCTGGGTGACTTTGCCGACACCGGGAATTTTTTTCAGCGGCAAATGTTGAATAAAGTTTTGCACCTGTGAGGGTTTGATCACGCAGATGCCATTGGGTTTATGCCAGTCCGAGGCAATTTTAGCCAAAAACTTATTTGGAGCGACACCGGCCGATGCGGTTAAACCGGTAACTTGAAAAATATCTTCCCGGATTCGCATGGCGACCTCTGTTGCACTGGCAATGTTCTGTAAATTATCCGTGACATCCAGGTAGGCTTCATCTAAGGACAGGGGTTCAATGAGCGGTGTATAACGCTGAAAAATCTGATGAATCTGAGCAGATACAGCACGATATTTTTCAAAATTGGGTTCAATTACCACCACTTGAGGACAGCGTTTTCTGGCCTGTGACATTGGCATGGCTGAGCGCAGACCAAACTCGCGTGCAGGATAAGATGCCGCATAAACCACCGCGCGTGGATGATGCGAGGAAACCACCACCGGTAAGTTTTTTAACTCAGGTCGGTCTTTGAGTTCCACGGAGGCATAAAAGGCATCCATATCGATGTGAATGATTTTTTTCATGCAGTGCTAAATTCTGCCTTTAATTCGGTCTATCTTTAGTATCTCATCTTCATGGCTGGAATTGTAGAGCAGGATCAAGTGGATACGACACAGGCCGACTGAGTAAAACCACCTGTGTATTTTGTTGTTCAGCAGCCTGAATCAGAATTTTTAAGCTCTCGTTTGTGTTGTCCGCCAGATAAGGTAAAAATTTTAAAGCTTGATCCGCAGGCTTGAAAAAATTATCCCAATGGATGGGTACAACCACTTTGGGTTTTAATGTCCTAAGGGTTTGATCCAGATAATTTTGCTGAAATTCAGTTGACTGGCGTGAAAGCTGGGCAATGCCTAAAAATAAGGTATCGACCTTTAAACTCTTCAGCTGATTGGGCACCGCACCAGTACTGGCTTTAACTAAAATACGCTGACCTGAATGTTCAATCAGATAATCAAAACTATGACCTTCTTTAAATGCAGAAAAACGTGCCGGTTGTTGCAGGGGTTGGGGAATTTCCTCACCCAAATCATTATTTACCGCTGTTGGTGGGGTATGTTGTGAGGCAAGGGCAGTAACTTTGAACTCGCCAAAGAACAGCGGTTGTAGGGGGTGAACCAGCATTAACTGCTGTTCGGGAACGGCTCCACCACGGGCAATATTTAAGGTGCTGTTTGAACCGATAATTTTTGTCTGGGGAAGTTGCTTGCCAAGCTCGGCAAGATCCAGCGCATGATCATAATGGGAATGCGTCACTAAAATCGCCTGAGTGCGCTGTAACTGCTGTTGCTGAATTATCCGCCGGATCATGTCAGGATTACTTTGAATTTTCTGAAACAGCACTTGAGATAGCGAGGGGCGACTAAAGAATCCATCAATCAAAATCTGGGTTTTGCCATCATCAAAAAGCAGCGTCGAAACACCAAAAAACTTCACCTTTAGCATTGAAGTTGAGGCGCTTTTTTCAGAGGCTTGATATTGCCATTTTTGAAAGTCAGACACCTGACCGGAAGGTTGCAGTAAAAAAACCATGCCAGCCACCAAAAATAGAATAAGCAGTCCCCATGAAACCCAAAGTCCTTTTTTAATCGACATAATTTTCCTGTTTGTAGTGGGGTGCTGTTTTTATTGTCGATGAATATTTAAACTTATCTTGTTATTTTTTCGGTAAATTTTCAATTTATTTCTGAGTGTAAATCTTATTTTTTTCTAGAAAACTGATCCAGTCAGATTGATCTCCATTAAACACATTTAAGTCGACAACTTTGGCAATGCCTTTGATGGTTCCCTGATTGGTATGTTGCCAGAACAGCCATTTCGGCTTGCCTTTTAAATCCGGCTTGCCCTGATATTCACGTACCCACAGCGGTGTTTTGGAAAACTCTCCCGCTAAAATAATGTTATAAAATGACTTGGAAATATAGAAAATTGGCTGTTTGCCATAATGCTGATACAGCCGATCATGCATGAGCTGAATTTCTTTAAGCAGCTGTTCCTTGGTATAGGTGTTGATGCAATTAGTGTCATATTCCAGATCGATTACCGGCGGTAGGGCATCGGCTTTGTTGGGTACGGTTTCAATAAAGTTTTGCGCCTGAATTTCACCATCACGGCATAAACGATAAAAATGATAGGCACCGACCATCAGGCCATTTTCACGTGCTTGCAACCAATAGTCCTGAAATTTTCGATCTTTAAAATCCCCGCCTTCAGTGGCTTTCAGATAAACAAACTGATAGTTTTTCGGGGAAATCTGTTTCCACTGAATGTCACCTTGATGATGCGATACATCAAAACCTTTGACCGGATATTCTTGTGCCGAGGCAGGATTATGATGCAATACAAAAACATAAACGACAATTGCGATACAAATCAGCACTAAGCCTGCGCAAGAGGCATAAAGCTTTTTATGGCTGTTCTGGGCGAGTCGTTTTTGAGGCATAAAGAACTTAGGAATGATTGACCGAACACATGATAACGCGATCTGAAGCTTCAGACCACGTTGTTTTTCAATCAGGCTAAACAAGCGTGTTGCGGGGAATGCGCCAGAAAATGCAGGCCGTGATGATATTAATACAACCGAGGAAAATCAAGGTGCTATGGAAGGCTGTAGTGATGTGATCGGTGCCATAATACGCTGTAAAGACGTTCACCAAAGTTCCGGCCAAAGCCACGCCAATACTCATCGACACCATCATGATCATCGATAAGAAACTGTTGCCACTACTGGCATCCTGTTGTGGTAAATCCTTCAAAGTTAATGTATTCATCGACACAAACTGCAGAGAATTCAGCATACCAAAAATAAAGAAGTGCAAGGCACGCAGCCAGATAGGCGTATCCGCCGTAGTCAGGGCAAAACTGGCAATACAAGCACCCACCAATAAGGTGTTGACCAGCAATACATTACGATAGCCATAGCGCTGAATAATTTGGCGAATAACCGGTTTGGATGCCAGTGAACCGAGCACGGTCGGAATCATCAATAAACCGGTGATAAAAGGTTCAAAACCAAAGGCGACCTGCAACATTAAGGGAATTAAAAAGGGCATGGCATTGCCGCCTAGGCGGGCAAAGAAATTGCCGACAATCCCAATAGCATAAATCTGATTGTTAAATAATTTACTGCGGAACAGTGCATTGTGATGACTATGCGCATGATAGGCATAAATAGCCGCCGCCATTAAACCTGCAGTGATTAATCCAGTACTCCACCATAAGGACTGATGCGGGCTAGAAAAGTTTTCAATCCCCATGGAAACGCCGACCATGGCAATCACCAGCAATATAAAACCGGAAAAATCGAATGATTTAACTGTAGGTTCTGTGACATTCGGCATGGCTTTAACTGTAATTAAGCAACCCAAAAGCCCCATCGGAATATTAATCAGAAAGATCCAATGCCAGGTTGCCACTTCGACCATCCATCCCCCCAGTGTCGGGCCGATGAGCGGACCCATCAGTCCTGCCAGACTCATCAAGCTCATGGCAGACAAGAACTGGGTACGCGGAATGACTTTTAGCATCGCTAAACGGCCAATAGGTAACAATAATGCGCCGCCAATTCCTTGAATGACCCGATAGACCAGCAGTTCATTTAAGCTGTTGGCAAGTCCACACCCTAAAGATGCCAGGGTAAAAATAACAATTGCGCTAAAGTAGGTATTGCGTACCCCAAATCGGTCTGCCAGCCAGCCACTTAATGGAATACAGGCAGCCACGGAAAGCACATAAGCCACCACGACACTATGCATTTGCAGTGGATCTTCACCCAGATTTACCGCCATTGCAGGAATCGCGGTATTGACAATGGTGGTGTCCAGACCTTGCATAAAAAAGCCAATAGACACTAAAAAGACCAGCAGTCTAAATTCAGGTTGTAAGGCTTGATGTGATGGCGTGGTGTTCATAAAATTATAAAAGTGAAATTTTTAAATAGTTTAAAGTAATCATCTAAATGTAGTGTAAGAAAAAGTTGTTCTATCGACCGTCTGTAAAGTGCAATCAGGCAGACATCAGATAGTCATTTAATACAAAGTCTTGACTGATAAAATAGTTGAAATTTCAAGCAAAGCAAATTGAATCCAAGTCAACGTTCAGCTTTTTGCGCATTTCCTTACAATGAAGCCGGTTATTCAATCACAAGCTATACAGTTTATTTGAAACTTAGATTCTCATATGAAGTGCAACAGAGATTAAAATACTGGAAGGGAGCAAGATGAGCTAGCATTCTGCATCCGACCGACCAAAGTCAAAGTTGCATCATGAACTATACTCATCTTACTCAAGAAGAAAGATATCAGATTCATACCTTATTGCGCGAAGGTTTTTCTAAACGTTATATCGCTTGGCGATTAAATCGCTCACCTTCAACCATTTCCAGGGAAACTACACGCAATCGAGCAAGGAATGGTTATTTCGCTAAACATGCTAACCTCTTAGCTCGAAGACGACATTGTTCAAATCCCAAAATAATTCCTCTCGAAACTTGGACACGTGTTCTTGCTTATCTGCATCTTCAGTGGAGTCCTGAACAAATCGCGTCCCATGTTCCAGTCAGTTCACATTCTATCTACCGCTACATAAAGCGAGATAAAAATAGCGGTGGTCAGCTATTTCAAAATTTACGCTTTAGAAATCAGCGAAAGAGGAAATATGGTAGCTCTGAAACACGTGGTCAGCTGAACAATCGCAACAGTATTCATGATAGACCTAGTGAGATTGAACAGCGGAGCCGCTTTGGCGACTTGGAAATAGATACAATTGTTGGTAAGAATCATCAACAATCACTGGTCACTATTGTTGACCGTAAGACAGGTTATTTGTGGTTGAAAAAGTGTAGCTCACGTAAGTCTGGGGAAGTCTGTCGAACAACGATCAGCCTACTCGAGCCGATTAAAGATCAGCTCAAAACAATTACAGCAGATAATGGTAAAGAGTTTAGTCTGCATGAATATATTGCTCAAGAATTAGAAATTGACTTCTATTTCGCTGATCCCTATAGCGCCTGGCAACGCGGCACGAATGAAAATACCAATGGCTTAATCAGGCAATATATTAGAAAAGGCAGTGATCTGAATCAGTATACGGATGAATATATCTCAGAAATCACACGACGTTTAAATCAGCGCCCAAGAAAAAGACTCGGCTTTAAAAGTCCGAGTCAGGTATTATGGCAACAACATGGCGTTGCACTTCAACTGCTAATCTAAGAAATAAAAAAATTGCAGATAAAAACAACATTAAGCTACTTTTTATCGACGATAACAAAATCTTGTCGAGCTTATGTCATTAAAGTGACATAAAACTGTCATAATCTGGCCTAGCCTCCAGCCGCGCTGGATGAGTACTTTCAATTGGTGAAAAAGGTTTTGTTTTTATGACAATCGAAATTTTGATGATTGTTGGCTTCTGTCTAGCCGCGTATTCAATTGTCGGAAATGATGTGCCGCAAACCTTAGGTACCTTTATTTCATCCAATGCGCACCGTCCCTGGTGGATACTGTGGTTATATACCAGTAGTATTTTAAGCGTAGTCTTGCTTTATGGTTGGTGGGCTTCAGGTGTTGGTGATGCCTCATATGGTCGTCTGGAAACCATTCCTTTTCCCGACGGCGGAATTACCTGGCTGTATATTGTTCCGCCTATATTACTGATTATTTTAACTAAATATGGCATTCCGGTCAGTACCACATTTTTAGTCCTCACCATTTTTTCGCCAAGCAGTCTGGGTTCCATGCTGACCAAATCGATGATGGGTTATGCCGTTGCATTTGTAGTGGCCATTATTGTTTATCGTTTTGTGATTAAAGGCATTTCAGTTTATTTCAGTAAAACCCGGGACCATAAAGTCTCTCATGTCTGGATTGGTTTGCAGTGGGTGTCCACGGCATTTCTGTGGAGCCAATGGCTGATTCAGGATCTGGCCAATATTTTTGTCTATGTACCCCGTCAAGTTCCGCTGGAATTTTTGATTTTCGCGATTTTGGTTTTTGTCATTCTATTGGGCATGATTTTCTATCAACGTGGTGGTGCAATCCAAAAAATTATCGATACCAAAACCGGTGTGGCCGATATTCGTTCCGCGACCATTATCGATTTTATTTACGCCATTATTTTACTGGTGTTTAAAGAGTGGAGCAATATTCCCATGAGTACCACCTGGGTATTCTTGGGTCTGCTGGCCGGTCGTGAATTTGCCATGTCGATGCATCTGGCTGAAGTGAATAAATATCGGACTTCACGCAATGTCAGTAAAGATGCGATGAAGCTGATGGTTGGCTTAATCATGAGTGTTGTTTTAGCGACAACGCTGCCGTGGTTCTATAACTTTATTTCAAATTTATAGCGCATACCGGGCAATCAAAAAAGCGAGCCATGAGCTCGCTTTTTTATTGTTTTTTAATGTGATGACATCAATTTAAATGGCAAAATGCTTTGGAGCGCCAAGATTTTTAACTGCATTCACAATCTGATCTGCATGATTGCAAATAATCAGTTTTGCCCGATGCTGGGGCGGTAGAAAGCCTTCACTGACCGCATGATCAAGCTGGGCAATTAAGGCATCATAAAAGCCATTGACGTTATACAGCATCATCGGTTTTTGGTGCTGATTCAGCTGGCCCCAAGTGGCAATTTCCAGAATTTCTTCAAAAGTACCCAAGCCACCAGGCAGTGCAACAAAAGCACTGGCACGCTCCGCCATCATGGCTTTGCGTTCATGCATGCTCTCTACAATATGCAATTCGGTGAGCTGGTTATGCGCAATTTCATAATCCAGCATAAATTCTGGAATCACCCCGACCGTTTGACCGCCACGCTGTCTGAACGCATCAGCGACTTGGCCCATCAAGCCAATACTTGCACCGCCATAGACCAGTCCAAAACCCAAGTCCGAAAGACTCTGAGCCAGAGCAATGGCTTTTTCCTGGTAAATGGGCTTGTTGCCTGAACGCGAGCCGCAATACAGGGCAATTAAAGGCTGATTGGTTTTGGGAGTTGGATTTTTATGTTTTGCAGTCATTTTTAATACACTGTCCATCATTATATTTTTACCATAGCACTTTATCTTTTCATGCTCTAGCTTAGTCTGAAAATATGATACGGCATGTGATGTCATGCACAGCCTTTGCAAAGATTTGTTAAAACCGGGGAAGAGAAAAGGTTGAGGACTGAAAAAAAGATGAATTTCCAGTTCATCTTGCTATACTAAAAATCTGTTTTCCAATAAATGAATCAACATGGGTAGTGGTTGTCCTCGCTCTGAACATCTCAATTCTTCCGCAAAAATTATACAGAATGCTGTTCATAGAATATTCGCCGATTTTAATATGAACCCTCTAAAATCAGACCTCAATCCCCTGCAGGAGAACATCCAATGATCTTTGAATGGATGTCAGATCCATCTGCATGGATTGGGCTGGCCACTTTGGTGGTTTTAGAAATTGTTCTCGGGATCGACAATCTGGTCTTTATTGCCATTTTGGCGGAAAAACTTCCACCACACCAGCGCAACACAGGGCGTATTGTCGGGTTGCTCCTGGCTTTGGCTATGCGCCTGGTTCTGCTGGCTTCCATTGCCTGGGTCGTGACCTTAACCGAACCCCTGTTCCATATTCTGGAGCATCCTTTCTCCGGTCGAGACCTGATTCTGTTGTTTGGTGGTGTGTTCCTTTTATTTAAAGGCACCATGGAACTGCATGAACGCATTGAAGGAACGCAACCGCAGAAAGAAGAAAATCCGGTGCATGCTGCTTTCTGGATGGTGATTGTTCAAATTGTGGTACTGGATGCAGTTTTCTCTCTAGACAGTGTGATTACTGCAGTCGGAATGGTGAAAGACCTTTCTGTGATGATGATTGCAGTGATTATTGCAGTCGGCATTATGCTTTGGGCCTCGAAACCGCTGATGGATTTCGTCAACAAGCATCCAACCGTAGTGATTCTATGTTTAGGCTTCTTGATGATGATTGGTTTCTCACTCATTGTTGAAGGTTTTGGTTTCCATATTCCAAAAGGCTATTTATATGCTGCAATTGGTTTCTCTGTGGTGGTTGAGTTTATTAACCAGACCATGCGCCGTAATCAGGAGAAAATGGTGACCACCACAGACTTACGTTACCGTACAGCTTCTGCAGTAATGCGTATGCTCGGTGGCAAGTCAGAATCACAAAATAATGATAACGAGGATGTACTTGCAACCCGTGCATTTGCCGATGAAGTCTTTAATGAACAAAATGGCGCTTATCATAGTGTGATGGTGCAAGGGGTGCTTGGACTGTCTGAACGGCCGGTGAAATCGGTGATGACCCCGCGTCCTGAACTGGAATGGATTGATTTAGACGAAGACGATGCTGCCATTAAGGAACAGTTGTTGAGCATGACCCATTCGCGTTTAATTGTTGCGCATGGTGAGCTGGACAATATTGCCGGTGTAGTCCTGACCCATAAAGTGATGAATGAATACATTGAAACCGGTGTACTCAATTTTGAACGTCACTTACGTGAACCGGTGATTGTGCATGAAAATGCCCAAGTGTTGATGGTGATGGAGCAGTTACGCCAAGCACCGTTACAATTGGCGATTGTCCTGAATGAATATGGTTCGATTGAAGGGATTGCAACCCCGATTGATGTGCTTGAAGCGATTGCAGGTGAATTCCCCGATGAAGACGAATTTGAAACTGCAGCAGAAAGTTTGGAAGACGGTACTTTAATTCTAGAAGGTTCCACCGATATTCGTCACGTCTCCTTACTTTTAGGATGTGACTTGGTGGATGAGTCTGAACAGTATTCAACCTTGTCGGGATATATCTTGCATCACCTAGGTCATTTACCGGAAAGTGGCGCAAAACTCGAAGCCGACGGTTATATTTTTGAAGTGGTGACGATGGACGGTCATAAGATTGATAAGGTCCATATCATTCCGCAAATTGAAAATGATGCCGATGATTAACGAAATTACGGCATATTGTTTTTAAACCCAGATAATTGATTAAAATAGCTCGCATTGTCGGGCTATTTTTATTGGGAAAATTTGATGTCAGAAAGCAATTGTCCATGTGGTCTTGGAATGTATGCCAGCTGTTGCCAGCCGCTGCATTTGGGGCAGATGAAAGCGCAAAGCGCAGAACAGCTGATGCGTTCACGTTATAGTGCATTTGCCAAGCATGAGATTGATTATATTGTTAAAACCACAGCCCTTAGACAACAGCAGGCCTTGGATGTGGCTGCCATTGCTGACTGGAGTAAATCCAATCAGTGGCTCAAGCTGAAAATTGTACAAGCCAAAGAAAAAATAGATAAAAATCATGCACAAGTTGAATTTAAGGCACATTACCATGATGGTAAACAGGCACAGGTTCATCATGAAGTCTCACATTTTGTGCGACATGATGGAGCGTGGTATTTCCTTGATCCGACCACTGATATGCAAATCACCATGAAGCAACCCTGCATTTGTGGATCGGGGAAAAAATTTAAACAATGTTGTGCACAATATCTGTAGATTTCATCTGAATTTGACTTAGAATAACGCGCATCGATTACCCTCAGTGGAAGAAGGGCAATGTTGCTATTAGTGATTTATATTATTGCGATTACGGCCGAAGCCATGACCGGGGCTCTGTCGGCTGGTCGGCGTAGTATGGATTGGTTTGGGGTGACGCTGATTGCTTGTGTGACTGCACTTGGTGGCGGTTCAGTTCGAGATGTCTTGCTCGGACATTATCCACTGACTTGGGTCAAACATCCTGAATATCTTGTGCTGACCTGCGCGGCTGCCTTTGTCACCATTCTGATTGCCAAATGGATGCGTCATTTACGCTCGATCTTCCTGATTCTGGATGCCATGGGTCTGATTGGCTTTACCGTGATTGGTTGCCAGATTGCGCTTGAGATGGGACATGGCTTTGTGGTTTCTGCCGTGGCTGGTGTTCTTACCGGTGTCTCTGGCGGTATTTTGCGTGACATCCTCTGTAATGATGTACCCTTGGTGTTCCGCCGTGAACTGTATGCCAGTATTTCCTTTGTTTCGGTCATCTGTTACTGGGTCTGCCAGGAGATCGGTTTTTCGTTAGAAGTGACCGTGATTTCGACCCTGGTTTTTGGTTTTTCTTTACGCTGTATCGCGATCTACTTCGGGCTGGAAATGCCGAAATTCATTTATAAAGATGATGATGATCACTCGGCATCTTCCAAAGATGCTTCATAACAATTTGCATAAAACACCTGAGATGAA
>CABFOK010000833.1_pt1 | contig 11664 bp, 14 predicted proteins | sample 3521931 | NCBI WGS metagenome assembly CABFOK01 (sample SAMEA5312447, study PRJEB27640) | indoor metagenome | biome: indoor environment; feature: uncontrolled; material: polymer tiles stone | place: Germany | collected 2014-07-07 | reverse complement strand
TGATGTGTGCTGAGAAAACAGGAGGTTTTAACTTGGTAAACTATAGACACTCATCAGGAGTTTACCATGAGCAAGAAACAGAAGACTTACACCGCAGAATTTAAAGTTGAAGCAATAAAATTGATTGAAGCCAATCAAGGCAATGTATCGGAAACAGCCAGACAACTTGGCATTTCAATGCAAACTCTTTCAAATTGGAATAATAAAGCAAAGACTGGCACCTTAGCAGGCACTAAACAATATTCACCTGATCTAAATGCCTTACTCGAAGAAAATAAAAAGCTCAAACAACAGCTCAAAACAGCTGAAATGGAACGTGAATTTCTAAAAAAGGCAGCAGCGTACTTTGCGAAAGAAAGTCAGTAAGGTACGCCTATATGAAACAGCAAAGACATTTATTCCCGATTAGCTTTATGGCTAGATTACTTCACGTTTCAGTGTCACGATTTTATGATTGGCTAAAACGAGGCATGAATAAAAGATTGGTTCAGCGAAATCAACAGACAATTTTGGTCAAAATAGCTCATGAGGAAACTAAACAAAGCTATGGCTATATTCGATTAACTAAGCATTTACAAGCGCAAGGTATCAAAATCAGTACGTATGCTGTACGTCAAATAAAAAAGCTCAACCAGCTGTATTGTAAGCGTCATAAGCGTTTCAAAAGAACTACGAAGAGTGATCATAATCGAGCGATCTACGCAAATTTACTAGAGCAACAGTTTTCAATGACTAAGCCCAATCTTGCATGGTCAAGCGATATTACATACATTTGGACTGCTGAAGGTTGGTTATACTTGGCAGCAGTAAAAGACCTGTACACGAAACAAGTGGTTGGCTATAGCTTAAATGAGCGTATGACCGCACAACTTGTTTGCAATGCACTGACTATGGCGATTCGTAATCAAAAACCAACGAAAGGCTTAATTATTCATTCGGACAGAGGCAGCCAATATTGCAGCCATGAATATCGAAAGATACTGGAAAAATGTGATTTTCAAGGTTCAATGAGCAAACGTGGGGACTGTTACGATAATGCACCGATTGAAAGTTTCTGGGGCATACTCAAGAATGAATTAGTGCATCATTGCAACTATAAAACCAGAGATGAAGCTAAAGCAGATATTACAAAATACATTGTGTTATTTTATAATCAGCGAAGAATTCAAAAGAGTTTGGATTTTAAAACGCCAAATCAAATAGCAGAGAACTTTTATCGGTTAGCTGCCTAGCATATCCCAAGTGAAAGTCTCCTGCTAATTCAGCACATATCAGGTACTGTTTAGGTAGATAATGGAAGTGTAATTCTTAATAGTAATGGATGGAAGTGTTGGACTAAAACTACGACAGCATGTACCCCATCTGCCACTTCAAATTGGGATAGCCGCTAAAATAAATTTAAACGGTGGACAACTTAAAATTTGACCTTTCTTTCATAGTAAATATGACGTAAAATATTGCCCTCTATGAAAGGGGTTTGAAATGCTGCCGATGGTCGGCACAGGGATAATCCGTAAAAACTATAAGGTTGTATCATGGTCGTAATTCGTCTAGCACGCGGTGGTGCTAAAAAACGTCCGTTCTATCAAGTTATTGTAACTGATAGCCGTAATGCACGTGACGGTCGTTTCATCGAACGTATTGGTTTCTTCAACCCAACAGCTCAAGGTAAAGCAGAAAAACTTCGTTTAGATGCTGACCGTTTTGCACACTGGGTTGCTCAAGGTGCTCAACCATCTGAACGTGTTGCTTCTTTAGCTGCTCAAGCTAAGAAAGCTGCAGCTACTGCATAATTTTTGCTAATTAAGTAGTAGGTAGCCCATGACACCAACACAGAATGTTCCCGAAGATCGTATTCAGATTGGACAGTTACGTTCAGCATATGGATTAAATGGGTGGCTCTGGATCTATTCCAATACAGAACCGATGAGCAACATCTTTGACTATCTGCCTTGGTACATTGAAACCAAAGCAGGTTGGCAAACAATAGATGTAAAACGTTGGAAACCGCATGGCAAAGGCTTAGTTGTTTCGCTCAAAGGCGTCATTGATCGCACTGCAGCAGATAACCTAGTTGGCGCAAATGTTTGGATTTCAAAAGCGCAACTTCCTAAAGCAGGAATGGATGAGTTTTACTGGTCAGATTTGAAAGGCTTAACAGTGTTAGGTTTGGATGATGAAGAACAAGAAGTAAATCTCGGAAAAATCCATGAAATGTTTGAGACAGGTGCCAATGATGTGATGGTGGTTCACGCAACACCAGACAGCGTTGATGCTGAAGAGCGTATGATTCCATGGCATAAAGATGTGGTGCAACGCGTTGATCTCGAAGCTGGTCGTATCTACGTTAATTGGGGCGTAGATTACTAATTATTTTGGAAATACGGGGGTCTGCGATGTTTTTTGCAGTCATTACGCTTTTTCCTGAAATGTTTGAAGCGATTACAGCCTATGGTATTAGCGGGCGTGCAGCAAAACGTGACATTGTACAAGTGACTTGTATTAATCCACGTGATTTTGCAACGGGTAACTATAAACGAGTGGATGAACGTCCATTTGGTGGTGGTCCGGGTATGGTGATGATGGCTGAGCCTTTGTCTCAAGCAATTAACCATGCCAAAGAGCTTGCAGAGCAAGCAGGTTGTGTTCAGGTTCCTGTGGTGTATATGTCTCCACAAGGAAAAACCTTAAATGAACCGGCAGTGCAGCAGTTTGTCGAATATGACGGATTGATTGTGCTGTGTGGTCGTTATGAAGGTGTCGATGAACGTTTGATCCAGCAATATGTTGATCAGGAATGGTCCATTGGTGATTATGTTTTATCGGGCGGTGAACTTCCTGCGATGGTTTTATTGGACAGTATTATCCGGAGACTTCCGGGTGCGATGTCAGATGAACAATCAGCCATACAAGACTCATTTGTGGATGGTCTTTTAGACTGCCCGCAATATACCAAGCCAGACCAGTTTGAAGGTTTGGATGTGCCTGAGGTGTTAAAGTCTGGGCATCATGCAAACATTGAAAAATGGCGGTTTTTGCAGCGCTATCAACGAACCCTCGATCGCAGGCCTGAGCTTGTTGAGAAAGTTGAGTTGACCAAGCAGCAAAAAAAATGGCTAAAAGATTCGAATACTTAAAGTCGACTTTAAGTATTTTTAAACAGGCTCTTTATCGACCGAAGTGAAGACTAAGGTGGTAAAGGGAAAGATAAACGGGTTGATATGCGCTTTAGCCTCTGTCCCCAGCGGTAACAGACCTCTTCTGTCCCGCACATTGGAGATTCCCACATGAGTGGTAAACATCCTTTAGTTCAAATTATTGAAAATGCTCAATTACGTACTGATCTTCCTGCATTTGCACCAGGTGATACAGTAGTTGTATCTGTAAAAGTTAAAGAGGGCGACCGTGAGCGTCTTCAGGCTTTTGAAGGCGTAGTTATCGCAATCAAAAACCGTGGCTTAAACTCTGCGTTCACAGTACGTAAAATCTCTAGCGGTGTTGGTGTTGAGCGTGTATTCCAAACTCATTCTCCAATCGTAGCTAAAGTTGAAGTTAAACGTCGTGGTGACGTTCGTCGTGCTAAACTTTACTACCTACGTGAATTGTCTGGTAAAGCTGCGCGTATCCGCGAAAAATTACCAGCTCGTAAAGTTAAAGCTTCTTAAGTTTAGGCTAAAGTTAAGTTTTATTACGAGTTAAAAAATGCGCCTAAAGGCGCATTTTTTATGTCTGAATCTTTTTAGTTTTATAAACCTTGCAGCTTTAAGCGGTTGGCATGTTGGCGATACAGTGTGACAGGATCTGTGCAAATACACCTATAATTCCAAAGAAATGATTTACTTCATCAAAGTGATTATGCTTATAGTCTTGACGAATAATTTGTCCATAACGACCGCTACATAAAGGAAGAGCACCATCATTTTCTTGCGGTTTAATCAGTTGGCTCGCTAGCGTTACAACCGTTGATTCTACGACATCCAAGGCGTTGGTGGCTTACTGATTTCCCATCCAGGAATAATGATAAATGCCATTTTAGTAACTTTATCGCCATTGGAGAGGCAGTCTTTGGCAATCGCAGTTGATCCATATCTTTGATTTAACTTTTCCATTTCTGTCGTGCTCAGGGCAAGCATGGAATCTTCGGCACTGACCGGATAATTGTTTCCGGTTAACGCATTCATGCTATGGCCAAGTACAGTACTTAATGCACTTAACAAAGGTTTAAGCACCGGACTATTGCGTCTTTTTCCATAATTGGTGTGCCTTTCATCGCGCCTGCAATGGCAGTTAATGAGGCAACTTTTTGTAGTGCAATGGCTTCAATATATTAAATGGTGGGATCAGCTTGACTATGACCAGGCAGATTCAGTTTCGGCACCGCTAATGGCTAAGACTTTAGTGACCTGCATTAAAAGCTATTCGCCGCGCAGTTCATTGGATGCTACGGCTGAAAGTTCAGCTGCAAAAACCGTTGCGCCATTGCGGGCTAAATCCTGTGGAATTTGATACCAATAATCTAGACCCATGCTGTCTATGCCAATACGGTTAAAACCCAGACCAAAACCATGCACAAAGACCATGGGATAACGGGTCTTGGCTTAATTCGACACAGTAAATTTGGTTTTATAGGCTAAGACTGGTGTCTGATTGGCATGGGTCAGCAGTGTTGCCATACTCCATAGAGTCAATGTGAGAAAGAATTTATTCATTAAGTACTCTGAAGAATCTAAACAAAATGATTTTTATTTTAAGTGAAAAAAAGGGATTTATACGATCAGTGATAAATCCCTGATTTCTTATAAACCTTGTAGTTTTAGACGGTTGACATGTTGGCGGTAGACATCCACAGGATCGGGTGCAAAGAGTGCTTTTAAGCCGAGTACCTGATTGACTTCATCTAAATGGTTCCAGTTGTAATTATCACGAATGGTTTTGCCGAATTTCGCGCTGCAACGGGATACCAAGCCATCATTTTCCTTGCCGCCATCAATCAATAAACTGGTGACTTTCAAGGCCGAATCCAGGTCCAGAATATTGGTCACGCCACCAATTCCGGTGAATGAATAGTTATAGATTCCATTTTCAAAGGCTTTACCTTCAGCACAGGTTTTGCTTGGCATTCCCAGGGGAAACTGGCTGTTAAATTTGGCTGAACCGGCAAGGGTTAAACTTTTACCACCGGCCAATGCATCATGCGGAAAACTTTTTGGATCAAGCCCTTGTGCCCAAGTTACAGCTTTAGAAACAAAGTTAATTAAACCAACTAAGGGGCCTTCAATCCCTGTACCTTCAGCTTTCAAAATGAGGTCGGCAACCGGGGAACCCGCATTCGGTGCACCCACGCCTGTTAAAGATGCGACCAATTTAGGTGCAACGCCAGCGACATAACGAATGGTTGGGCCACCATGCGAGTGACCAATCAGATTGACCTTCTTGGCACCGGTAATAGCAGTAATTTCTTTAACCTGCTGTAAAAGTTGCTCACCACGAATTTCTGATGAGTTAAATGGCGAGACGCGTGTCGCCCAGACATTGGCACCATTTCGGGCTAAGTCGGGAAGGATTTGATAGAAATAATCCAGTCCAAAGTCATCCGTGCCGACCGTAATAAAGCCAGACATGCCGTGTGAGAAAACCACCGGGTATTGGGTTTTAGCATAGCTTGAGCTAACTTTGGAGTTAACCTGGGTAGCGTTGCCTGCTTGTACTTGACCAATGGTACTGAGTGACATTAAGCCTGCAATGAAGAGTCCGTATTTCATATTGAGTACTCGAAAATATTATTGTTTTAAAAACGCTGTCTTATTTGACAATTGTAATTGTCAAAATTCATTATTAAATATTCATGGTCTGATCTATAAATTTAGCTGACCAAACTAATAAAGAGTTGTAACAAGCTGTGGAGATGAGAATGCCCATAAAAATGTTTTTATGGGCATCACTGGCTGGGAATTTCAGGTTTATAAACCTTGCAGTTTTAAACGGTTGGCATGTTGACGGTAAACTGAGACTGGATCGGGTGCCAAGAAGGCAGTTAAGCCAAAGAACTGATTAATTGCATCCAGATGATTCCAGTTATAGTTGTCACGAATGGTTTTACCGTATTTCGCGCTACAACGACCGACAAGTCCATCATTATCACCTTTAGGGTCAGTCAGCTTTGCGGTAATGCCTAATAGCATGTCCGGATCAAGTGGGTTGGTGACTGTACCTGTCCCGGAGAATGAATAAAAATGAATGTATTTTTCAGTTGCAGGACCTTCGCCACAGGCTGTTTTTGGCATACCCAGTGGATAGCGTTTCTGGAAGTCGGTTGAACCGGTCACGCTTAAACTCTTACCCGCGCCCAATGAGTCGTGCGGGAAGGAATTTGGATCAAGCCCCTGTGCCCACACCAGCATTTTAGAAGCAAAGTTCACGACACTGACCAAAGGACCTTCCAGGGTCGTACCTTCAGCTGCAATAATATAATCCGCAACTTTAGAGCCTTTCAGTGGGCTAGAAATAGCAGTCGATGAAGCTACCTTTGTTGGTGCAACGTTAGAAACATAGGCAATACTGTGACCGCCGTGACTATGACCCAGTAAATTGACTTTTTTCGCACCCGTAAGCGCTAAAATTTCATCCACTTGCTGCATGAGCTGCTCACCACGAACTTCAGAGCTATTAAAAGGGGTCACACGCGTTGCCCAAACATTTGCACCGTTACGTGCCAAATCGGGCAATATTTGATACCAATAATCGATGCCAAGTTCATCAAATCCTGCACGAATCCATCCGCCCATACCATGTGCAAATACCAGCGGATATTTGGTTTTAGCATAACTGGATGTCACTTTATCTGTAATTTGTGAAGCTTGGCCTGCTGAAGCCATTTGGGGCAATGCCATTGCCGCGCTTGATAATATTGCGCATACGAGCGCCTTAGAGTTCCATTTCATTGTATTTATCTCACTTTTTTTGTTTTTTAAACCGCTATCAGGCATTTTTTAGTTTCTGACTCATAGCGGCTGTATAACTCAGATGATCAATCTAGTCACCTGATAGAGCTACATTGCGATTACTCGCCATATGGTAATTTTCCTCCCTGATCATGAACGGATTCAAAAGTTCCTACCCGGAGTTGTTCTTCTGGCTGACTAAAATGCTGCGTCCTTAATTGTTGAACGGCTTTTTGCTTGGCCTCATCACTCATGCCACTTTTTATGATGTTGTCGCGTTCTTTTAAATAACCATCGACCTTGTTTTTCCAGTCACTGCGCTCTCCATCTAGGCTTTCTAAACGCTGCGTGGCCTCAGGACCGACCAGATTCACCCGCATTTGATGAATTTCTTCCGCTGAACCACCGCGTGCTTTAATGTCTGCGGTCAGTTTGCGCAAGTCTTCGAGTTTGTTGAGCTGCTCTAAATTTTCTTTCCAGTCTTGGGGTAATTGATTAAACAGGTCTTTTAATTTTTGTGCTTTTTGCGCTTCAGTTAAGCTTTTGTCATCCATGACTGTCATGCGGCTTAAGGTATATTCATGGTAAATATCTTCAGTACCGAATAAGCCTTCAATTTCGTAGTCCGAGAAGAGTTGTTTGCGCAAATTTTTCATATTGGCAAAAATGCTTTGATAATATTTCGGATCTTCTTTATCAATATTCGGTGCCTTTAAATCACCCAGTTTTTCACGGTAATCGATATAGCGATTCCACAAATCCAGAATTTGTGCGAGGGCAGGTGCTTTATAGCTTTGCTGGATATAAGTCTTAAAATCATTTTTAATCTGCTGGATATCTTTTTCCCCATACTGGGTAATGAAATACTCAAAACAGTTGCGTGTTTGCTCATTCACAATTAAACGGTTGGCCCCATCGAGGCGCAACTGACAGTTCACTTCAGTGTCCTGCTGGCTTTTACTCATAAAAGCCCCGCCTTGAACTAAGCTTGCTGGCGTGTTTTCGGCTAAGATATTTCCTTGAGGATGAGCAGTTTGTGCGGTAGGTGTTTTTTCTGCACTCGACTGCGAGGGGGCCAGCCAAAATAACAGTGCACCAATCCCCACAACAATAAGCGCCAAAATAATCCATAACTTATATTTCTGCATTTCCTATGCAACCTTTTGCCTGTATTTGTTTTTATAAGTCTAAAAATAGAACTTAAATTTGCCATTAAAAATGTAAATCTAACGTAGAGAAGTTGTAAATGTGGACAAGCGGTTGTTAACATGTCAGCCGTTTCAACTTGCTTGATCTTTCGCTATGAAAAAGACCTCACCTAAGATTCAACGCCGGCATATTAGCGGTGTATTTTTACTGAATAAGCCTTTGGGTATTAGTTCTAATGCTGCTTTACAGAGAGTGCGAGGATTGTATCGAGCACAAAAAGGCGGGCATACCGGTGCTTTAGACCCTTTGGCATCCGGGCTGTTACCCATTTGTTTAGGTGAGGCGACTAAATTTTCCCACTATTTATTAGATTCGACCAAGCGTTACCAAACCACCATTCATTTAGGTCATAGCACAACCACGGGTGATGTCGAAGGTGAAGTACTGTTGGAACAGGCTGTTCCTGCGCTGACTGAAGAAAAAATCCAGCAGGTTTTGGCAAGCTTTACGGGTGATATTCAGCAAGTTCCGCCCATGTATTCTGCCTTGAAAAAGGAAGGGCGTCCGCTGTATGAATTGGCGCGTCAAGGCATTGAAATTGAACGTGAAGCCCGCCCACTTACCATTGAAGCGATTGAATTACTGTCCTTTACCGAAAATAGCCTGACTTTAGATATTACCTGTTCTAAAGGTACTTATATTCGGGTGTTGGGTGAAGACATTGCCAAAGCCTTAGGTACTTTTGGACATCTGACTTATCTGCACCGGATTAAAACCGGTCAGTTTGACCTGATTCCAAGCTATACCATTGAGTATCTGGAAAGCTTGACTGAATGGGAACGTGAAGCCTTGTTACTTCCTGTATTTGCACCGGTCGAGCATTTCCCGAGAGTTCAGATTCCTGAAGGACGTGCAGAATATTTCGGGCATGGCATGGAAAGCAATATTGAGCATGAAGCAGTCGCAGAAGTATTGGTGTTTGATGGTGAGAAATGTTTAGGTTTGGCCGAAATTACCGATAAAAAACGCCTGGTGCCAAAACGCGTGTTAAATCTCTAATCATTATTTCAGAGTAGATAAAGCTATATGGAAATCGACATTATCATCAGCCTACTGTTTTTTGCATTCTGTGCAGGTGCAATCGATGCAGCAGTAGGCGGTGGTGGTCTGATTCAGATTCCAGCAATTATGAATGCCATGCCGCAACTTTCGCCGGCCACTGTATTTGGCACCAATAAACTGTCATCCATCTGCGGTACGGCATCGGCCGCCTATTCATTCGTGCGGAAGGTCAAATTGCGCTGGAAGCTGCTGGCGATTATTGCCAGCTGTGCTTTTATCAGCTCATTTGCTGGTGCGGCCTGTGTCACCATGATTCCCAAAGAAGTGCTGCGTCCGTTTGTACTGGTCATGCTGATTGTGATTGCGATCTATACCTTTATGAAAAAGCAGTTTGGACAAGTGCATGTGCAGCAGGAATTAACCCCTAAAATTTTGCTTCTGGCCGCTGTTGGTAGTCTCGCGATTGGTTTTTATGACGGTATTTTTGGTCCGGGAACCGGCAGTTTTTTCATTTTCTTTTTTATTCGTTATTTGAAAGCTGACTTTTTGCATGCCTCCGCTTTGTCTAAGGTGGCCAATTTAACCACCAACCTGGCTGCACTGAGCTTTTTTGCCCCGACGGGTCATGTGCTGTTTGGCTTGGGTTTGATGATGGCCGCTGCCAATGTCGCAGGCTCTTTGGTCGGGGTGAAAATGGCCCTGAAATACGGTAGCGGTTTTATCCGGATTCTGTTTTTGATTCTGGTTTCCATGCTGATTTTACGCTTAAGTTATCAAATGTTATTTGTAAGTTAATAAAAACATTCACAAAAATTAACAGTTTTTTCGAATCGTCTGGCATAAGAATAAGAGATCTACAAAGGATGAATTCGCCCTTTTATATAAATTTTGTCGCGATCATATAGCCTATAGCCAGAGGTCATTAAAATAATGAATATATTTGAAGCATTACGTGAAAGTCATGAAATCCAGCGTGATCTGTCAGAGAAATTACTGCAAACTTCTGGAGATAGCCCAGAACGCCATGAGTTGTTTAAACAACTCAAGAATGAATTATTTGCCCATGAAACGGCTGAAGACCGTTATTTTTATATTCCGCTGATGATGACAGATTCTGGACTGAGTATTACCCGTCATGCTTTGGCAGAACATCATGAAATGGATGAGATGATTGAAGAACTGAGTGAAACTGATTTCAGCAATCCCGGCTGGATCGCGATAGCCAAAAAGCTTTCTGATAAGGTGCATCATCACCTGAAAGAGGAAGAGCACAGCTTTTTTCAGCAGGCCGGAAAAATTCTGGGAGAGGATCAGAAAACAGCTTTAGCCGTGCAGTACAAGAATGAATATCAGCGTTATAAAGACATGAAAAAAGATATGCTGGTACAAAGCTAAAATTTAAATTCAAGCTTGTATGATAAAAAAGATGGCATGATTGCCATCTTTTTTATGCTGAACTCCTGATTATTCAGCTTGAAGCGGTTTATTTTTACTGGCTCTAAAGGTCACACCCACCGAAGCAATCATGATGCAAACTAAGGCAATAGTTTGCAGAACGGTGATCTGTTCTTTAAGCAAGAACCAACCTGCCAAAGCACCGAGGGCCGGGGATAAACTGGATAGTGTGCCGTAACTGAGTTTACTTAACCGCTTCAGTGCCATCAGGTCTAAAGCATAAGGAATAGCGGTGGCGAGCAGGGCAATGACCAGGGCTTGTCCCCAATATTGGGTTTGAAACAGGGCCGTAGGATTATGCACTGCACTGATCGGCAACATCACCATGGCAGACAGCACAATGGCAATACTCAGTGCATGCATGCCAATATTTTGCCGTACCACCCGTTGCCCGAAATAAATATAAATCGCCCAGCAGATACCGGCACCTAAAGCGAAGGCTGCTCCTAAATAAGAAAAGTTGTCGGCTGAGGTATCTTGCCATGGCACCATCAGCGCCACCCCTAAAATAGCCAGACAGACCCAGAGATAATCCGTTTTTTGTTTGATCGAAAGCAGCGCCAGTGTCAGCGGGCCCAAGAATTCTAAACCGACTGCAATCCCTTGCGGTAACTTGCCTAAGGATGCATAAAACAACACATTCATTAAACAGACTGAGCCACTATAAAACAGCAAGTCTTTCCATTTTAAATAGGGGAGGCGTTTGATGATTTTCCAGGAGCGGAACATCAGCACAATTAAGATCGAAGCAAAGGAAAGCCGTAAAGTCACCACGGTGAGTGGATCAAGGACTTCAAACAGTTGCTTGGCAAATGAGGCACTGATCTGATACGCCACCATGGATAAAACCATGAACAGGACAGCAGTAAGTTGTGAATTAGGCATGCGACACGCAGGATCACCGAGTCAGGTGAATCCACTGGGAAAGATGGCGCCAGTATAACAATTCTGTTTGATTTTTGAGGAGTTGAAAGGCCTTAAATACTTTGAATTTAGAACTTTGAATTTAAAAAATAAGCGCGTAAATTCAGCCTGACTGATTTGAATTTAAAGGATG
>CABFOK010000593.1_pt1 | contig 11780 bp, 12 predicted proteins | sample 3521931 | NCBI WGS metagenome assembly CABFOK01 (sample SAMEA5312447, study PRJEB27640) | indoor metagenome | biome: indoor environment; feature: uncontrolled; material: polymer tiles stone | place: Germany | collected 2014-07-07 | reverse complement strand
CGGTGCCATTTATCTATGGACTGTTTGTTCAGCCAGAAATTGAATTGAATGCGAGTCCGCTGATGATGATCATTGCGGGTCTCTTGGTCGGCTTTGGTACGCGCTTAGGTTCAGGCTGTACCAGCGGTCATGGCATTTGCGGGATCAGTCGTTTGTCTAAACGTTCCATCGTGGCCACCATGAGTTTCATGTTTGCTGGTTTTGTCACTGTTTATATGATTCGCCATATTACAGGAGCTTTCTAAATGAAAAATTTGCTCGCTTTTATTTTTGGTGGTTTGTTTTCTGTAGGGCTGATGCTATCTGGCATGTCGAATCCGGAAAAAGTGCTCGACTTTCTGGACTTATTTGGTGATTGGGATGCCAGTCTGGCCTTTGTGATGATGGGGGCAATTGCCGTGGCATTTATTCCATTTCAAAAAGCCATACGTTCTGAAGCACCGAAAACCGTATTTAACGAACCTATTGTATTGCCAACCAGTCAAAAACTTGACCCACGCTTAATCATTGGTAGCCTATTGTTTGGTATCGGCTGGGGGATTGCTGGGGTATGTCCAGCACCAAGTTTCACATTGATTGGCCTGGGGCATTACCAGGTCTTCTATTTTATTATTGCGATGTTGATTGGCGTATTGCTGCACCGTAAATGGGCTGGAGAATAATCATGGCAAAACACCCACTGGTACAGGATTTTTTTGATGAGGTGACCAATACCTTCAGTTACGTGGTATCCGATCCAGTCACAAAGCGCTGTGCCATCATTGACAGTGTGCTGGATTATGATGCGGCATCTGCAAGCACTTCAACCACACAGGCAGATCGTATCATTGCCTATGTTAAAGCACAGACTTTAGAAGTGGAATGGATTTTGGAAACCCATGTTCATGCAGATCATCTGACTGCAGCCCAATATCTGAAACAGGAACTGGGCGGAAAAATTGCAATCAGCCAGAAAATCGCTGTGGTGCAGGAAACCTTTGCTGCAATTTATCATCTGGATCTCAAGCAGGTGAATGCCAATCAGCCATTCGATCATTTATTTGAAGATGGTGAATATTTTAAAATCGGTGAGCTGGATGTTTATAACATACCAACACCGGGGCATACGCCTGCTTGCCTGAGCTATGTGGTTGAAGATGCAGTTTTTGTCGGCGACACGCTGTTTATGCCAGACTATGGTACAGCACGTTGTGATTTTCCAAAGGGTAGTGCACCCATCCTGTATGACTCCGTACAGAAGCTGTTTGAGTTGCCAGAGCATACACGGATCTTCCTGTGTCATGATTATTTGCCTGAGTCACGTCATGCGTATCAGTGTGAAACCACTATTCAGATGCAGAAACAGCATAATATTCATGTACATAATGGTGTCAGTAAAACCGATTTTGTGGAAATGCGTCAGCAGCGTGATGCCGGACTGGGCATGCCGAAGCTGATCCTGCCTTCGATTCAAATCAATATGAAGGGTGGACAGTTCCCAATCCCCGAGGAAAATGGCGTGTCTTATCTGAAGCTTCCTCTAAACTACTTTAAAAAGTAAAAATATTTAAAATTAAACAAGAGCATTCATCTCTTGTTTAATTTTTATCACTAAATAAATTAAAAACTCCGCTGTTAATGTTAAATTTACTTTATATTTAAAGATTAAATAAATTTAATGACCATGATATTGATAACAAAAGAGATTAAATAATGCGCCATTCTTATCATATTGAAAAACATTATTTTGAGCGTGCCGGCTGGCTTCGGGCGGCGGTACTCGGAGCGAATGATGGAATTATTTCTGTAACAAGTTTAGTCGTTGGGGTCGCGGCCAGTGGCGCTTCATCTCCTGTTATATTAGTGTCTTGTGTTGCTGGGTTAATATCAGGCGCAGCCTCGATGGCTGCTGGGGAATATATTTCTGTAAAATCTCAACAAGATATTGAAAAAAATGATCTTGATATGGAATCGCGTGAGCTACAACGCCATCCTGAACATGAATTACAAGAATTAAAAAATATTTATATACAGCGTGGACTACAACCCACTTTAGCCCTAGAAGTCGCTCAACAACTTACGGCCCATAATGCTTTAGATGCTCATGCCCGTGATGAAATTGGAATCTCAGATCACACATCTGCACAGCCCCTTATTGCAGCATTTTCTTCTGCTGTAGCCTTTTCTGTAGGCTCATTATTTCCTTTAATCTCAATTCTACTTCTGCCTGAACAATATTTAGATAAAGGTGTCATGCTGATTGGGGTATTAAGCCTCGGAATTATGGGTGCATTGGCCAGTTATGCCGGTGGGGCGAGTATTTGGAGAGGTTCTGTTCGGGTTATGATTTGGGGAATTGTCGCTATGTTATTCAGTGCTTGGATCGGCTCATTATTTCATGTTGATGTGAACTAAGATATCTTTTGTATATAAATACAATGAATGGCAATGTTGAATGAACCTGTCTAATTCTTTTTGCTCATTTCAGATAGTAACTCGAGTTGTATTTCTTGTATTTCAGCCAGTCGATCCCACTGATGCATTAAAAGATGATCGAATTTTTCATGTAAATGTTGAATTTCAAGCTCGGCTTTTAAGTTAATTTGATAATCATTTTGTGAACGCAATCTATCTTTTGCTTCTTGTCTATTTTGACTCATCATGATTACTGGTGCTTGAATAGCCGCTATACAGGACAGGATTAGATTTAACAGGATAAAAGGATAAGGATCAGCAGGATGTGAGACCATCACCACCGTATTCACAATAATCCAAATTGCTAAAAAAATAGCAAAACAAATCAGAAAGGACCAACTTCCCCCAAAAGACGCAATTTTATCTGCCAGTCTTTCCCCAAAAGTCCAGTTTTGATCTAGCTTGGTTTCAACATTTTTTGTGATGAGTTCCTGCTGTTGCATACTGTTAATCACTTCATACTCAAGATCAGTCACTTCACCTTTTTCAGACTTTAACAATGAATGAACATACTTTATTCGATATTTGGTTAAATCAGCCTGGCAAATATAACTTTGAGGTGACCATTCTGGAAAATCCTGTGAAATTGCTTCTGTAATGGCTTTGCGTACTGTGCCCATCGGAATGAGATTTTTTATAGGATAATATTTTCCACAAACCATGCATTTATAACATTTATTTTTTTCATTCATGAGGCCTTTGTATCCTTGAATTAACCGAGGAATCTAACAGTCTAATAGTTTTACAACTTGATAAGCTTTAGATTACGTTAGGCGTTGATCACAGACTTCTTGCAAGACTGACACCGTTCAATTTCTTTATACGATAGAGACACCAACATATGAACAGTCTGCTAAAAAATTCTAATTTAACATTCTAAAGTGATTATTTCTATTAGAGGCTATTTTGAATTTATATAAGAAATTTCATATTAATCAAAATTAAAGATACGTTTCAGTTTCTGTTATTTAGACTATTTCTTTAATCTTAATTTAAGCTGAATTTAGTAGAGTTTAGATTCTTCTTATAGTTAAAGATTATGAACTTGTATTCTGCTTATAAAGGTAAAAAAGGTCTGAAACGGATTTTAGCAGCGACCATTTATTCACTCTCAGGATTTAAATCAGCTTTTAAAAATGAAGCTGCATTTAGGCAAATCGTATTACTGAATATATTCTTAATTACGGTCAGCTTTTTTATATCGGTCAGTCGTGTTGAACAGGCCATGATGGTCGCGGTCTGTTTGTTGGCACTCATGATTGAACTGATTAATTCCGCTATTGAAGCGACAGTGGATCGTATTTCACTGGAGCGACATGAACTCTCTAAAAATGCCAAAGATATGGGAAGTGCAGCCCAATTTACGGCGCTGACGCTTATCGTACTGACTTGGGGCATTATTTTAATTTAATGCGAAACAATCATTCATCTTGAGCGGCTCATTATGCAAGATCGTTCCTACTTTCTATTGAAGCAAAGCTTACTCTTGGCTTTGGGTTTTGGGGTACTTTGGAATTTCTTCAGCATCGGTGGCATGCTCGATTTAAAGCTCATTTCTCCCTTTGTTGACCTGACAGGGCAATTTCCACTTAAAAACCATTGGGCATTGGCGGAGCTAAATCATCGTTATGTTAAAAATGTTTTAATTTTGGTCTATCTGTCTTTTTTATTGGGCTGGCTGGCTTCCTTTAAGTATCAAGCCTGGCAGATCAGACGCTGGGAATTTGGCTATTATTTTGGCATGGTGATTGTATCAACGCTGTTCATTGGTATTTTAAAATCCCAATCAGCACATGCGTGCCCGTGGAATATGACTCTTCCTGGTCCTAACGCTGTATTGTGGAATTTCAGTGCTACTGCGGGCCACTGTTTCCCTGGAGGACATGCTTCTAGTGGCTTTGCATTAATGGCAGGCTATTTTGTTTATCGACGCTCGAATCGTACTCGTGCCTATTTTTTCCTGTGTTCTGCCAGTATTTTAGGCTTTGCCATGGGCTGGGCACAAATGATGCGAGGCGCACATTTTCTCAGTCATAATCTTTGGACCGGCTGGATCATCTGGTGTATCAATGTGATTGCCTATGCGCTGTTTTATCATAAATTGCCTCAAGCTAGGCGGCATTAAATAGCAGCTAAGGGAAATTTCACCTGTACAGATAAGCCACCCAAGCTTGCACTTCTGGAAAATTCTAGTTGTCCGCCTAAACGTTCTACGGCTTTATCTACAATAGATAGACCTAATCCGCTGCCTATTTCTGCATGATTGTGAATACGGTAAAAACGTTTACGGATTTGGTTAAATTGTGCAGGATCTATACCACTTCCACTATCTTCAACTTGTAGAATGGCCCAGCCTTGTTTCTTAAAAATGGAGACGTTAATAATGCCCTTACTCGGCGTATATTTAATCGCATTATCCATTAAATTATAAATGATGGAATGCAGCGCTGCTTCTTGTCCTTGAATCAACATATCCTCTTGTTGAATTACACCTAAATCAATATCTTTTTGAATAGCAAGCTGAATAATTTGTTCAATACACTGGATGGTGAAGTGATTGAGATACAAAATTTGTAGCTGTTCAGTAGAACTTAGCACCGCATCCTGTTTAGCCAGACTTAGCAACTGATTTACTAGGTGTTGCATACGCAGAAGCCCCTGACTTAAATTCTTCAGCGCATTATTGTGTGGAAATTGCTCTAGTAAAATTTGCAGTTGCAAGTTCAGTGCAGTGAGGGGTGTTCTTAATTCATGCGCTGAATCGGCAACAAACTGGCGCTGTTCCTGCTGTGCTAAGGAAATGCGGGAAAATAACTGATTCATTTCTTGAATGGTCGGCATGAGTTCTACAGGATAATTCTTGCTTTGAATCGGACTCAGTTCCTGGGCTTTACGACTTGCTAACTCTTTTCTAAAGTTATTTAAAGGCCGGAAGTTTTGTCGAATCAGCCAGCTCAAGGCTAATAAGGCAAAGGGAAGAAATAGAAGATAAGGAATAAACATATTGGCCGCTAATTCCAGAGCCAAGTATTGTCGTACCGATTTTTGCTGGCTAATCTGGATCTGAAAATTTTGCTGGGGCAAAATATAGGTATCCCAAATGCCATGTTCCGTTTGCTGCGTATAGAAACCTGCTTTTTGTACGGCTTTAACCAGTAGACCCTGCGGGTGAGCCAGTTGATTGGCATCAGCATAGGACCAGATATCAACAAACAAGTCCTCTTCGCTATAACGCTGATTGACATCAATCTGGCTTTGTACTGGCCGTGGATGATTTTTCGCGATACGCTCTGCCAAACTTTGCATCTGAGCATCTAAAATTTCATTAATTTCTTCCAGTGCAATTCGGTAGGCTGCAAAGATTAACACGCAGCCGAGTATGACGCTAAATACAGAGACATATAGAATTAGCCGTTTTTGCAGAGAATAACTGGCTTGCATTTATACGGGTCCTAGACGGTAACCCAGACCACGTATGGTGCGAATAAAGTCCTTGCCCAGTTTGGCACGCAAATGATGAATATAAACTTCAATCGTATTGCTGGTTACTTCACTGTCAAAATCGTAAAGTTTATCTTCCAGATTGGTCTTGGAAAAAATTTTATTGGGATGGGTAACTAACGGAATCAGAATTGCCCATTCACGATGAGATAAATCCAGCTCTTTTCCCTTAAACTTAGCAGAGTGCTGTTCGAGATTTAGAACTAAATCACCGTAGTGCAAAATTTGATGGGGTTCAGATGCGGCACTGAGTTGACCACTGCGTCTTAACAAAGCCTGAATACGAGCCAACAGTTCATCAAATTCATAAGGTTTAATTAAATAATCATCTGCACCCTGATTTAGACCATCGACCCGATGCTGCAATTCATCGCGTGCCGAAATAATTAACACAGGTAAATGCGGATAAGATTGACGAATCTTTTTCAGGACCTGCATGCCATCCATCATCGGTAAACCAAGATCAAGAAGTACCAGTTCACATGAACTCTGCTGAAGCTGCTTTAATCCATCCAGGCCATTATTGACCCAGATCACTTCAAATTGATGCAGCTTTAACAGTGTTTGCGTAGACTCTGCAATCATAAAGTCATCTTCAATAAGGAGAATTTTATGCATGGACTAAGCTCTTTGCTGTAGTTGTGGATGCGGTAAACATAGATGGAGCATATCATTTTCAGGGTCACTTACTTGCGTTTTTATATTCAGCAAACTTAGTAGGGTTGGAAACAGATAATCATGACTTAAAGAATGGTTAACCTGACTTTTTAAACAGGCGACTTGAGAGACATTTTGCTGCTGCCAAGCATCTGAAAACCACATCAGCATTGGTACATGAGTTTGTTGCGTGGGTGCTACTGTATAAGGTGCACCATGTAAATAAAGACCATGCTCGCCTGTGGATTCCCCATGATCAGACACATACCAGAATCCGGTCTGATAATGCTTTTGCTGTTGCAAAGTTTTAATCAGCTGACTAAGCACATGATCCGTGTAAATGATCGAATTATCATAACTGTTGCGTAATTCTGTAGCACTACAACCTTGAATAGCATTGCTATTACACATTGGTTGAAAGGGTTGATAAGGCGCTTTGGAGCGTTTGAAATAGGCAGGTCCGTGACTGCCCATTTGATGTAACACAATCAAATGCGATTGGGTGTCATCTTGTTTAAGATGGCTTAAATAGTCCTGCAAGCTGTCGACCAGTATTTCATCCAAACATTCGCCACTGCTATCGCACCATTTTTGTTTCAAAGCAACAGGAATCTGATATTGCTGTACCCGCTCACAGGCACCTTTACAGCCAGAATTGTTGTCGATCCATGTCGCCTGATAGCTTGCGCGTTGGGCAATATCGAGTAAGCCTTCGCGATGGCTAGCCAATTGTTCATTATAACTTTTTCGTGGCATACCAGAAAACATGCAGGGAACCGATACGGCAGTTGCCGTACCGCAAGAGCTGACCTGAGTGAAATTAATAATTTTAAGTTGAGATAATTCAGGATTGGTATTTCTAGCATAACCATTCAAAGCAAAACTTTCAGCACGGGCTGTTTCTCCTACCACTAAAACCATTAATTTGGGTTTTTGTCCCGATTGGATCGGCTGGATCAGATGTGCATCTTCACCGAAGCGGACCAAGGGTAAGTTCTGTTTTGGTGCTTTTTTCTGATAATAAGACAGGCTGGACGCAATTGAATTTTGTGGCGAAATCATGCCTTTTAAATCACGATGTTCACGAAAGATCGCTGCATAATCAACATAAAAGAAAAATAATAAACTGAACATGAGCAAAGCGGAAAATACGCTACTAAGCAATTTTTGCATGAACTGCTGTCCCAGCGATGTTTTTTTAATCTTTAAACACATCACTACCCATAAAGGGAAAATTACAAAAATAATCGTCCAGATCAGCAAGCGGATCGACCAGAGATCTCGGATTTCTCGCGTGTCTGTCTGCAGCATATTCTGGATTTGATCTGGGGTAATTATCACCCCCAGACTGTTGACAAAATAGGCACTAAAACCGCCCACAATAATTAGTAAGCTCGCCATAAACTTGGCATTCCACTTCCAGCTCAAGCATTGAAAAATAAGATTATAGGTGGTAATGATTACAAGACTCGTAGCGACCAGCAGAAGTCCAGATTTCAGGTTCTGATAAGGGGTAAGTTGATGAATTTTTTCATAAAAGCTGTAATTCAGAATTAATCCGAGCCATATTGCCAATAAAAGATTAAAATATAAAAGAGAAATGGATTTTTGCTTAGTAGCACTGGTCTGGGCAAATAATTTATTTATGAAGAGCTTAGACATCATGAATCAATCAAAGACTTTGAGATGCTTTAGCCTAAAACTATAAGCTTAAAAATGGCTTAATAAATATATTAATGGGAGCTTATAGCTCCCATTGTTGTGCTGCTGTTATTCCCACGTAGAAATATCTATGCGATAAACCATTTAAAATGTCCTGTTTTTAACCATAAGAGTCAAGCACAGGATTCAACTTTCTTTGTTCAATAACAGCTTTCTGAGCTTTACGGCTCGGCATACTTTTCTGGGCACGGGAGCGTTTATTCTGTTTCTCCAACTCCTCATGCTGTTGCTGGATATATGCCGGGACTGAACCTAATCGTTTATAACTTGCTTCTCCATAATTAACTTAAGAACTGGAAACCAATGCTGCACAAATAGCTCGTTTCTCTGGCTTAGATAGCTGATGTGCTAAAAGTCCTTCAATGGTGAAAACAGCGATTTTTACTCTATAGCCGTGCAAGAGGCTGGAATTGTTGTGATTAAATGCGTACAAAAGTGGATTAGCTTTTTAAGCTAACGTATCATATTGATTTTATATCATAATTTAATTAAATTCTGTATAAGTTATAATATATTAATTTTAGGGCATCTAAACAATTTGCAATCTCTCATTTTTAAGAACTTTTTAATAACATCTTCAAGTTAAATATTTAATTTTTAAACTAAATACAATTCCTTCCTGAGTGTTATAAGCGCTTGCTTCTCCATTATGTAACATCATGATAGATTTAACGATTGATAATCCTAAACCACCAGTTTTTGCTTTGGCATGTCGACTACTCTCAATTTGATAGAAACGTTCAAATAAATGCTTCAAATGTTGTTTGTCAATAAAAACATTTTTAGTTAATACTTCAATATCGATATGATTTTCCGTAGATTTTGTTGAAATCACAATGTCTTGATCTTCAAATCCATAATCAATCGCATTAATTATAAGATTAGACAGCGCTCTTTTTAACAAATCTGCATTAGCATATATTTGAATTCCCTTTTCTAACTCTAAAACAAATCTCATGAGCCTATCTTCAGCCAAGAATTCAAAATAGTGGACCAATTCTAAAATAAGGTTGGATAAGTCAATATTTTCTTTTTCGATAATATAATCACTGTGTTCAGAACGAGCGATGAACAACATATTGTCTATCATCTTACTTAGTCGTTCATATTCCTCAAGATGAGAATATAAAAGCTGCTCCAGTTCTTGTTGTGACCGAGATTGCATGAGCATAATTTGTGTTTGACCCATTAAATTATTTAAGGGGGTTCTTAGTTCATGGGCAATATCTTCAGAAAACCGTGCCAATTGATCATAATTAATTTGAATTTTTTCTAACATAGCATTCATTGCTGAACTGAGTTTATCAACTTCAACCGTAGTACTTTTAACTTCGATTCGCTGATGTGGTTGAGTACCCTGAATTTTATGTGTTTGCTCAATCAAGTTATTTAAAGATTTGAGTAAATACAAACCCACCCAACGTCCGAGTAGGCTTGCCATTACAATTCCCAATAAGCTATAGAGAATCAATTTCCATAAATATTGATCTAAAGTAGATTGAGCTTCATCAAGTTGTGTGCCAGCAATCAGTTGATAATGTTGATCATTAAAAACAACTGTTTTATAGGCCAAACGGGTTGTGGCAAATTCAGATTGATTATCCAGAAAGGTAATGGTTTTTGATTCGGCCATATCTGGAATATGGACTTTCAGTGGATTAATCTCAATTAAGGCTAGTTGCTGATTTTTTAAGATTAAAAGATTATCTTCTTTTCCCAGCATATTTTCATACAGACGTGGGTGTTGAACTAAAATCTGAAAACTTTCTTGATCTTGTAAAAAAATTTCAATGCGTTCAACACGTGCAGTTAAATTCTGATCACGTTGTTTAGCTAACAGGTGCTGCATATTGTGATAAGAAAGTAAACCAATAGCAAAAAATACAGTACAACAAATAATACTGAAGGAAATACTTAAGCGTGTTGTTAAACTCAGATGTCTTAGCTGATTTTTCATTTATGTATGCTTAAACGATATCCCATACCCCGAACAGTATGAATTAATTTGGGCTGAAAATGGTCATCAATTTTGGCACGTAAACGACGGATAGCGACATCCACCACATTGGTGTCTGTATCAAAGTTAATATTCCACACTTCAGAGGAAATTTGAGATCGGGTTAATAATTCACCTTGATGTTGCATTAATAAGTGTAAAAGCAAAAACTCTTTAGCGCTTAAGTCAATTTTTTGTTGGTTCCGATAAACAGTACGTTCAAGCCGGTATAAAATTAAATCTTCAACTTGATAATATTCAGACTCGGTTTTTACACTGCGTCTTAATAGGCTTTTGACCCGTGCTAATAGTTCAATATAAGAGAAGGGCTTAATTAAATAATCATCTGCACCCAGTTCTAAGCCTTTAACTCGATCCAGGACATGATCTTTTGCAGTCAGCATGAGTACTGGAATTTTAGAAAATGTCCTTAAGGTCTTTAATACTTGCCAACCATCAATTTCAGGTAACATGACATCTAGAATTACTAAATCAAAGTTTTTTTCTTCAAACAACCTGAGCGCTGTTAATCCATCATGAGCAATACTGGATAAATAACCGGATTCATTTAACCCTTTTGCTAAAAATTCAGCAATTTTGGTTTCATCTTCAACAATAAGTATGTGCATCTAAATAATATTATATGGATTTGTCTGTTACTACATTACAAATTCGTAATCTGATTGTCATGCAATAATGACTTTATTTTATATAAGCTAGCTTATCTCTTAATTTAGCTTAATAGAAATGATGAAAAAACTTCTATTTATTCCGGTACTTCTATGTAGTTCAATCACATATTCAGCTCCTAAAACCAGCTATGTCATGGATTTAAACCTCGCCAATCAACTGGTCACCAATGTCATGCAGGCATGTAGCACTACTGCTAAACCTGCGGCTGTAGTGGTATTAGATCAGGGTGGCAATGTCCTAGCAAGTCAACGGCATGAAACTGTGGGTATACATAATTTAATCGCAGCGCAAAGGAAAGCTTTTACCGCATATTCAAGCAAGGTGACTACCTTGCAGTTTATGCGTAATGCTCAGAAGAATGTTGATTCACAGAATTTAACCAGCTTACCTGAATTATTACTTTTAGGGGGAGGAGTGCCCGTCGTTTATAAAAGTCAGTTATTAGGTGCAGTTGGTGTAGCGGGTGCAGGTGGGTCAATTCAAGATGATCAATGTGCACAACAGGGTATAGAAATCACACTCAAACAAATTTAAATCAATTTAATTCAGGATAAATTCATATGAACAAGTTATTTTTATTCGCTGGCAGTTTATTTATTTCAAGTTGGGTAATGGCGCAAAATCCTTTAAGTGTGCATGTACTTAACTTGGAAAGTGGATTGCCTTCACCCGATGTAAAAGTTACTTTGGAAGAACAGAAAAATGGAAAATGGATACAGATTTCAGAAGCTAAAACCAATGAACAAGGTCGTGTAAC
>CABFOK010001349.1_pt1 | contig 11790 bp, 9 predicted proteins | sample 3521931 | NCBI WGS metagenome assembly CABFOK01 (sample SAMEA5312447, study PRJEB27640) | indoor metagenome | biome: indoor environment; feature: uncontrolled; material: polymer tiles stone | place: Germany | collected 2014-07-07 | reverse complement strand
GTCGGCTCAATGCTTGCCGGTCAAGCCTTTGCCAATGCTCCAGTCGCTGCGGTACATGCGCTGGCTTATCCTCTAGGTGGACATTTTCATATCTCGCATGGGCATAGCAATGCCTTGGTCTTAACCGAAGTTTTAAAGTTTAACGCACCCAATGCAAAGCAACATTATGCTGAATTGATGTGCTGGCTGGACCCAAAAAGTACCGGCAGTACCGATGGTTTATGCGATTTATTTATTGACCATATGCAAAATCATTTAGATAAAAGTGGTTTAATTTTAAAACTGAAAGATTTAAATGTTCCAGAAAACAAGCTTGAGCAACTAGCCAATGATGCCATGTTGCAAACCCGACTTTTACAAAATAATCCGCGTGAACTGCAGTTGCAGGATGCCCGACAAATTTATGAAGCGGTTTATGCATAATTTTATTGATCTTGATATTATTTTTAACCATTTTTTTATGGACATCAAAAATTCGTATCAATAAACCTTTTTCATCAGTCATTTTTTCAATTACGATAAATCGTTCGTAAAGCCAAAATTAAAAATAAATTTTAGCAGGTATTGGATTCATGAGTGTGGCATGGATGCCACACGTTTCCCATCACGACAAGGAGGGCGTGTATGGGAAACAAAAGGTTTTTGTCTACTTTTGACCTTTCAAAAGTAGAGGTAATGCCTATGCGAAAGCATAAAAATTGAATCAATAAATTGAGGCAGTGCTGGTTTTAAAGAATTGAATATTGAACATTGTTTGATTTATGCAAGTTATCTAATATAAAACAGTATCGTAAGGTGAATCACTTTGCTGTAAATAACCTTGCTTTTACCCGCTTGCATTCATTTATTTTTAACAGTACAACTAAATATAAATGACCTGTAGAACATAAAATCACAATGAAGCAAATACCAAAACAACGCGCTGATTTTTCCTACTTCTTACCCATTCAAACGCGCTGGTCAGATAACGATATCTATGGTCACGTCAACAACGTCACCTATTACAGTTATTTTGATACTGCAGCCAATGCCTTACTGATTGAAAAGGCAGGTTTTGATATTCGATCTTCCCCAGTGATTGGACTGGTTGTCGATTCAGCCTGCAGTTTTTTTCAAGAACTTTCTTATCCTGAAATTATAGAAGTCGGCGTGGTTATTTCTAAATTTGGCAATTCATCCGTGCAATACGATTTGGCAATTTTTAAACCGATGCATGATATCGCCTCGGCACTAGGTCATTTCGTACATGTCTTTGTTGATCGCCAGACACGAAAAAACACCCCGATTCCAAGTGAAATGCGGGATGCTTTATCTCAATATTGTATCAATAAATAAACTTATTTGAGCTGGATATTCTGTATTTCACCATCAAAGTTTTGCAGAATATCCTTCACAGCAGCTTCTGCATGAAGTAGCTCTGAAGCACGCGCATAGGCCTTTTCTTTACGTTGATTTTGCATGCTATACGGCGTGGTTGCCTCAACTTCAGCATATTTGACCTGAAAATGCGTATTCGGCCATTCATTTTTTAGTGCTTGCTCTAAGGTGTGTTGTAACTGATTTAACAACTGTTCATATTGCGGTGGAATATGGAATAACGATTCCCCGTCAATCTGACCGGTCATCACGCCTTGCTGTGCCAATTCCTGCACAGCAGGTGTTAAAGTGCTATTTCTAAACCAGTATTCCCACTTGTCTACAGTCCAGTCACCTTCAAGCTGTTGAGGGGTGAGTCTTAAGATATCTTGTGGCATTAAGCCTGAATTTTGAGCCGATACAGTTTCAACCACAACCTGCTTTTCTTCAAGGCTCGGTTGTTGTAATTCAATAACAGGCTCATCGATAACCTCGACTGCCGCAACTTCAGCTTGTACAGGCGCAATTGGCATCTGTTCTTGGCTTAAGAACAAATCTTCTTCTTGAGCCGCTACAGCAATCTTGTCTTGAGAATCATCTTGAGACTTTGCAGTTTCAGCATTGAAATCATTTAAGGGGGCGATTTCATCGAATAAGAAATCATCACTGCTTGCTTCTTGTTGATTGACGTTATCAGATCCAGCCTGAAAATCATCATTCGATTCATCTAAATCGAACAGGGCATCTTCCGAAGCAGGATCAAATACAATTTGATCTGAGCTTGCTGTTGAATTTGGCGCTGTAACATCAAGCATCGGTTCATCCAGGAAATCATCCGAAGATGGTTCTGGATTCTGTGAACTTAACTTTGATGGAATTTCTGCAACTGGTGCTGCTGGTTCGTGATATTCGTCAACTTGCTGTGGTGCATTTTGTACAGGTGCTTGAACGGCGACCTGTGGCGTTTGTTGCTGAACCTGCTGTGGTGCAGATACCAGAACTTCATTCGGTTGTAATGGGCGGAACGCAAGCAAGCGTAACACGCACATTTCAAAACCCTGCTCTTGTGTCACCGCAAGCTGCAAATCGGCACGGCCTTTACAAGCCACCTGATAATACAATTGTAAATCTTGAGCTGAAATTAGCTGCGATAATTGCATGATTTTTTTATTAATTTCAGCACTATATTTCAGGCTTAAATCTGGTAAATATTGTAATAAAGCCAGTTCATGCAGCGTTGAAATCAACTGGTCTAAAACCAGTGAAACATCTAAAGCCTGTTGTCTAAATTGCATCAACAATTCACTGACACGTTGCTTTTGATTTTGATGAATGGCTGAAACCAGATCATAAATAATGGTTCGGTCAATCAAGCCCAACATCTCTTTAACATCTTGATGCTGAATTGCACCCTGACCATAGGCAATCGCCTGGTCAGTTAAAGACAGTGCATCACGGAGTGAACCTTGTGCAGATTCAGCAATTTGCCAGATTGCGTCCTGTTCTGCCTGAATCTCTTCTTTGTGTAAAATATGCGTTAGATGTTCAGTAATTTCATCCACGGCAAGTGGACGCAAAGTAAATTGCAAACAGCGAGAAATGACGGTAATTGGAAGCTTTTGTGGATCGGTGGTTGCAAAAAGGAATTTGACGTGTTCAGGCGGTTCTTCTAATGTTTTCAATAAGGCATTGAATGAATGCGTAGAAAGCATATGCACTTCATCGATGAGGTAGACCTTAAAGCGACCCTGCGTTGGCGCATACGGAACGTTATCGAGCAGTTCACGTGTATCTTCAACTTTGGTTCGTGACGCCGCATCAATTTCAATTAGATCGATAAAACGACCTTCATTGACTGCTTTACAGGTTGCGCATACTTCACATGGTGTAGAGGTTACACCCGTTTCACAGTTCAAGCACTTTGCCAAAATACGCGCAATCGTCGTTTTACCGACCCCGCGTGTGCCAGTAAATAAATACGCATGGTGTAAACGACCACGTTCTAAGGCACTGGTGAGTGCTCGTGACACATGGTTTTGCCCAACCAATTCAATAAAATTACGTGGACGATATTTACGCGCAAGTACTTGATACATGTATGCTCCTTTTTACAGGTCTAAGCATACTGTTTTTTTGAGTAAGAGTGAATGAACAATCTGCAAAAGCTTTCAATCAAATACGAGATAAGTAGATCTATTTTTTCGATTTTGCAATAACTTAAACAAACGGACTAAATATTCTTTTCTAAAATAAAATCATCTTCGGAGTCATAAATATGACCAGTCTGATCTTCCAGAATTTCAAGCAGTTGCTGATCTAAATCGACATAGATTAAATTGCGGGTCTTGACCTGCATCAACTCAATTTTGCTCTGATCAGGATTACTAAATCGAAAATGGCCTTGACTGGTTTCAATCTCATTATGCCCACTTAAACTTTCACGTTTTAAAGTATAAGTCTTGTCCTGATTGAGCACTAAATCTACAGCCATGCCCGGACATTCCTCACAACGTGAAATACAGCCCATGCATGGTGTCGTTCCTTGATACTTGCCCACCCACTTCGCGACCGTCACTTTCTGCTCGGAAACCTGATCGACTTGCTAGCTACTTTCACTACTCGTTTGCTTTGAATCCTGACAACCCAGCAAAATAGAAGAAGCAATGAGGGGAATAAGCAGCGGCTTTTTCATCAGGACAACCCAATGTAGAGATTTTGGTGTGAGGAAAATATCACACTTTTACCGAATTTACGCCTTCAGAATATGTGCTTACATTTCTAAAATGAGATCTCGTTTAAAACCAGCCCTTATGCCCTTTTAATGCTGCATCTGCACAACGTAAGGTTTCTTGGGTTAAACCCCATAGACGATAATCACCCGTGATCGAAGCGGTAGCAAAATTATGGGTATAGGCGAAACTTAAATGACGCTCAGGGTCACACCATGCGCCAGAGCCATTAAATCCCATATGTCCAAACCCTTTTGATGATTTCCCTAAAGTTAAAACCCGGTGATAACCCAAACGCCAATGCATCGGTAAAGGCATAATACGGTCACGCTGGGTATATTGAACTGCACTCAAATTTTTAAAAATATCCGGACGAATTACTTGCTGACCTTTCCATTCTCCAGCATTGGCAAGCATGGCATAAATTTTCGCCAGACTATTCGCAGTGAAAACCCCATTTGCAGCGGGAATAACCGCTTTTAAACCTTCATCGCTAAAGAAACTAAATTTCTTCATTCCTTTGGGAATCATGGCATCCTGGAAATCTTGAGGGTTTTGTCCTGACCATGCAACGGCCTTATCGAAGACTGAAGCTTTCTTTGGTTTCGGTTTTGCGTGTAATGAAGGCTTTGAATCTATTTTTAATTTTGCCAATGGTATTGCAACCCGAGCTAACTCAGATTCAGCAACGCCAAAGTACGCACCATCTAAAGCTAGAGGTTCAACTAAATACTGTTGCATTAAAACTGACAAAGATTTTCCGGTTGCCTTTTCAAGCACACCGCCCACTTGCCAGCCAAAAGTTAAGGGCTGATAAGCTGCATCTAAACCCAGTTCAAAACGGGGCTGGGATTTGGCAATAACATCAAGCATATGATTCCAGTCGGCCATCTCCGATGCATCAGCAATATGATTACGAATGTCATATAAGCCACTTTGATGGCTGAGTATATGCCTTAAAGTGATTTGCGCTTTACCCTGCTGTGCAAATTCAGACCAATACTGTGCAACTGGCGTGTCGTAATCCAAAAAACCTTCACTCACTAAAATATGAGCCAGGGTCGAAAGTACACCTTTACCGGTGGAATAGCACATGGACAGAGTATCGGATTGCCAGTTTTCAGTTTCTGACTTTTTACCGGTGTAAATATCCACGACTTTCTGTCCTTGGAAATAAACAACTAGGGCTGCCCCACCTTGTTCAGCACGTGCATCCTGCATACGGCTAAATTGTGTGGAGAGGTCCTGAAAACGCTTATCCACATGTCCCTGATAATTATCGCGATTGGCGAAGATATATTGTTTTATTTTGTTCATCAAACTGTGCTTTCCCTAAACCAGTTGTTATTTACCACAAGCTTAAAACAAAAAAGCCTAAATCAGAAGTGACTTAGGCTGAGCTCTTATAGCGCTTTAATACGACCCGACACATGCGGCTTTTGATTTTTAGTATTTCGAATCAGGAATTCGATATCCTTAGCTTTATTTGCGGTTAAAAACTCCACTTTTGATGGCAAATACATTGGCAACTTAAACCAGACATCTGCTTCATAGCTGTCTGGTAAGCTTAAGCTTGCCAATGCTTTGGCTTTGCTCCACATGCCATGGGCAATGGCTTGCTTAAATCCAAAGGCTTTTGCAGTAATGGCATGAATGTGAATCAGGTTAAAGTCACCTGAAGTCAAAGCATAACGGCGGCCGGTATTTTCCGATACATTCCACTCTGCTTGCATTTCATAGGCAGGTGCTTTTGATTCAGCGACTTTAGCTGCAGCTTTGCCATTGTTTTTTTGGCGCGCCAGATAAGTCGTTGTACCTTCCATTACCACGTCATTGCCTACTTTTGCAGTGGTAATAAAGTCAAACTGAACCCCTTTATCATGCGGTTGAAGTTCACCAAATTTGCATGACAAAGACAACTGTTCATTTACTCTAACTTTACGGGTTTGCTTAATCTGGTTGCGAATATGCACCAAACCTAAAATTGCAAATGGAAACGCTTCTTGCGTCATCATGTGCATTTGCAGGCTTTGAGACAGTACCGCCAAATAAATAGCTGGAATATAACCGTTATTTTTAAAGCAGCAGATTCCGTTATAAGCTTTCAAATGTTTTTGATCGACCTTGAATGAATCCACCACATATTCAACTTGCGGTAGCACTTTTTCACCCTTCGGCTTTTTAAAAATCAAGCCTTGAATCACTTTCGGATAGGCTAAATAAGGTTTTGGAAGTTGACTAAAATGGCGAGTATTCATTCTGGACCTTTGGAAGTTTTTATTTCAATATTTTAAAAGTTCCTTCTCTTGCGTCATATATGACTCAGGGAGAAGGTTGGGATGAGGGGCGAATTCGATCCCATTTATAATACAAATAATTTTACCTCTCCCTAGCCCTCTCCTGAGCAAAAATAAAGCACTGCTTTGTTTGAAGCGCAAGACGCAGTAAGGAGAGGGGAAATTCAAGGCTTTTGAGGATTAAGCACCCAACAAGCTTTGACCACACACACGAACCACGTTGCCATTTAAACCTGTAGAAGCAGAAGATGCAAATAATGCAATGGTTTCAGCAACATCGACAGGTAAACCACCTTGACTCATTGAGTTCATACGGCGGCCTGCTTCACGGATCGCAAATGGAATTGCAGCAGTCATTTGCGTTTCGATGAAACCAGGTGCAACAGCATTAATGGTCACACCATTTTTCAATAATGGCGCAGTGAATTTAACCAGCCCAATAACACCCGCTTTAGATGCTGCATAGTTGGTTTGACCTAAATTACCTGCGATACCTGAGATAGAGGACACACACACAATACGACCATTTGTATTGAAGCCATCATTTTCAAGAAGGTAATCATTGACACGCTCAATTGCAGATAAGTTAATGTTAATTACTAGATCCCATAACTCAGGCTTCATGTTTGCCAGAGTTTTGTCACGGGTAATTCCGGCATTATGAACGATAATGTCCAGACCGCCTTGAGCCGCTGCAGCAGCATTGATTTTTTCACCAGCGTCAATTGCTGTAATGTCTATCGCTAAGGTCGAACCACCAATTTCACCAGCAACACGGTCAAGGTCAGCTTGTTGTTGTGGAACGTCCAGGCAAATCACATGCGCGCCATCACGTGAAAGTACGTGCGCAATCGCTTCACCGATACCACGACTCGCACCTGTCACAACTGCAGTTTTACCTGCCAGTGGTTTTGCCCAGTCGACATCTACCGTTTCAGCTTTAGAGACACGAATCACCTGACCTGACACATAAGCAGAACGTGGAGACAATACAAAACGAACTGTAGATTCCAAGTTTGCTTCAGCACCCTCATCCACATAGACCAATTGCGCAGCAATACCTTTTTTAAATTCTTTCCCTACAGATTTCACAAAACCTTCAAGTGCACGTTGTGCAATGGCCTGTTTTACTGTTTTTGCAGTTTCAGGTGTAATACCGACCACCACAACACGACCAGAAGTCTGGATTTGACGCGCAATCGGATTAAAGAAGTTATATAGCTCTTTGAGTTGTTCAGAATTTTGAATACCCGATGCATCAAAAATCACGGCTTTAAATTTAGATTCCTTGTCGCCTTCATTGAATGCGCTCAGGTTTAAACCTGTTTTAGCAGCGGCCTGCTGTAATTCAGTATTGTTACCTGCATAGCTGTTGGCATGAATGTTTGCAAGAACTTGCGCAATAGAACCCGATAAAGTTGAAGATGCTGCAGCACCAAATAAAACTGCCCCCTTCACCACCGGAGTTGCCGACTCAAAACGATCTAAAGAAATCGGTGATGGCAAACCTAAATTTTTGATGACAAATTTACCAATAGGAGATTTTGCGAATGTTTGGTATTGGTCAGTCATGTTTATTATCTCTCATACAAATTAATTTTTGATGGATTTAAAGATATCCTTTTAACTTCAATATGATGTCTAGAGTCTTATATTTCAATACATCCATCAGTTTCCATAGAATCATACTTGAGTTAAACAATGGATGTCTTGACCTGAATGCTTTGTCTAATGTCATTGTAGTCAATTCAGCTGTTTTTAGATTGTGTTAATGTACATGCCAAGAATACTGTAAAATGCTTGGAAAAGCCTTATGAGCAACACAACTCAAGAAAATCCAACAGTTGAAAATTCTGCTACGGAAACTGTGTCAAATACATCAAAAAGTACCGCGCGTACAACTAAAAGTTCTGGCACTGCCACAAAGTCAGCAAGCAATACGACTAAAACGACTCGCACTCGTTCAACGTCACCACGTAGTAAAAGTGCTACTTCCACTACAGAAAAATCTGAATCTACCACTCAAACCGCTGTTCCACAGGATGAATCCATGAGTCAAAACACTGTTCGCCGCGTTGCTATTATCGGTGGTAACCGTATTCCTTTCGCTCGTTCAAACGGCGCTTATTTTACTGCCTCCAACTCAGACATGTTTACAGCAGTATTAAATGGTCTGGTTGAGCGTTTTAACTTGCAAGGTCAACGCCTAGGTGAAGTCGTTGCAGGCGCAGTTTTAAAACACAGCCGTGACTTTAACATGACACGTGAATGTGTGTTAAACACTGAACTTGCTCCAGAAACACCTGCTTACGATATTCAGCAAGCATGTGGTACCGGCTTACAAGCTGCATTCCTTGTGGCCAACAAAATTGCATTGGGTCAAATTGAAGTCGGTGTTGCTGGTGGTGTAGATACAACTTCTGATGCGCCGATCGCATTCGGTGACGGTTTACGTAAAGCGTTACTTGAACTGAACATTGCGAAAACAGCTAAAGACCGTTTAAAAGCTTTAACTAAAATTAACCTGAAAGATTTAATGGATGCACCTAAAAATGGTGAGCCACGTACAGGTCTTTCTATGGGTGACCATCAAGCGATTACTGCACTTGAATGGGGTATTTCTCGTGAAGCGCAAGACGAACTTGCTGCATCTTCACACCAAAAAATGGCGGCTGCTTACGAAGAAGGTTTCTTCGATGACCTGATCACACCATTCTTAGGTTTAGAACGCGACAACAACTTACGTGCTGACTCATCTGTAGAAAAATTGGCAAAATTAAAGCCTGCTTTTGGTAAAGGCGATGCGCGTACCATGACCGCAGGTAACTCAACGCCGCTCACTGACGGTGCATCATGTGTACTTTTAGCATCTGAAGAATGGGCGAAAGCCAATGGTCATGAAGTTCTGGCTTATCTAACATTCCAAGAAACTGCCGCAGTAGACTTTGTCGAGAAAAAAGAAGGCCTATTGATGGCACCTGCTTATGCCGTTCCACGTATGCTTGAACGTGCCGGTATCACTTTACAAGACTTTGACTACTATGAAATTCATGAAGCTTTTGCATCACAAGTGCTTTCTACCTTAAAGGCTTGGGAAGATCCAAAATTCTGTAAAGAACGTTTAGGCCTAGATGCCCCGCTGGGTTCTATTGACCGCTCTAAACTGAATGTTAAAGGTTCATCTTTAGCGGCAGGTCATCCATTTGCAGCAACGGGTGGCCGTATTATTGCCACTGCAGCAAAACTGCTCAATCAGAAAGGTTCAGGTCGTGTGCTGGTTTCGATCTGTGCTGCTGGTGGTCAAGGTGTGACAGCAATTATTGAAAAATAAGCCAGCTGTTTTGCCTTGCTAAAAAAAGCCCTCAAAAGTTTAACTTTCGAGGGCTTTTAAATTTTAAAGATTACTAGACTTCGGAAGTCTTATCGTGTCGCACAATCCCAAGCTTCCTTAACTGCAATTCTTGCTTCATTCCAGGTTAGACGAGACAACCCTTTGGCATGATCCCATTTAATTTTTAGATCACTTTCCACATCTTCAAAACGTGTACTTGCATCATAATGATGACGGTTTTCATAACCAATTCGATAAGCGTTTTCATAATCACGCTCATAATCTAAGTCTGAATAGGTGGTAAGCGTTTCTGCATAGTATGGAGTGGTATGCGCCGTCTCTCTCCAGTAGGCCTCTTCTTCAGTAGGATTGACTGCTTCAGCAGCGCCTTTGCCTGCCAAACCACCCACGACTGCTCCTACAGCACCACCAACTATTGCACCAACTGGACCACCCACTGCTCCCACTGCTGCCCCAGCCACGGCACCTCCAGCTGCACCCACTCCTGTTCCAATTGGATGTGCACCTGGCTCACCTGTAATTGGATCTGCATTCAAATCATCTCGAGCATCTTTAGGAAGGCCTTTTACAACGTCACGATCAAAATTATCATTCATTTTCGTATTATCCTTTTATCATGCTTTTTAAAATTAGATTTAAAATAACTTTTAAGAAAAATTATGCACTTTTCTCATATTCAAGCAGTGCAAGATTTAATATATAGAGGAGATGAGATCGCTTAAATGCTTCAAACTGTCAGTTTTAAGTTAAGGTATGTACATGTATATAAAAGATTTCACCATACACACCCAGACTGACAACAATTATTTTTTGAATGTATGTTAATAACAAAATTATTTACTTATATAGCAATAATTAATTTTCCTTTAATTGCTGATGAGCCGGACTGATGCTTAAATGATCTTCAATAGCGTCATAACACCATTGAAAAATAAAGGTATATACCAAAATGCACAGGGTCATACTCAAATCGAGCAGAATGGCTTGCCCAATGCTCATATCCATCGCATAAGCCACCATTGGAATTGTGGCTAACATCAAGCCACCTTCAAAACCGATCGCATGCAGAATACGCACACCCACCGTTCTTTTTAAATGATGCTTGGCTTCAAACTTTTCAAAGAAATGGTTAAAGGTCATATTCCAGAACACTGAAGTTACCGCCATTACTATACCGAGCGTTCCAGTGACTTCCATCGGTATATCAAAAATAAAGCTCAAGGCAATCGCAATGATGACCAACAAGATGGTCTCATAGCTCAACGCATGGACAATCCTTCTTTTGGAAATCAACATTTTTATACTCATTCATTTGGGTGAATGCAGTTTATTTTGATATTATTGATTAATCGAATTAGATTCTTTCAAAATTTTTGATAGATGAATATTAACCAAGAACAACTGATTATTTTTAAGACTGTCATTGAAAGCGGTTCATTTTCTGCTGCCGCAAGAAAACTGGGAAAAGTCCCTTCCGCAGTCAGCATGTCGATTGCCAATCTAGAAATAGATCTGAATTTATCGCTATTCCAGCGTGTTGGACGTGAGCCTGTTCCTACACCACAGGCGCTGACCTTATATGAAAAAACCGAACAACTGTTAATTGAAATCAATCAGTGGAAACAACATGCTTTTGCTTTAAGTGAAGGCTTGGAATCTGCTCTCAATATTGTGGTGGTCTCCGAACTGTTACACACACATTGGACGGACTATATTTCACTGATCGAAAAGCAATTTCCGGAATTACAAATCAATATTTTTTCAGCACCGCAAGAAGATGCTTTAAAAATGCTGCTCAACCAGACAGCGCAATTGGCACTGATGTTTGAACGGGAAGAGTTGGAAAGTCGGGAGCAATTTGTCGAACTTAAACGTGAAGCCTTGGTGCCGGTCGCCGCAATTGACTCTCCTATAGCGGCATTTGAACAGGTCAGCTATGAGCAAATTTTGCAAAGCCGGCAAATTGTGGTGGCCAGCCGTGACCGGAGCATTAAGCCTGAACTGATATTTTCAAAAAAATACTGGCGCACAGACAACAATCATTCTGCCTGCGCCA
>CABFOK010001348.1_pt1 | contig 12255 bp, 12 predicted proteins | sample 3521931 | NCBI WGS metagenome assembly CABFOK01 (sample SAMEA5312447, study PRJEB27640) | indoor metagenome | biome: indoor environment; feature: uncontrolled; material: polymer tiles stone | place: Germany | collected 2014-07-07 | reverse complement strand
CTTCAAGCCGCAGATGATATTCGTGTCTATGAAGAGAAAACCAAGCAATCGCGTCCTTGGGTATTTCAGGAAATTCGCAGTTAATTGTTTGAATTTTCAGCGCTAGTAGTATCGGAGCTTAACTCTTGCTAATATCGAGTCCATAAAAATATCTCGTTGGCTTTAATTGGTGAGGGGGGCTCGAACAGTGGCAAAAGTTTATGGTCAGCTTGCGGTACTTGGTCTTATGGTCGCATCCTTAAGTGCATGCCAAAGTATTGATACAGTACGCATTAAACATGTGAAAGAAACAAAATCGACAGAATTGAATGCCTTGATCTTCTGTAGAGGTACAGAACAATGTGAATTTGAACGTTTGGATCAGATTCACATTGTTGATGCTCAAAGTCATCGGGTGAGTCGTGAAGCCATTCAGCAAGGTATTGTCCGTTTAAAAGAGAAGTCATTAAATGATGCTAATCCCTTGTTTTTGTCTGTACCGAAAGGACCGCATGAATTGGTGATTCGCTTCTATCCGATCTCGACAGACCGCGCCGAAACTTTGCATGTATTCCACAATTTTATGTCGCAAAAACACTATACCTTTAAGATGTATCGTGACCGAACCCATCATAAAGGTAATTTGTTGAATGCCTCTGCACCTGATCCACTCTGTGTCGAGCTTCAGCAAGAGCAAACGACCATTCGGCGTTTCTGCAAACCCTATAATGTCCTGAATGGCTTAGGCGAGTTTGTAGAACAAAAAAATTTAAAATCCCCATCAGTCAAATGACTGAATTGAAAAATGGAAAATCTCATGTCTAAACATATTTTGATTTTAGCTGGTGACGGCATCGGTCCTGAAATTGTTAAAGCCGCAGAGCAAGTACTCACACGCGTAAATGAAAAATTCAATTTAGGTTTGACTTGGGAACAAGGTTTATTGGGTGGTGCCGCGATTGATGCGCATGGTGCTCCATATCCTGAACAAACATCGGAACAGGCAAAAAAAGCAGACGCGATTTTACTCGGTGCGGTCGGTGGTCCTAAATGGGACACAATTGAACGCTCAATTCGCCCGGAACGTGGTCTATTAAAATTACGTAGTGAACTGAATCTTTTTGCTAACTTGCGTCCTGCAATCTTGTATCCGCAATTGGCAGATGCTTCAAGCTTAAAACCGGAAATCGTATCTGGCTTGGATATTCTGATCGTGCGTGAATTGACGGGTGGGATCTACTTCGGTCAACCTCGTGGTATTCGTGAACTCGAAAACGGCGAAAAGCAAGGCTTTAACACTGACGTTTATTCAGAGTCTGAAATCAAGCGTATCGCGAAAGTGGCGTTTGAGCTTGCAGGCTTACGTGGCGGTAAAGTATGTTCTGTCGATAAAGCCAATGTCCTTGAAGTGACTGAGCTTTGGAAACAAACTGTGACTGCAATGAAAGAAGCGGAATATCCAGAGATTAACCTGTCACACATGTATGTCGACAATGCAGCTATGCAACTGGTGCGTGCACCTAAACAGTTTGACGTGATTGTAACCTCTAACTTGTTCGGTGACATTTTGTCGGATGAAGCGGCAATGTTAACCGGTTCAATTGGCATGTTGCCATCTGCATCTTTAGATGAAAATGCTAAGGGCATGTATGAACCTTGCCATGGTTCAGCGCCAGACATCGCAGGTCAAAACCTGGCAAATCCACTTGCAACGATTCTTTCGGTTGCCATGATGCTTCGTTATACTTTCCGTGAAGAAACTGCTGCACAAGCCATCGAAGATGCTGTAGGTAATGTATTGGACCAAGGTTTGCGTACAGCAGATATTATGTCTGAAGGCATGAGCAAAGTTGGCACTGTTGAAATGGGCCAAGCGGTAGTTACAGCTTTGAACTAAGCCATCAGATCTAAATAAAAAACGCAGCCAAAGAGCTGCGTTTTTTTATGGATATTTAGGCCTGATTTAGCAGGTTCGCCCTGAGTAATGAACAGACTTGGCAATGTTTTTTTCTAAACGAAAGATAATTTTGCATTGCAAGTTCACGTCATAGCTTTGCGCTCGAGGCGTGATTTGTATGGGGACTGCACCAGAATCGATGTCAGCAGGATTTTGTGCCATGGGTGCAGGAATGGTGATCGGACGAATCACGGTATAAGTGAGTGTCTGATTATCTAGGGCAGGTGATTGTACTTGCTGATAATCGATACTGCTCAAATCCAGGTTGGCTTGAATACTTTGGCTGGTCTGCCCAATGAATTGCTCTAAGTAAGCTTCACGTTGTTGTGCGGTGGTGATTGGGGAGGTAGCACAGCCATACAATAAGCAAAGCGTGGTAAACAGACCAACGGAGGGAAGAAGTGACATGGCTTTCTCCATTGAATAAAACTTTATTTTAGATGGCGGATTCAAGCGGCAAGTGCAACAGTATAAAAACCAGCCATAATATCACTGGGTGTATACCAGCCCAGTGTCTTTCTAGGACGATTATTTAGAGCAGTCTCTATCTGTTCTATCCGCTCTTTTGAAACATGATCAAACGATGAGGATTTTGGCAGATATTGTCTGATCAGACCATTCGTATTTTCATTTCTGGCTCGTTGAATAGACTTGTACGGATCTGCAAAGTAAGTCTCTATGCCTGCGTCCGTTATCCGCCTATGCTCTGAGAATTCCTTGCCATTATCAAAGGTCACACTATAGGCATGACTACTACGCAAACATGCTAAAGCACACGAGATCGTTTTAGCTGTGGTTCTCGTTTGCCCCAAATGAACAATATGTACATACAGACTCTTGCGTTCAACCAGGGTTAATAATGCTCCCTTATGATTCTTGCCTATTACAGTATCACCTTCAAAATCACCTAGGCGTTGACGTTTCTCGATGATCTCATCACGACAATGAATACTTGTTCTATCAACAAGTTGACCTCTACGATCTGTGTTTTTATAACCCCGCTTGCGATATGTTTTCTGGTGTCTTAAATGCTGATGCAATTTTCCACCCTTAGATTTATCCTGATAAATGTACTGATAGACCCATTCATGCGATGGGACATCTAACCAGCCACGTTGTTTCAAAGCCCCCGCAACCTGTTCAGGTGACCAATCCAGAGCAATCAGATAACGGATGTAGATTATAGCGAAATCTGTCATCTGAGATGAGGATCGATATCGTCGTTGGCTGGAGAGATGCTCAGCCTGTTTAGCCCGATAGCCACGTTGTCCTGTATTCCTTTTGATCTCACGATAAATGGTTGATCGGGAACGTCCAAGCTCTCTGGCAAGGGTGGAGATTGAAGATTTACTTTTCAAAGCAGCATAAATTTCGTATCTTTCTTCTTGAGAAAGTTGGGTGTATTGCTTCATTGTGTGCTTTCCAATTGCGAGTTGAAAAAGTCTAATGATTCTAATACACCTAACTTTTTCAACTAAATACAAATGTGTCGCACTTGGTATTTGAATCCGCGGATGGATAAACTGTCAATTAACGTTGTTATTTGATACACGGTACAGATGGGTAACTGGAGATCAAAGCCTATCATCTAAAAGCTGGCACCGGCTTTAGACTGTGCTCTTGCATTAGCATGCTCTACCAGTATAGCGAATGGATTGAACAATTTCTCCTTTCAGATCAAACGATATCTGACATTTCATCTCGATATTATATCCACCATTTGAGGGGGTCGGCATCGGTGCACCCATCGAGACACTGTGGCTAATATTGGGCGTACCCATTGGAATATTCATATCACGAACAATGGTGTAGCTGAGCAATTCTGCTGTCTGAGTCAGTTCTTGCGTGGTTTTAAATCCCATTTTATTCAAATCAAGTTGGTTACGAACTTGATCTGCAGTTTGACCTACATAGTGTTATAGAGAATGATCAAGACGAGGATTGTCACCTGTCGCACATGCCATAAGAAAAATTAGACAGGCGAGCATATTGGCTAGAGAAAGATGTTTTCTATTAAATGTCATTTTATAGTGATATTTTTAAATTTCTAATAGGTTTTAATCAATTTACTTATAGATGGGATCTGTATTTAAAGTCAATTTTTAAGTCGATTTTTGAGTCAAGATTGCGTTATTGCAGATAATAAAAAAGCCACTGTAAAGTGGCTTTTGCTTTCGCTAAAACTTAGCGTGCACGATAAGTAATACGACCCTTGGTCAAATCATAAGGAGTCATTTCTACTTTAACACTGTCGCCAGTTAAAATACGAATATAGTGTTTACGCATTTTACCAGAGATGTGAGCAATCACTTCATGACCGTTTTCTAAACGTACACGGAACATAGTATTAGGAAGCGTCTCGGTGACAACGCCTTCGAACTCGATGAGTTCCTCTTTATTGGCCATAGCCTACCTGAATGAATAAATTGGAAAGGCGCAAATTATAGTCAATTTTTTTGCATAAAACAAGGCACAATGCGGCTTTGCCCGATCATCTGTCAGTTAAATAAGCGAACCATGGGTATAAATTTTTTCTACAAAAAATCGTATTGTTCTGTTGTCAGTTTGGTCAATCGCAGTTAATCTAAAATTAATCTTTTTAACTATAAATGAATAATATATAAGGAAGGTCTTTGCGTGGGTCAGTTAACTGATGCATCGGTTATTTTGCGATTGGGCTACCAGGCCATTCGTCGTTCAGGTTTGCCAACTGAAGAAATTTTAACGAAAGCTGGTGTGGCCTTAAATCAGGTCGAAACCAATGATCGTACTCCGCTCAGTGCACAATATGCGTTCTGGGTGGCTGCAGAGGAGGTGAGTAAAGATCCTGACATCGGTTTGCATTTGGGTGAACACCTGCCTTTATATCGTGGGCAGGTGATTGAACACCTGTTTATTTCGAGTGAAAACTTTGGTGAAGGGCTAAAACGTGCCTTGGCCTATCAACGACTGATTAGTGATGCATTTCATGCCAAACTGATTATTGAAGATGACCGTTGCTATCTTACTAATGGCGAGCAGGGTGCTTGGTCGGACAATTTGGTCAATCGTCATTTTTCTGAATGTGCGATGTCTGGGGTATTGCGCTTCTTTAAATTTATTACTGAAGGCCGTTTTCAGCCGATTTATATCGACTTCAATTTTAGCCAAGGTGCGTTTGATGAGGAATATTTTCGGGTTTACGAGTGTCCGGTAAGTTTAGGGCAAAAGGAAACACGCTTATATTTTGATCCTGCCATTTTGGATTATCAGTTATGGCAAGCAGAACCCGAGTTATTGCAGTTACACGAGCAACTTGCACTTGAAAAGCTGCAAGAACTTGCACGTTATGACTTGGTTGGTGAGGTTCGCCGTGCCATCGGTTCGACGCTCGAAAGTGGTGAAACGACTTTGGAAACCGTTGCGACGCATTTGAATATTACACCGCGCCGTTTGCGTACCCAGCTGTCTGAGGCCAATACCAGTTTCCAGCAGATTCTTTCCGATTATCGCTGTCGTTTAGCGAAAAAATTGTTGGCCAATACAGCCGAAAGTGTTGAGCGGATTGTTTATCTTACCGGGTTTTCTGAGCCAAGCACTTTCTACCGTGCTTTTAAACGCTGGACCAATGAAACGCCAGTGGAATATAGAAAGCGTAAGCAGCGTTAAGATTAATATTTAAAAGAACCCTCCTAACCTACCTTTTTAAAAGAGAGGAATTCCCCTCCTTTCAGGAGGGGTTAGGGGAGGTATATATTCTAAAAAATGTAAGCTAAGCCTTATTCCGGCATATTTAACCAATGTGGACCAAGCGGTGCTTTGGGTAAATCAAACTGTTCTGGATAATGTGCTTGAATAAAATATAAGCCATCGGGTGGCGCGGTGATCCCTGCAGCCTTACGGTCTTCAGCTGCAAAAATCTGGTCAATATGATCAATTTCATACATGCCCTGACCGATTTCAAGTAAGCAACCCATAATGTTGCGTACCATATGATGTAAAAAACCATCTGCCTGAATATCTAATACCAAATAACAGCCGTGACGGATTAAACGGCAATGGCTAACATGACGGACAGGCTGATTCGATTGACAGGATGCAGCACGAAAACTTTCAAAGTTATGTGTACCTTCAAACTTCTTCGCAGCCTCAATCATTTTATCTACATCAAGCGGGTAATAGACATGCGTCACTTGTTTATAGAGCAGTGCAGGGCGACTGGATGAATTGTAGAGGACATAGCGATAACGGCGTGATTGTGCTTTAAAACGGGCATGGAAGTCCGTATCCATCTGTTTAATCCACTGGATGGCAATGTCTTTAGGCAAAGTGCTATTTGCGCCCATCAGCCAGCCACGCAATGGACGAATGGCAGAGGTGTCAAAGTGTGCAACCATATTGGTGGCATGTACGCCAGCATCTGTACGTCCAGCGCCATGTAAAATAATAGGTTCGTTGGCAATCTTACTGAGCACGGTTTCAATCGTTTCTTGCACGCTACGCACGCCAGTTTGCTGGGTTTGCCATCCTCGATACTCAACTCCAGAAAATTCAATACCGACCGCAAAACGCTGCATATTTACCTCTATTTATACTGAATCATGCCAGTGAGCCTGCCACTGGTCTACGCTGTCGTATTGTAAATACATTTTCAGTGCTTTTGCATAAAGATCTGCATGACCTAGACAATCACTCATCATAATATTGGCATGTTGTATCCATTCACTTACCGCATAGCGTTGATCAATCGTGCCAAAAGGCACTTGGGTGGTGAGAATAATGGCGCAATCTTGAGCGTGTATATCCTGAAGCGTCGCGATGAACTCTTCGTTGACCGCCAAATTACCCGTACCAAAGCCCTGCAAAATCAGAAAGTGAGGGGGATGTTGCTGTAAATTTTTCAGGTTTTTAATTTGCTGTTCTATGGCTATGGGCTGTGTCATTAAACTTAAGCAGTTAAATGAGCGTGCCTTCTCAATATCAGGTTCATGGACGATATAGCTTTGCTGATGGGTGATCAGGTTTTCTTTGGCGTTTATTCCAGCAAATGCATCTAATGCAGTCGTATGTTGTTTCAGCGCTGTTTGGGCATGAATAAGCTGGTGATGAAAAGCTAAATATACACCGACAGAACATGTTGCCACCGCATCGAGGGCAAAATTAAGGTTATCGATAGCATCGGTAAATTCACGAGTATTGGTCCCGCTTACATTCAATAAAGGATATTGGCTACCGGTGAGTACCACATGTGCGGATTGTCCCAGAAATCGTGCAAGTGTTGCACTGGCATAGCTGAGGGTATCAGTGCCGTGAATCACGACAAAATGTTGATAATTTTTAAGTTGTAGGCTTTGAATCAACTGAATCAGTTGCAGCCAGTCAGTTGCAGTACAAGCACTGCTGTCTTTTATGCTGGGCGCAACAAAACATTCGATATCAAGATGCAAAGGAAGAACGCGTTGTAACTGGGGAATAAAATTTTCAGCAGGCATGGGACTCAGTGGCTCGCCAATGCAGCCAAACGTACCGCCCATATAGATTAACGCTATTTTTTTCATCATAAAAAAAGCAGCCAAGGATGACTGCTTTATAGTAGAGCGAAATAGCTTAAGAAGCTATCTGATTGCGCAACTGATCGGCTTGCTGGCGTTGTTCAGCTGTATATTCAGCTTCGTGTTCTGCCAATAATTCACGTGCCGACTCAAAAGCACCCAATTGAATGTATTGCTGTGCAAGATCTAAATTCAGACTGATTTCATTGACTTCAATCAGTTCCGGGAAGGATTGAACCAGCGGATCATTTTGATCTGCTTTAGATGCAGATGAGCTGACATTACTAATATCAAAACTCACACCGGCAGCTTTTGTGGGAACAGGTTCTACAGGCTGTTGTTCAGTTGGCGTTACGGGTTCTAAATTAAAGTCTAAATCTAAACTTGGCTTGGTTTCTTCAATTGCAATTTTTGCTTCAGACGCTGCAACAGTTTCTGCAGCTGAGAAATCAAAATTAAATTCAGGTTTCTCATCAAGCACATGTTTAGCCGTAATCGCTGCATCGGCTGTTGTGCTTTGTTTTGCTACCGGAGTATCTAAACTAAAAGAGAAATCTAGAGGCTTGATTTCTTCTGCTACAGGAGTCTCTTCTTGCTTGGGAGCAGCTACCGCAGGACTCGGGTCTAAAGAGAATGTACTGAAGTCTAAAGGCTTGATTTCTTCAATAGGAGCGGCAGGTGCTTCTGCTTTGATTGTTGTATCTAAGGAAAGGGTATTAAAATCTAAGGGTTGAATTTCTTCAGCTGCTTCTGTTTTGGCCGAAAGCGATTCTTGTTGCAACTGATCGAAAGATACATTATTTGCTGTCCCGGATGGAGCAGCAGTATTCATGAGTGCATCAAAATCAGCCGTATTTTTTTGTTCAGTCGGTGCTGTATATGTAGGTGTCGAAATAGAAGTTGCTGGTTTGAAATCAATAGTATCTCTAGAACCTTCTGCTTCTTTGTCATGTGCTGCTTTTTTAGCAAGCGCTTGTTCTAAAATCTCATCCAGTTCTAATGAACGTAGATGATTAATCAGTTGGCTAATCGCAAATTCATCTTTTTGCAAGATGTGAATATCCAGCAACAGTAAATACAACTCATGCTGTGAATTGTCTCTGTTTAATGCCTGATTAATCTGTGCTTCAGCAGAGAAAAAATTACGTTCACGGATCAGTGCTTCAATTTTATTGCGCACATCAGCAGATAAAGGGGTGGTTTTTTTCTTCTCAACAACCGTATTTGCCACAATTTGAGTTTTTTGCGCGGGCTTTTTTGTTGAGCTTACTTTTTTAGCTTTCGCCTTGGATGCTGACGTTTGCTCTGCTTGTTTATTGGTGTCACGCTTTTTTAATACAATTGCGATCACTAATAATAATATAAACGGAATCACATAAAGCAGCATGTTGTTACCCCTTACAGGATTGAGTTGTTATCAATGAAACTCATCCAAAAAAATCAAATTGTATAACACCTTAGTGTGTTGGCTTTTTCTCTACTTGTTGTGCTTTCAATTGTTGTTGCAATTGGGCAAGACGAGTATTTAATAATTGAATTCTGTGATCCTTGTGACGTAATGCCAATTCTAACTGTGTTACGTTTCTCTGTAATTTAACGGTTTTTTCACGCGATGTCATAACTTTTAATGACAACTCGTTCGATGTTTGATTTTTTTCTGTGTTCTTTTTAGCAGAACCGCTGGCTGAATCTTGTTCTTTCTCTGCAACCAGGCTCATCTCTGCCTGATTTAGGCGATATTTGGCTTTTCCTGATTGGTTAGACGGGGTTTTTGCCAAGTGTGTAACACTGACTTTCTTGTCTTCTTTTTGGCTATGAGGGGTATTTAGATTCAATGCCGCACCACGACGTAAGCGATTCATATCCCCCTGAATAAAGGCGTGTTCATTGTTCGCTTTGATCTGCTTCATGACTTCGCCAACCGAACGGTTTTGCTCAGTTGCGACCCGTGAAGCGATCGCCCAAAGCGACTCATTGGATTGCACCACATGTTTTGTGGTTTGCGCTGTAGCTACTGCTTCATTTTGCTGTTTGGGTGGCTTAGGAGCAGGCGCAGGTATTTCCGGTTTGGTTTTTGCGGCAGCTTGTTCTGCTGGTTTACTCACTATTTTATTTTCGGCTATCTTTTGAATGGGTGATTCTGCAAATTTCTTCACTAATGGGTCTGCAGAAGTCATTGCATTGGACGTCGTTTTGTTCGATGCAAGAGGCGTGTCTTTAATCTGATTTTTTGTGGTGAGTTGTTCGGGTGCTGATGTTTTTATTTCAGCTAAAGCCGTTGTATTGGGCTGCGCGGAAGGCATACTCATTGATGAGATGACCACAGGTACGGGAGTCATGGCATTCAAGCGAGGTGGCGCTGCTTTTTGTACCATCAATGGGGCTTCAAAGGATTGATGTGCTGCTAGTGGTACTTTTGCAACCTGATATTGAGTGCTTTCAGGCAAGTGCAAGGCAATATCTTTTTCACTGACAATGGTAATGGGAGCCAAAGGTTTTTCATTGCTGGCAATACGTGCCTGAGTAGGTGTGCTGCCACGTTGTAACGGGGTTTTAATATGCTGCAAGCGCGTGGCATTGCCTTCCTGAATTTTGATAATAATATTCAGTTCAGCTTCAGTCAGCGGACGCGAAGAGGTAATGGTAATCACGCCATTCCCCGAGCCATCACGACGGGTAAAAAAATTAAGATGCCCAGGCGGTTGGTGGCCTACACCTAAAGTGGTGATGTCTTCTGAACTGGCCAAGCTGGCTTGTATTTGTGAATTAGGATCGGCTTGGCGGAAATTCATTTCTGCATAGAGTAATTCGCCCGGTGCAGATTGAATTTGAATAGGATCAATAGTAATCGCATGAATATTCTGTGAAGTAATAATGGATAAAATGGCAATCTTTAATTTGTTATATGCAGTCATCTTAATTTTTAGCTCAATTCTGTATCGCATTGCGAAAGTTGTAGATTAACGAGATGTTGAATAATTGTAAAATACTAACATAAAGCATACATAAAAAAAGCCGATCAATTGTGACCGGCTTTTCGTTTTTTTAACTTTAACAATTAAGTATTTTTATATTCAATGAGGATGCGAAGCATACGGCGTAACGGTTCCGCAGCACCCCAAAGCAATTGGTCACCTACAGTGAACGCGCCCAGGTATTCTTTACCCATATTCAGCTTACGTAAACGACCCACCGGAACAGACAATGTACCGGTAACGGCTACAGGAGTCAGATCCGTCATCGACGCTTCACGTGTATTCGGAACGACTTTCGCCCATGGGTTGGATTGACGAATCATGTCCTCAATCTCATCCAAAGGAACGTCTTTCTTAAGCTTCAAAGTTAAAGCTTGTGAATGACAACGCATGGCACCAATACGGACACAATGACCATCAATTGGAACAATTTGTTGATTGCCCAAGATCTTGTTGGTTTCAACTTGCGCTTTCCACTCTTCTTTTGACTGACCATTGTCGAGCTGTTTGTCGATATATGGAATGAGTGAGCCGGCTAAAGGCACACCGAAGTTGGCAGCAGGAAAGCCTTCACCACGTTGCAAAGATGCAATTTTAGAGTCGATGTCTAAGATTGGTGAACGCGGGTCATCAAGCAAATCTTTGGTATTGTTATATAAATAACCCATACCGGTGATCAGCTCGCGCATGTTTTGTGCGCCTGCACCTGATGCTGCCTGATAGGTCATTGCAGTCATCCACTCAACCAAATTGTTTTGGTAAAGCGCGCCCATGCTCATCAACATCAATGAAACGGTACAGTTACCACCGACAAATGTTTTGGTACCATTGACTAAACCATCTTTAATTACGTGCATGTTGACGGGGTCAAGCACGATGATGGCTTCATCATCCATACGCAGGGTAGATGCAGCATCAATCCAGTAACCGTTCCAGTTTTCCGCTTTTAATTTAGGGAAAACTTCAGAGGTATAATCACCACCTTGGCAGGTAATAATGACATCCATCTGCTTCAGACTGTTAATGTCTGATGCATCCATAAGTGCTGGGGCAGTCTTACCGCCAAACGCAGGCGCTTCACCACCCGCATTACTGGTGGAAAAATAGAATGGCTCAAAATGAGCGAAATCATTCTCTTCAACCATACGTTGCATGAGGACAGAACCAACCATCCCGCGCCAACCGACCAGACCTACTTTCATGTCACTTTGCCTCGGTGCGTAAAAAAATAAAAGGGGGCTTGAGTGTATCAAAAGCGACCGCAACTGCAAGTACTACACAATGAAAACATCAATATTATTGAGCGGAATATCTTGTTTATGTTACATAGAAAATTGATAAAGTTATTTCATCATAGAAAAACTAAAAGTAACAAAAGAGCAGAGACTTATGATTTGGGTGGAGTTAATTTCAGTTTTTGTCATATGGCTGACATTTTGGTCATTAATTCCACGGGATGAATGGTGGATTCGAGGGGCCGATTTTCCACGCTTGCAAATTTTAGTTTTGGGACTGATTGCTTTGGTGCTGTTATTGGTCTGGGATCAGCCATGGGATTTATGGCGTGAAATTGTCTTTACTGCCTTGATTGCGGCACTCGCATATCAGCTTAAAATGGTGCTGCCATATACCTTTATCTGGAAAAAACAGGTCAAAAAAGTCCATAAGCATCAGCTCAATCCCGATAAGCAAATTTCTTTGATTGTATCTAATGTATTAACTCCAAATGATAAATATCACTTGCTGGTTGAACAGATTCAGAAACATCAACCAGATTTGGTACTGACCTTAGAATCCGATCAAACTTGGCAAA
>CABFOK010001787.1_pt1 | contig 12745 bp, 12 predicted proteins | sample 3521931 | NCBI WGS metagenome assembly CABFOK01 (sample SAMEA5312447, study PRJEB27640) | indoor metagenome | biome: indoor environment; feature: uncontrolled; material: polymer tiles stone | place: Germany | collected 2014-07-07 | reverse complement strand
AGATCTTATTTAAACCTTTTTAATGCAATGACCAAACCAGCCCTGATTCATTAACTCAAATTTCCATTTGATGATTTAAAAAATAAATAAGATTGATATTCTCTTAAAAGACAATTTATTTGGGTAAAAATATGATGTTTATTGGTTTGATTTTTACTTTTTATAAAAGTGGATTCAAAAAGATATAACGCTAATTTTTAGCGTGAATAGACGGTCAAATGTATTTTTAATATTTAATGTCTAAATCTCTGTTGAGATGATTATTGGGCAATAATCATCTCAAGTCGGGAATTATCAATAGATAGGGTTAATTTTTCGTCTGCGGTAAATCAAACCAGATAAATTGACTATCTTCTAAGGCTCTAATCTCACTATTTTCTGCAAAAAGTAGCGCATCGCCTGCTTTCACTATTTGATCTTCAATCTGGATTGCACCTGAAATGACATGCACATAATTGACTTGCTGGGTCGCTTCAACAGCAAGCAGGTGATCTTTTTTCAAGACGGCAGTTTTTACTTCAGCCTGTTGGCGAATATGCATCGCTGCATTGTCATTTGGTCCAACAATTAAGTGCCACTGATTTGGCTGCTGATGCGGATTACACTGAATCTGTTGATAATTGGGTTCTGCATCTTGCACATCCGGGTGAATCCAAATTTGCAACATATGCACAGGAGTATCGCCATTGTTCATTTCGCTATGTTGAACTCCCGTACCTGCACTCATGAGTTGCCATTCACCCGCAGTAATCTGACGTTCATTGCCCATGCTGTCTTTATGTGAGATGGTGCCATCCAGTACACAGGTTAGGATTTCCATGTTTTCATGTGGATGGGTGCCAAAACCATGATGAGCAGCGATGGTGTCATCATTAATGACGCGGAGTACGCTCACTCCCATATATTTCGGGTCATACCAGCTCCCAAAAGAAAAACTATGTTTGGTGTCTAACCAGCCGGCTTGAACATGACCTCGATTTTCAGCATGATGTAAAAAAGCATTCATTTTTGATGCTCCTTATTATTTGAAATTAGCATAATAATAACGTGCTATAAAATTGATAAAAATAGTATAAAAGCGACATATCATTCTATTTATGCAACATTGAATTTTTATTGTTCATATTTATAATATGTAGACTGGATCACATTATGGGTAATTCAAAGATAAATGGCATTTTATTTTTTGTAAAAAAAGCCCACATAAATGCAGGCTTTTTGATTATCACTAATTTGATTATTCTAGGAATTTAACGGTTACGCCAGATTTCACTTTTTTACCTAAGTCGTTCGCATCCCAGTTGGTTAAACGGATACAACCATGCGATGCAGTTTTAGAAATTGCAGACGGGTTTGGTGTACCGTGAATACCGAATGATTTTTTACTTAAACCAATCCAGATGTTTCCAACAGGACCATTTGGACCCGGTGGCAGTGAAAGCGGTTTAGTATTTTTACCTTGCACAAAATTGCTTGGTGAGTAGCTATACCAAGGATTTGGTGCTACGCCAGTGACTTTATAAGTCCCTGTCGGAGATGGAGTGTCCGAGCTACCAATGGTGGCAGGGAATGAACCAATCATCTGGTTACGATTGTTAAACAAGTACAGTTGTTTGGCACCTTTATGCGCAACGATCAGATGAATATCTTCTGGTACTTCATTGCGGATGTTGGCGACAATGATTTTCTCACCCGCTTTCTTGAAAGTTGCTTTCGGATTTAACTTTTTCAAAAAGTCTTCATCCATATGAAACTTTTCACTCAACATTTCAGTTACACGAGTGTAATACAGACCTTTCATTTTTGCCTGTAATGCATAATCGCGAGGAATAGATGCGGCATAAGGACCTTTCAGGTCAGCATCGGTAACGGTGTATTCAATAAATGCAGGTTTAGAACCTTGTTTAGCAACTAAAGCATCCCATGTTTCCTGGGTCAAAGTTCCTGTAGGTTTAATACCGCTAATTTGCTGGAAGGATGCAATCGCTTTCAGGGTGTTTTTACCACTTGAACCGTCAATCGCACCCGGTGAAGCATGGGCATTATTTAACATGACATGGGCACGCGCATAGACAGGGAACTGGCCTTTACCGATATTTTCATACCATTGGGCCTGGTTCATGTCATCTAATGTCCATGAGGCTTTGGCTGCTGCAGCACTGTTATTGGTGGTGCTTGGTGTTTTTGTGGTCTTTGAAACGCCAATAGCAGCATTATCATCTTCACTATTTTCAAGATCTTCTAAGGTTTTCGATGCCTTATTCAAGTCTCGCTGTTCTTGTTGTGTAATATGGGCTTCAGTGCTTTGAGCGCTTGATGCCGCTTCGGTTGCAAGTGGATCAATCGGATCCTGAACTGCAGTATCAGCAATCTTTTGGGGATTTAAAGGCTGTTCAGCAGTAGATGCGGCAAACGCTGTACCCGCAAAAATGCAACTTAAACTCATAGCGAGTAATGTGCGAACGAACATGGAATTCAACCTTAAAAAATATTCATTAACAATTTGATAAAACTACACAAGTATTGCAGAAAAAATGAGGAGATGCAGTAGTTGTTTTGTGTAAAAATTATTTTACATTTCCCATGATTGATTTTTAGATGCGAGAGAAGTTACTAAATTTTCTGGGTTTTTGCTATGATGGTTCGAAGACTAAAAATGAGATGGGAAAGTAAATGACGACGCTAAAAAACGATCGTTTTCTGCGGGCCTTATTGCGTGAGCCGGTAGATACCACACCAGTTTGGATGATGCGTCAAGCCGGGCGTTATTTGCCTGAATATCGCGCAACACGTGCCAAGGCAGGTGATTTCCTTTCCTTATGCAAAAATAATGATTTTGCATGTGAAGTCACTTTGCAACCTTTGCGTCGTTATGACTTGGACGCCGCGATTCTATTTTCAGATATTTTAACTGTGCCGGATGCTTTGGGGCTGGGCCTGTATTTTGAAGCAGGTGAAGGTCCAAAGTTCCATAAAACCATTCGTACCGAACAAGATGTCGCTAATTTACCCAACTTTAATGCCAAATCTGATTTAGATTATGTGATGAATGCAGTAACCACCATTCGTTCGGCATTAGGCGGTCAAGTGCCATTGATTGGTTTTTCCGGCAGTCCATGGACGCTTGCAACTTATATGGTGGAAGGTGGGTCCAGCAAGGATTTCCGTTATACCAAACAGATGATGTATGCCCAACCTGAAGTGTTACATGCCTTGCTTGATCGATTGGCCATTACCGTGATTGATTATCTAAATGCGCAAATTGATGCTGGTGCACAAGCTATTCAGATTTTTGACAGTTGGGGTGGGGCACTTGCTCACCGTGAATATATCGAATTTTCATTAAACTATATGCAGAAAATTGTTGCAGGTTTAAAACGTGAAAATGAAGGCCGTAAAGTGCCGGTGATTTTATTTACCAAAGGTGGCGGTCAGTGGATCGAGCCGATGCTGGCAACAGGTGCAGACGCCTTAGGTCTGGATTGGACCACACCATTAAATGTAGCCCGTCAAACGGTCAATGGCCGTGCTGCTTTGCAAGGTAACCTGGATCCAGCCACTTTATATGGCACACCGGCATCCATTGCAAAAGCCACCAAAGCCATGCTAGACGATGCTTATGCGGGCGGTGAAAAAACCGGTTATATCGCCAACTTAGGTCATGGTATTACCCAATGGGTCGATCCTGCGAATCCTAAAGTATTTATTGATACGGTGCATGAATATAGCGCCAAATATCTTTAAGTACATGTGAGTAAACTCATTTTTTAGGATTCAACCTTGATCAGTCTTTTTAAATCATGTTTTGAGTTCTCATTTAAGGCAGCTTCGGCTGCCTTATTTGGGATTTTACTGCTGATTGCTTTTGTACTTACCGCCTCTATGGGCAGCCAAGAGTTTTATGGCTTTTTTCGTTATGACTATTTGTTGTTTTATGCCCTCATTATCCAGGTTTGCTTGCTGTATTTAAAGCTGGAATCATGGTCAGAAGCCAAAGTCATTGCCTTGTTTCATATCATGGCAATGGTGATGGAAATTTTTCTGACGCATCCGCAAATTGCTTCATGGCAGTATCCACAGCCCGCAGTATTTAGAATATTGACCGTGCCATTATTCGCCGGATTTATGTATTCGGCAGTGGGGAGTTTTTTTGCCCGCTCATTAAGGCTGTATCAGGTGTCGTTCGAGAAGCTGCCTAGTTTTCCCAATATGATTGTTTTGGCCGTACTCTCCTATATTAATTTTATGAGTAAATTTTTTGTTCCAGATATACGCTTTCTGCTGTTTGCCTGGAGTGTCATCATTTTCTGGAAAACTAAAATTCACTTTCAGCTACAACAGCATCAAATCCAGCTCCCGATGTTACCTGTGCTTGCAATTTTAGCGTTCATCATTTGGATTGCGGAAAACATCAGTACCTTTTACAAAATCTGGCTTTATCCAAGTCAGGTCGATGCTTGGCATATGGTCGGGTGGGGCAAGCTGGGTTCTTGGTATCTACTGTTATTGCTGAGTCTGGTGCTGGTGCTGAAAATTTTAGGCACACGTCATTCTGAAGGCAATTGGACGCTTAAAAATCATTAGAACAGCAGGTATTTATCGTTAGCTAAAGCATACATTTTTTCCATTGCACCACACTTGACTTCCCGCTAATCTGCTAAGTGTGTAATTTAAATTACATGACTAGAGTAATAACAAAATTGCATGAGAATAATTGGAGAATAAGCATGTTGAAAAAAATAATGCTGGCCGCTGTACTGGTCACAGGTTCAGGTATGGCTATGGCCGACAATGATGTCGGTTGTGGTATAGGTAGTCAGGTATGGGAAGGTCAGTCCGGCATCATTCCTAAACTTCTGGCAGGAACAACCAACGTTCTTTTCACTAACCAATGGATCGGGATTACTTTCGGTACTTTAGGATGTAGTCAAGGCGGAAGAGTTACCGCTCAGGTGGTCACTTTCACCAATGAAAATTCCGAAACTCTCGCACGTGATATGTCGGTAGGTGAGGGCGAAAGCCTGAATGTGCTGGCTGAATTGCTCAATATTAAAGCTGAAGATAAACCACGTTTCTTTGCGGTATCCAAGCAGAATTTTTCTGAAATTTATTCTGATAAAAATCAGGATACTCTTCAAGTATTAAGCTCTCTACAAACTGTTATGGCGAAAGATGATGTATTAAAAGCTTACATCTAAGCCCATGTCTGAAAACCCTGTCACCCCGGCAGGGTTTTCTTATGAATACAAGAATTAAAGAGAATAAGATTACTGAATGAAATATGCCTTTTTACTGCTTGGTCTGACCTGTACCCATTTAAGTCATGCGACCGAAATAAAGCCGGACATCCAGACCTATCTAGATCTGGCTGAGACGAAACAGCTGGATCAGGCGCGTACCTGGCAACGTCTCATGTATGCCAATGCACAAGCTAAAAGCGAGGTTCACTATGCAGGTTATTTTCTGGCCGAAGGGGGATCAACCGACCTTAAAAAGGAAATGCAGCAGAATATACGGGCTTTATTTACGGTAGCAGAACCCAATCAGTCAATACGGTGTAAATTTCCGGCACGCAGTCACTGGCTGATGCAGCAACTGAACCTGTCTGAACAGCAATTACCCGCCGTGAGCTGTCCCGAATTTGAACAGTGGATCGGTCAGGTCAAACCTTATAAAGCTACCTTAATTTATGCCACAGATTTCATGGGCAATCCCAGCTCGATGTTTGGTCATACCTTATTGCGTCTGGATCCAAAAGATCAGCAGCAGTTAAACCTGATTTCCTATGCAGTCAACTATGCCGCTACAGTAAACAGTAATGACAACTGGTCTTTTGCCTGGAAAGGTCTCACCGGACAATATCCTGGTGAATATTCCCTGATGCCTTATTATCGTAAGGTTAAGGAATATGGCGACTTTGAAAGCCGTGATTTATGGGAATATGAGCTGAATTTAAATCCGGAAGAAACGCAGTTTCTGGTTCAGCATCTGTGGGAAATGCAGAAAGTCAGTTTCCCGTATTATTTTATCAACGATAACTGTGCTTACCGTTTGCTCGGGCTTTTTGATCTGGCACGTCCCGAGCTGAATCTTCAGCAACAGTTCAACGCTGCGGCTATTCCCATAGAGACCCTGAAAGTTGCTGAACAGCAAGGTCTGATCAAGAGCAAAATTTATCGGCCTGCTCTGGAAACACAATTATTGGCGCAGGCTAGACAGCACGGCAAAACTTTAGCTAAAACTGCCCATCAGCTTGCCTACGCAAACACAGATACTCTGCCTTCAATGCTACAGAAGTTTTCGGTGCAAGATCAGGCTAAAATTCTGGAAATGGCCTATGATCATTTATATCTGGATTTTCTCAGACAAAAAGTGGATAAATCTTTTGCCCAGCCCCGTTTTCGTCAGTTACTGGGTCTAAGAAGCCAAATTGATATAGAAAAGCAGCGTGAACCGCCGGTAACTCCAGAAACAGATCCGACCCAGAGCCATAACGCACAGCATATTTCAATTCAGGCTGGGGAAATACAGGGTGAAAAATTTATCGAGCTTAATCACCGGCAGGCCTATCACGACCTGATAGATCCCCAGAGCGGTTTTCGTACCGGCACACAGCTGCTATTTTTCAATGCTGCAATACAGTATCGTGATGAAGAGCTGAAATTCGAGCAGTTTGATCTGATGACAGTCAATTCCTATAACCCGATTACGCCGTTTAACACACCACTGAGTTGGGGTTTTAATTTGGGCTGGCAACAGGAAGCATTAGAGCAGGATGGTCAGTTTAGTGAACACAAGCAACATGGCGTAGCCAATTTAAAAGTTCAAATGGGCTATAGCTATGCTGATCAAGCGCGTGAGCATTTATGTTATGCACAGCTGCAAAATCATATTCAAGCCGGCAAGGCGTTAGAGAATGGCTGGCGCGTTGGAATGGGGCCCACCCTAGGCTGCCAAAATATCTGGTCAGATAAAATCAATAGCCTAATACAGTTAGAATTACCGTATTGGCAAGATTCACACCAGTGGCAATTGAAATTAAATACTGAATGGCAATATGTATTGAACCAGCAAAATGCGATTCGACTCGGCTGGGAATATCAGCAACAAGACAGCAAAGACTGGATGAAAACCAGTGTGGGATATGTACGATTCTTTTAGAGCAAATCAGCTAATAAATGTAGGTTTTCGCTCGTTATTTATATAAAACAACTATCAGTTCACAGAGTATTTTTTGTAATTTTTTGTTATATTAATAACGTAATTTTCTTCCTCTCCCAAAAAGTCTTGGAATCAATTGTATGAATGTTGAAGGTATTGCCATACTTGCTGCGCAATGGAAGTCGGTTTGTCAGGACTTTTCGACAACTGATTTAAATGACACTTTTCAATTTATTCAAGCGCATTCCCAGACACTGGTTTATGAATTTTATAAAAATATGATGCAGGAAAAGGAAGCTTCCTATTTTCTCTCGGATGATATTGTTCAAGGCCGCTTAAAAGCCACGTTAAATCAGTGGTTAATCGATTGCTTTCAGGTACCGCTGCATCAGAACCTCGAAACGATTGTGCAAAAGCAGTTAATGGTCGGCAAAGTCCATGCACGTATCGGTATTCCATCCTGGTTAATCATGCGGGGGATCGGTGAAATTGAAAAAAAAGTCTTTGTACTTCAGGCCAAACAAGATCAAGAAAATAGTTTGCGCATGATCTCTTATATCGTACAGATATTAGGCTTTGCATCAGAAATTATGTGCCGCTCATATGAAGTCAATCTGGAAAAAAATAATGATATAAAACATACCTACCGTTTATTTTCTGCCATGCAGGACGTTGCGGCGCAAAAGGACAAGCAGCGCAGCTCATTATTAAACTGGGAAAATGAGCTGATGTTTAAGGTCTTTTCCCATGAGCCGAAATTTACTCATCCCTTGTTGTCAAAATCTGAATTTGGCTTGTGGTTTATCCATAAAGCCGCTTATGCATTTACCGGGTCGGAGCAGGTTAAGGCCATTGTTGATCGTATTTACCAGATTGATACGCTGAGTCAGCAGGTTTTAAATGCTGCCGAAAAAGATGAATCCATCCGGTTGATTCAGGATATTCGTGAAAAGAATAGAGAGATTCAGCATCTGGTCGATCAACTTTTTCAGGTGGCAGACTATATCGACTCGGGCAGTGATTCCCTGACTCAACTGCTCAATCGACGCTATCTGAATACCATTGTTTCGCGTGAAATTAATTTTTCACGTAAAAATAATGTGCCGTTGTCTTTGCTGGCCATAGATGCAGATCACTTTAAACGGATTAATGACAAATTCGGACATGCGGCAGGTGATTCGGCTTTGCAGTTTATTGGTGAAGTATTGCTGGATTGCATTAAGGGCAGTGATTATGCCTTCCGTGTGGGTGGAGAAGAGTTTTTATTATTGCTGGTCGATAGCGATTTGATTCGTGCACAAGAGATTGCAGAACAGATCCGTAGCCGGATTCAGGAAACCACCATTGGCACCCGACCGGGCAGCAGCTTTAATTTTACCGTCAGTATCGGCTGTGCACTTTATGATGGCCACCCAGACTATCAGCGTTTTATAGATGCTACAGATACTGCACTGTACGCAGCCAAGAATAGTGGCCGAAACCGTGTTTATTTGGCTAAAAACGAGTTAAGACACTCAAACATTGATTTGACTGTACAGAGCTAATCAAGCACTAGATATTCAACTGCTGAAGCCGGTCTTTGAATTTCTGTTTCGGTGCGACATATTCGGGATGAGATTTGGCTGCATCCCGTTTGTAAAAATGTGATCCGTATCTGCATCGACAAAATCGTTCTGCTACAAATAGCCTAAGAAAAGCAGAGGACTTTTTCGCTAATCATCTAGAATAGGTGGTGAGCGGAAGGAATGATTGGTGTAATGATTTCTGTAATGAAATCTAGTGAGCCAGTGAGTTTGCTATTGCTTTAAAATTTTATTATGCGACTCAGATGTTGTCATTTCCGGTAATTAGAATTCAGTAAGCTAGATACCATTACGACCCATAATGTCATTAGGCAACGGCACAACCAATGTCATTTTTAACATTCGCGACACAATTAATGTCATTTTCTAAAAAAATGAATTCCGATCTAAGCGTTGCTGTAGTACTAATACTTATCGAATAAATAAGAGAATTAAGTTTGTGCAATATACAAAAGAAAGAATAGTGAAAGCTCTATTACTTGCTCCTTTACCTTTACTTTTTTTCACAGCATTGCTGTTTATCATAATGAATCATGAATACAGTCTATATTCGATTTTGGTGGTTTTTGCGGGGCACGGTCTTGTTTACTTGGCTTATTGTATTTTGACTGTACCTTTTAGCTTCATGATCTCAGTTCTTTTAAACCGTTATCGCATTCTCAACTTGCTAACCGTTTGTATGAGTTCCCTCATTATTGCTATGCCATTTTTTATTGTTTTTGGATGGAGTCATACAGGAGAGCTTTCTAAGGAATGGTGGGAAATGTATACCGATATACCCACCATTCTTCTGGCTCTATTTCCTGGCTTATGTTATTGGTTATTTTTGATAAAATTAAAAGCTTAATAGTAATTTTATAAAAATATTATATATCAGTGGTTTATGTTTTGAATTAATGTAAGTGACTCTATTTTATAAAAAACTCTATTCAATTTTTTATTTTGAAATAAAAAACCGCCAGTAATAGCAGTTTTTTATGAATGACAACTTATGTGTCGCGTGACGAATTTTTATGAAAGCCTCAAAGAAAAAACCTGTATACACAGATTTTAGGCTTCAACTACCACAAAATATTTCCGAACAGCTTCAACCACTTCAAATTTTCCAGTAAAGCCGGGCGGAATAATGCCAGCTTCACCTGCTTTAATTTCGACAAAACCCTGCGTGTTGGCATCATGTAAACGTACTATGCCTTCACTCACCTGAAAAAATTCCTGTTTATTGGCAGCAAATTGAATATTCCATGCACCCACTTCACAGGTCCAGATGCCACAGTTCATATTGGGATGCTCATATAAACTTTGGGTTATACATTTAGGGTTGCCTGCAACCAAACGATCAGGACGAGGATAATCAATTGTTGTTTCACTCTGACTCAAACCGTGGCCTGCTAACCAAATAGATGACATGACTTAGCCTTAAAATTAAAAGTTGTATAAGTGAGAGAAGTTAAAGTATAAATAAAAAAGCCCCGGTTCGTCGGGGCTTTTTTGAATCTTTCAAACTTAGTAATTTTCTGGTAAAGCACTCAAAAACTCACGACGTTCTTCTTTATTGGTTTTAAAATCTCCAACAAAAGAAACCGTACGGGTGGTTGATTCCTGCTTGCCGACACCGCGCATCATCATACACATATGTGCAGAATCAATCATTACGGCAACACCACGTGCTTTAGTCACTTCAGCCACAGCTTCAGCAATTTGCTGAGTCAGGTTTTCCTGAATTTGCAAACGGCGCGCAAACATTTCAGTAATACGGGCAAATTTGGATAAACCTAAAACATTGCCTTCGGGTAAGTAAGCAATATGCACACGACCGTAGAAAGGCAATAAATGATGTTCACATAAAGAATAAAATTCAATATTCTTGACTAAAACCATTTCACGGTTGTCAGAAGGGAAGACCGCATTATTGGTCACTTCTTCTAAAGTTTTGCTATATCCAGACGTTAAATACGAAAAAGCTTTAGCAGCACGCATTGGCGTATCTTTTAGACCAGGACGATTAAGATCTTCACCAACGGCAGTCAGAATGTTGGTGTAGGATTGCTGCATAGACATAAGACGTGTTCACTTACACTGATATCGAACAAGGACGGTATTGTAGCAGAAAACCGCTACAATACCGTCCTTGTTTTGAGGAAAAATTCCGCTTACTGTTTAAATTTAGGGTTCTTTTCTGCGCGTTTTAATAAAACCAAAACGGCGCCCGTACCACCCTGTTTTTCAGGTGCACTGACAAAGGCTAAAACATCACGGTGTTGACGCAACCAGCCATTCACATAGGTTTTTAAAATGGCTTCTGGACCTTTGCCGTGTACAATCTTAATGACATTCTGATTTTCATCTTTGGCCATTTGAATGATTTGTAACACCGCAGCCCGCGCATCTTCAACCGTACAACCATGTAGATCCACCGCTTCAAACCAGCGCAGGTTACCGGCTTTTAAATCTTCAAACACTTTGTGCTGCAGGGTGCCAATGCGATAGCTTAATGTTGCTTGACTGCCAACAGGATTCAGCATGGCTTGTGTATCTGAAAGCTCTGCATGATCTGTTTGCATGGGGCCAGTGGCTGCTGCACGTTTTGCTAGAGTTTGTGCATCAATTTTTTTCTTCTTGTCCTTTTCAATCTTTGCAATATTGCTGGTGTCCATTTTTTTGACACCTTGCATGGATTTCTGGAATAGATCGACATCATCTTCTGGCTCTTGCTCGATCTGAGTTTTAGGCTCAGGCTGTTTGGCAATGGCAGTCGAATGTGGATTGGTGATTTGCTTTTTAAAGGCTTTCAATAAGTCGAACTGACCTTTGGAAAGCGAAGAATCATGTTTACTCATAATCTTAATTATTCATTAAACAGTTTCAGGCTGACCAAATAATGCAGTGAATGCATGATCGGGACGAGGCTGTTTCATAAAACTTTCACCCACAAGGAAGGCATGAATGTCATGCTCTTGCATCATGTGGACATCATTTGGGGTGGCAATACCACTTTCAGTCACCAGTAAACGTGAAGGCTCAAGCAATTTTTTCAAGCGTAAAGACGTATTTAAATCGACATCAAAGGTTTTTAAATTACGGTTATTCACGCCTAACAGGCAACGCGCTGAAAGTCGAAGTGCACGTTCAAGCTCATGTTCATCATGAACTTCAACCAGTACATCTAAATTGTGTTCAAAAGCAGTTTTTGACATTTCTTCCAGTTGCTGGTCAGACAGACACGCCACAATCAGAAGAATACAGTCTGCATGCAGGGCACGTGCTTCAATCACACCATAAGGATCAATCAGGAAATCCTTACGTAGGGCAGGAAGGGCACAGTGTGAACGTGCAATGGCGATATTTTCATCTGCACCCTGGAAAAAATCCACATCCGTCAGTACTGATAAACAGGCTGCGCCCGCTTGCTCATATTGCTGTGCAATTTCAGCAGGATTGAAATTTTCACGAATCACGCCTTTAGAAGGGGATGCTTTTTTAATTTCAGCAATTACACCCGGGCGTTTGCTTAACAGGCTTTGTGCAAAACCACGCACAGGTGTCGCTGCCTGCGCCAGTTCTTCCACATCTTTTAAGCTATGTTGTTTTAAACGTGCAGCAAATTCGACCTGCTTGCGGTCAACAATTTTACCTAAAATCGTATTTGCGATATCTAGCATGACAATATTTCCTTTATAGCCTTAAGCTTCGTATTCTTTGAGGGTTTTGGTGAATTCAGACAAAACGCTCATTTTTTCTAAAGCTTGTCCACCATATATAATGTCATGTGCCAGTGCCACGCCTTGTTTGTAGCTGGTGGTTAAGCCGGATACATAAATGCCTGCACCTGCATTGAGTGCAATCATATTGGCCGCTTTTTCACCTTTAACCGATTTTTTCTTGCCCAAAGCATCTTTGATTAAAGCCAAGCTTTCAGCGGAATCTTCAACCATTAAACCGGTTAAAGTCTGTGATTCAATGTCGACATCTTCAGGGTTAATCATCCATTCCGTGATTTC
>CABFOK010000709.1_pt1 | contig 12881 bp, 14 predicted proteins | sample 3521931 | NCBI WGS metagenome assembly CABFOK01 (sample SAMEA5312447, study PRJEB27640) | indoor metagenome | biome: indoor environment; feature: uncontrolled; material: polymer tiles stone | place: Germany | collected 2014-07-07 | reverse complement strand
TAACCATTCTAATGCACCTTGAATTTGACCGTCTTCTCCACCGCGACCGTGCAACACAATGAATGCGCGATCATAGTTGACCAGTTCAGTCACGCTACGCTGTTGCGGGTCAAAAGCTTCTGCATTTACACCCGAGCGTACTAATGCTTCAAGTACAGCCTTACCACTATCTAGAGAAACCTCGCGCTCAGCCGATTTACCACCAAGCAACACGGCAACTTTGCCGAATTCTGAAGCATTTGCCACGTTTATATCCTTAAACTTTATAACTGAACGATCAAATTCAAAACCACATAAAGTGATTATTTTAAATACAATTTATTTTGTGCAAGCTCAATCGAGATAGCACCCACATTACCTGCGCCTTGCGTTAATAACAAGTCATTCGCTTTTAACACTTTTTGCACCGCATTTTGCAAATTGCCTTCTACAGGATCAATCAAAATCGGTTCAACATCGCCACGTAAACGAATGCTACGCGCCAAGCTGCGACTGTCCGCGCCCACAATCGGTTTTTCACCGGCAGGATACACTTCCAGCAATAGCAATTGATCGACTTGTGACAATACATCTACGAAGTCGTCGAAGCAGTCACGGGTACGGCTAAAACGGTGCGGCTGGAACATCATTACCAAACGACGGTCTGGATGGCTTTGGCGCGCAGCTTTAATGGTTGCTTCCACTTCTTTAGGATGGTGACCATAGTCATCGACCAGTTTTACATTGCCGCCTTCAAGCTCAAACTCACCTTGCACCTGGAAGCGACGACCGACTCCACTAAAGCCTTCCAAGGCACGGCAAATTGCAGCATCAGAAACGCCTTCATCCGTTGCCACGCCAATGGCAGCCAAGGCATTCAATACGTTGTGCAGACCCGGCTGATTCACCGTCACCCGCAATGGCTCGCGATCTTTACGTAACACGGTAAAGTGCGTGCGCATGCCGTCTTGATCCACATCGACCGCACGAATGTCATTATCTTCGTTAAAGCCATAGGTTAAAAGCGGACGGCCAATACGTGGCATGATTTCGCGGACATTGGCATCATCACCACAAACCACGGCTAAACCATAGAATGGAAGTTTCTGTAAAAATTGTACGAAGGTATCTTTTAATACGTCGAAGCTACCGCCATATGTATCCATATGATCGGCATCGATATTGGTCACAATTGCAGCCATCGGATGTAAATGCAAGAAGGTCGCATCAGACTCATCCGCTTCAACCACGATATAACGGCTCGCACCCAGTGCAGCATTCACGCCGGTACGATTCAGCAAACCACCAATCACATAGGTCGGATCCATGTTTTCTTCCGCCAACATACACGTGATGAGACTTGTGGTTGTGGTTTTACCATGTGTGCCCGCCACTGCGATCCCATGACGGTAACGCATCAATTCACCCAGCATTTCAGCACGACGAACCACAGGAATACGGGTTTCAATCGCTGCCTTGATTTCCGGGTTTTCTGGATCAATCGCTGTAGATACGACCAGTACATTGGCATCTTTAATATTTTCAGCCGTATGGCCGATATAAACTTTAATATCGTTTTCTTCAAGTTGCGCAGTCGTTTTAGATGCTTTGATGTCAGAACCAGAAACTTTATAGCCCTGGTTTTTCAGCACTTCCGCAATGCCACACATACCGGCACCACCAATCCCTACGAAATGAATATGTTTGATACGGCGCATTTCAGGCACTTTAATTAATTTTTTCGCTTGCTCAGCAGGAGTAGATGGAGACATATATCACTCTAATTTACAATTCTTGAATTAAACGAACCACATGCTGTGTTGCATCAGGTTGTGCTTTTTGACGTGCTTTGACTGCCATTTCTGACAACAATTGGCGATTCATCAGTGGTGTTAGCAATTCTTTTAAATGATCCACAGTCATACTGGCTTGCGGACAAATTTTCGCAGCATTGATATTCGCAAGGAATTTGGCATTTGCAGTTTGATGATCATCCACTGCACTTGGCAGTGGTACAAAAACCGCAGCCACACCCGCAGTTGCTATTTCGGTGACCGTTAATGCGCCCGCACGACAAATAATTAAATCGGCATCCGAATAGGCTTTGGCCATATCTTCAATAAACGGCCGCACTTCAACCTGCAATGTGGCAGGTGCATCACTATAATGTGCTTGCGTTGCATCCTGATGGTTTTGACCACATTGGTGAAATACCTGCATCGGCACGTTAAGTTGTTTCAATGCTTCAGGCACACGTTCATTCAATGCTTGTGCCCCTAATGAACCACCGACAATTAAAATCTGTAAAGGCTTGGCCGCTTTTTCACGTTCTTGATAACGCCAAGACGGATTTAAAATTTCTGTAATTTCTTTGCGTACAGGATTGCCTGTGGTCACAATTTTTGCACTTTCAGCAAAAGTACCCGGAAAAGCCTGACACACAGTTTTAGCAATACGGGATAACTGGGTATTGGTAAAACCGGCAATCGCATTTTGCTCATGGATAATGACAGGAATACCCAAGGCACGCGCAGCTAAACCACCCGGGCCTGCAACATAACCACCAAAACCTGCAACAGCATCAATATTGAGCTGTTTCATGTAGCGCATGGCGCTTAAAGTTGCTTTTAAAATTTTTAAAGGTGCCAATAATTTACGTACCACACCGTTACCACGTACACCTTGAATATCAATTTGATAAATTGGAATATTGTGATTTTTTAATAGACGATTTTCCATGCCTGTTGGCGTTGCAAGCCAAGACACCTGTACCCCTTGCTGCTGTAATTCTTTAGCAACAGCGAGCGCTGGAAAAACATGCCCGCCAGTACCTGCGGCCATCATCATGACATGTTTGGGCTTTGTTTGCGTTGCTTCAGTCACAGTCTAATTCTTCAATTCTAAAATATGGATAACGAAATTCGATTTTAAGCGATCAATTGTAATCACAAACGCATAACCGTGAAAGGTTATTTACTTTTTTTCAACAGGCGCTTCATTGTTTTTTTCTACGTATTTAAAAGTTTAAACTAGTTTTATTATTAATCGAGGAAAAATATACAATTTAATGCATTTTTTATCCGGTTTTATGATCTTGTTTTTGATCAGCCGATCAATTTAATACGCTTTCGTCCCAAAAGCTTCATTAAAAAAGAGCCCGAATTGGACTCTTTTTTATCTCGTAATGATTCAATCAACTTAATCAAAAATATCCTGTCACTTTTACTGTTATTTGGTTTTTACGACCGCAGGCTCTGTCGCATATCGTTTACCGACTTTTTTCCATGGATTATTACGTTGATACTTTGCCTCTAGAAAATCCAGGCCTTTCCAGTATAACGGAACAAGTCTTTTATTCAGCACAGGTAAAGCCAACGGATTTAAACCCACCCACGGTAAAAAAGGATTGCGGCGAGCATAAGCCCACAACTCAATCCGCGTCGATGCATGAGTGGATTGACCGCGTGCATGAAATCCATAGGTATCGGCCACAACCAGGGTGTTGGCCTTAACTGCAAAAGCCTTGGGCTGCGCATATCCCATAGACAGTAGTTCTTCAGGTTTGACCCGGAAAGAACCACGGCGTGTCATGGTATCGGTCTTTTCAGTAATCGATAAAGCTTTTTGGTGTTCCCAGTTTAAACGCGATTCTGTGAGCTGATGTGAACCTGGCACATAGACAAAAGGCCCCTCATCTTCAGCGACATCGGTCAAAAACAGCCAGGCTTTTACCGTTGGATGAAAGGTATCACTATGTAAATTGGTTTGAGGATCGGGACGAGCTTTACGTACATGCGATAAAATCACTTGCACATAATACATGGGCTGAACTTTAAAGCTTCCCACATAATTAACCAGACTTTTCCACTGATGGCTTTGCAGCAATGTATTTGTTGCAGGAAGTTGATTCAGCACTTGATGATCTAGAGACATTCGACGTGTCACGGTATCGCCTTGCAAGGTTTCCCGGGTCTCGAATTTTGTCTCTAACAATTCCTGCTTTAACTGCTTAAATTCAGCATCGGACAGAAAATTTTCTTTTGAAATAAAACCATTGTGCTGAAATTGTTCAACATCTTCTGAAGCAACAAATTGAGCAAGATATTGCCTGCGCCGTTCTGCCAATTGCGCTGCTTTTCGCACCCGAAACCGGTGTAATCCCAGCTGATTAAATACAGGATTTCCAATAATTGAGTGCGATTCAAAAGATTTCGCTTCGCCAAAAAGTGTAAAAGCATCCCCCATCAACTTAGCTGGTTTTTCTCTGACCAAGGTTTTAATTTCATTGAGCGCAACTTGGGTGCGCTCATCTTGAAAAAAACTTTTGATCTTTTTTAGCGTTATTTTCATGGATCAAACCTGACTTATTTTAGACCGGCTTCTAAAACATCAAATAAATCATCCGCAATTGATGTTCCGAATTGATCATCAATTTCACGGATACAGGTTGGACTGGTGACGTTGATTTCTGTCACGTAATTGCCAATGACATCTAGACCGACAAAGACCAGTCCTTTTTCTCTGAGATAAGGACCGACTTTTGCAGCAATCGCTTTGTCATTTTCAGAAAGTGGACGCGCTTGACCCAATCCACCTGCGGCCAGGTTGCCACGAACTTCGCCATTTTGCGGAATACGCGCCAAACAGTAAGGTACAGGTTCACCATTAATCATCAAGATACGTTTATCACCCTCAACAATTTCCGGGATATAACGCTGCGCCATAATCGGTTGGGTCGCATTATTGGTCAGCATTTCAATGGTAGACCCAATATTGATACCATCTTGATATAAACGGAAAATGCCTGTACCGCCCATACCATCGAGTGGTTTTACAATGACATCCACGTGTTCTTTCAGAAATTCACGAATCAGCGCTTCATTTGAGGTCACTAAAGTGGGTACCTGAAGCTCTGGAAACTGGGTGGCAAATAATTTTTCATTACAGTCGCGCAGGCTTTGCGGTTTGTTAATAATCCACGCACCTTCACGTTCTGCCTGTTCCAGAATATAAGTGGTATAGACAAAGTTCATATCGAACGGTGGGTCTTTACGCATCAACACCACGTCATAATCTGCAATTGATTCTTTTTTCTTTTCACCCAATTCAAAGTAATGGTTATAGTCTTCAAATACTTTTAAGGGTGAAATTAAACCAAAAGCTTTGCCATGTTCGATATATAAATCTTGCTGTAATGCATAACCCAACTCATGTCCACGACGGCTGGCTGCCCACAGCATCGCCATAGAGGAATCTTTTTTCAGGTTTACATTTTCGATGGGATCCATCACAACAAGTACGCGCATATCGATCTGCTCATATATTTTTAAATTGAGAAAAGTATAACGGAGTTTAATCTTTCTTTTTTCTCAATTTTGGTAAAGCTTTTATATGATTGTACAAAGCGGTTTCAGGAGCAGTTGATGCAACAAGCAATTATTGGTTTTCATTTGGATGAGGAAAATGACTGGGTTGCAGATTTAGCTTGTGGTCATGCACAACATGTTCGGCATAATCCACCGTGGCAAAACCGTCCTTGGGTGATGACTGAAGAAGGACGGAAAGAAAAATTAGGTGTGAGGCTAGAATGTAAAAAGTGTGAGGAGGAAAAATAAAACCGCTCCTACATATTGATTCTAATTAATTAGCATTTAAACCATGAACACGTGACCCTAACTTTTCTTTATATAGATTCTCGACTTGTATAACCTCTTTATGCGAAAGATTTTTAGGTAAAGTTTTTAAAATAGTAAATGTAAAATTTTTCTGATAATCATCTTGCTTGCATAATTCTACCAAGGTGACATTATCGCCATGCCCATTTTTAGCATATTGCGACCAGCGACCCCAAATTCCATCGACCCCATACGCAGATCCAATATATTGTTTTTCGTCGGAAGTGTTTTTATCGACAATTAGATAAATACCATTTACTGCTGATAAAGCATGTTTCCAATCTTTATTGGCATCAGGATTACTCACCAATAATGTCAGTTCAGAATGTGTCAACAATAGCTGATCATATCCTGGGAATGATCCTAAATAGCCTTGAGGATAAATTTCTAAAATCTGTTTATCAGTAGTTGCATAATGCTGATGCCAAGCCAGTGTTCCCTTTCCCCAATCTATTACGACCCTATAGCTCAGTTCTTCAAAGCCAGTTACTTCTTCAAATTGATACTCATAAAGATTATCTGATTTTTTTTCAACACCTAAAACTTTAAATACATTCCAAAAAAGTGCTTTTGTACCATCTTGACCAATAAAAGAAATAATATATTCACAATCATTAAAGATCGGCTTATCTTGAATTTTTTGATAATTTTCTAATTTATTTTTATTACCTAATAAATCTTTAATAATATCTAAATATTCCTTATCTCCTCCTTTATGTCTCACAAATTTTATTTTTGATGACTTTATTAAAGGATTATTAGAAATCAATCCCATGATATTTTTAAAAGTAAGTAATGACATATTTTATTATTCAAAAAAATAAAGCCCTATCATGGATAGAGCCTTATTAAAAATCAATAGCTTGTATTAATTATTAGATACCATATTTCAAACGATACGCTTCCATTTTCGCTAAAGCTTCTTTCTCGCCTTTCGCATCAAGGAAATCCATTAAATCTTTCATGGTAATGAGTGCATGAACTGGAATTTCGAGTTCTTTTTGCACTTCCTGAATTGCAGACAAATTACCTTGACCTTTTTCTTGGCGGTCTAAAGCAACCAATACACCGGCAATTTGCGCACCTGCATTTTTAAGCACGGTCACCACTTCACGAATGGCTGTACCCGCTGTGATTACATCATCAATAATCCAGACTTTTTTACCTTCAACTGAAGCACCAACCAATACGCCGCCTTCACCGTGATCTTTGGCTTCTTTACGGTTAAAACCCCAAGGCACGCTCACGCTATGATTTTGTGACATCGCCACAGCAGTTGCAGCTACAAACGGAATGCCTTTATACGCAGGTCCAAAAATCACTTCAACATTGTCACAAGTTGTTAATTTATCGGCATAGCCTGAAGCCAATAATGTTAACGCTTCACCATCATTGAGCAAACCGGCATTAAAAAAATAAGGACTCACACGACCCGATTTTAAAGTAAACTCACCAAATTTAAGCACACCACGTGATAATGCAAGTTCGATAAAAGCTTGAGGGTTAAATTGAGCTGGCGAGGTCATGAGGTGCTCCAAAATTCATAAATAGAGGTAAGACTTGCGCATGATACCAAAGAGTAGCTATCCAAGTGATCAAAAAATTCTAAGAGTCGTTTCCATTAACGTAAATGGCTTACGTTCGTCAGTGACCAAAGGCTTGCTTGAATGGTTAGAACAGTCAGAAGCCGATGTGATTTGTATGCAGGAAAGCCGGATCACGCATGCGCAGTGGACTGAAAAATTTAGACCGGAAGGTTGGCACACCCACCTGTTCCCTGCTGAACGTGCAGGCTATGCCGGTACAGCCATTTATAGCCGCCTGCCTTTTGTGTCAGTGACTGACGGTTTAGGTTTTGAATTGGCCGATTCTCAAGGACGTTTTATATCTGCTGAATTTGACTTAGGTCTGGAAAAACCTGTTCATATTTGCTCGCTTTATTTACCCTCAGGTTCATCGGGTGAAGAAGCACAGGCGCGTAAAGACCACTTTCTAAATCAATACCAAGAAATTTTAAAACAGTGGCGTGATGAAGATAAATCGATCATCGTTTGCGGCGACTACAACATTGTCCATAAACGCATTGATATTAAAAACTGGACGGGCAACCAGAAATCTTCGGGCTGTTTGCCGCATGAACGTGCTTGGCTCGATCATATCTATGATGATCTGGGTTATGTCGATACTTTCCGTGAAGTCCGCAAAGAAGCGGAACTTTACTCATGGTGGTCAAACCGTGGACAGGCCCGTGCCAAGAACGTTGGTTGGCGGATTGATTACCAAGCCTGCTCACCCGACTGGAAAGACCGCACAATCAATGCCTGGGTCTATAAAGAAACCTGGTTCAGCGACCATGCTCCAGTAATTATTGATTATAAAATCTAATCAATAAGACCTATTTGAGTGAACGGTTGTTCACTCAATACCATCCAAAAACCTACAACACTTGACGCGTTTGAGTATTTTTATACACCTGTTTTAAGTGCATTATGGCTTCACGGCAAAGGGATACGTCAGGATGACGCAAAAGGACAGGACGCCGTAGGATGAAACAAAATAAACCACTTCGGTCGCTTATTTTGCAAGGATGTTGACAATGGACGTTGAATTGAGACCCGCATGATCAGGATGATTAAATGCGGGTTTTCTCTTTTCTAGAGCCACTAAATCCATATTTTTAATATTAAAGTTATTCTTATCTATAACGCCATATTGGCAAATCCACATGTCAATTTCATGACATCCTGATTTAATTTTTAATACTTTTAATTCCCTCTAGAGCTTCTGGACAATTTTCGCTAGGCTATCTGGCAATCGAAAATGGAATGATCCTGTTATGCTTAAAATTTATGGCATCAAAAATTGCAGTTCAATGAAGAAAGCATTCGACTTATTGACTGAGCTCGGTCTGGCCTACGAGTTTCATGATTACAAGAAGCAAGGCATTGATGCTGAAACTGTAAAAAAATGGCTAGATGAAGTTGGGCAAGATCTCATCTTGAATAAAAAGGGTACCACTTGGCGCAAACTGAGCGAAGAAGAACAGCAAACTGCACTTACCAGTCAAACCAATTTAATTACTACTTTAACAACGCATAGCAGCCTGATTAAACGTCCGGTACTCGAAACAGCTTCAGGTTATATTGTCGGTTTTGATGAAGATGCATATCGGGCATTAAAATAATGTAGTCTGCATCACCAAGATTAAAAAAGCCTGACAATTAAAAAAGCCTGACTACGTCAGGCTTTTTTGTTTAATCCATGTGGCTTTGCGCAATTAGTTTGCACGAATCCAAGTCTGGTTACGACCTAAAGCCGCTACACCAATAAAACCACGTAATTCTAATTTTTTACCGCCATCAACCATTTGGCCTTTTAATCGGTAAGTTTTACCTGAAGAAGGATCAAGAATAGTTCCATCTGCATAGCTTGTACCACCCGCATTTTTAAGACCATGAACAATCTTTAGGCCTCTTAAAGATTTGTTGTGATATGGACCTTCACATTTTGAACATGCTTTTTCTTCGCCTGGTGTTAACACCTGTTGAATACTCGCAGACAATGTGCCATTTTTTTGCTCAGTAAATTTTACTATCGCTTTCGGTTGTTTCGTCTTGTCATCAATCGTTTTCCAAACAGAACCATTTAGTGGATCAGCAGCATTAGCCAAAGCTGTTAATCCGAGCAATCCTAGTGCAAGTGCAATTTTTTTCATTTTTTTTGTTTCCCTAGTCTGGTATAGACGGCTTAGTATTAAAAAGTCACAACATTTTTGCAATTTCTCAGTGTGACCATTTAGTGTAATCTTGTAACTTGATTTGGTAAATATCCAGTCATCCCTTAAAAGATAGAACAAGATGGAAAAAAATATGAAGATCAGCCCAGTCTGGAAACAATTAATTACAGAAAGTATTTTAAAAACCACCATCCGCAAACCCAGCCAATTTAACCTGCCTCCCAACTCGATGCGTTTTGCCTTGGAGCAAATGTGCCGTGCCTTTCCAAGCAATAAAGACGTTGAAATCAGACCGCTACGCTTAGCAGGCTTACATGCTGAAGAAATCAAACCTCAAAGTGAATCGACGCAACTGATTTTGCATATTCATGGTGGCGCATTCTATTTGGGCTCACTCAATACCCATCGTGCCTTTTTGACCCATGTCGCTGCACGTACCCAAATGCAGGTGCTTCACGCCAATTACCCCCTGTCTCCCGAATCGGTTTATCCTGAAGCCAGCGATGCGATTTTTGATATCTATACCACTTTGCTAGGTCAAGGGATTCAAGCCAAAGACATTATTTTATCCGGTGACTCTTGTGGCGCCAATTTGGCTTTAGGCTTGGCACTTAAAATTCGTGATGAAGGCCTTGCTCAAGTCAGTGGACTAATCCTGTTATCACCTTTTTTAGATTTGACTTTAAGCAGTGAGTCTTTGCGTTATAACCGTAAACACGATGCGCTACTCTCGATTGAAACCTTAGAAGCAGGCATTAACTATTACTTACCTGAATCTATGGACCCCGCAGATCCTGCCATTTCACCGTTATTTGCAGACTTGAGCGGATTACCACCGATCCTGGTTCAAGTCGGCTCTAAAGAAATTTTACTGGATGATGCGCAGCGCTTTAAAGAAAAAGCGGAACAGGCAGGTGTAGATCTGACGTATAAACTTTATACCGGGATGTGGCATAACTTTCAGATGTTTCATCCCTGGTTTGATGAAGGCAAACAAGCCTTGGCAGATCTGGCCGAATTTGCGCATAAGCTCGATCAAGATTAAAGCTTGGTATTAAAAAGTCATGCTCATAAAAAAGGTCAGCCGAAGCTGACCCAAGAGCAATATATTGTCTTTTGAAAAATTACAGGGCTTGTACTTGGGTTAAAGCGCTAGAAATGGCTTGGTCTTTCAATTCTGACCCCATATTCACGCCTTCAGCACGAATAATTTCGACGTCATTTACACCGGTGAAGTTAAATACCGTTTTCAAAAAGCCTTCCTGAAAATCGACCGGGCTATTTTCGCCATAAACTCCGCCACGGCTACTGGCGATATAAACTTTTTTCTCACCGGCCAAACCGACTGGACCATTTTCAGTATATTTAAAGGTTTTACCGGCTACGCTAATACGGTCAATCCAAGCTTTCAAGGTTGAAGTCAAACCGAAGTTATACATGGCTGCACCAACCACCACGATATCCGCATCCAGATATTGCTGAATAATTTTTTCGCCCAGAGCCGCTTGTTCTGCATCCTGCCCCATTAAAATGGCACCAGTTAAATGCGGAATAGGCTGTGCAGCCAGATCCAGATAATTCACGGCTAAATCTGCATGTTTGGTCTGTAATTGATCAACAATGGCTTGGCTTAATTGGCGTGAAACTGAAGCAGCGCCTAAAATACTTGAATCGATATGTAAAACTTTCATGCTCAAAACCTTAATCTTTATTTATTCAATGTGCTCAGTTTAATCGATCAACAAAAATAGAATAATACCCTTATATACAACACACTGTTTTATATTTGGAACAATAAACAGGCGAATAAAATGCTGTTTCATACCTAAAAGTACAAAATATAGGCATTACTATTCGCAAAAAAACGTGCTATGTTGTGAATTATTAAAAATAAATCAGATCAACGCATCACTAATACCTAATTTAAAGATCTAAAGGTCATATCTATCGAATGAAGCCAACCTTTTCACCCAATCTCAGCTCATCATTACAAGAAAAAATTGCGAAATATCTGATAGAAGATGAAGTCGTAATGAACTGGAGCGTCCTTAATAAATGCATTCTGATGCTTGTTTTAGCAAGTTTGGTGCATGTGATCTGGATTGTCTGGAAAGTTTTTGTCCTTCTTTCACCCGAGCTAGAGCACTGGATCAATTTGCCTTTGCTCAGGTTTCAACTTGGACTGAATACCTTCTCTCTCATTGTTTTTATTGGGCTGATTTATTTGTGTTCAGTCTGGCGAAAAAATGTGAGGGCACAGCAATGGCTGCCTTATTTATGTGTGGCCATTTTTGTGATTTCATTATGTCGGGATGGCTATGTCATCGGGGTTCTCAGTCCTGCCACCATGATTTCTTACATCAGCCTGGTGACTGTTGGCTTGGTTCTATTTAAACGTAAAATTGTCTATTACGCACTGATTCCGGCCACACTCTACTTGGTCTTATGTGGCTATTTAAGCTTACAGGGTCACTTTCCCTACGCACCAATTTTTTATCTAGACAGCCTGCCCTATCAAAATATGTTTTGGGTTGTCACGATGATGTATTTCATTGTGCCTATTTTGATTACCTGTTTAATTTTATTTGAAATTTTACTTAGCCAATGGCGCCATCGAGAAAAACTCATTCAGCATTTAAGTCAGATTGACCCGCTGACCAATGCGCTTAACCGCCGTAGTATTAGCGCTTGCCTGGAAAAACTGGAGCGCAAACCGGTAACATCTTATGCACTGGTGTTAATTGACCTGGATCATTTTAAACGAATTAATGACCAGTATGGCCACGATAAAGGTGACGAAACCCTGATTAAAGTCAGTGAAATCCTTTCCCAAATCATTCGTGATAGCGATGTGGTGGGACGCTTTGGCGGAGAAGAATTTATTCTTATTTTAAATAATTCTTCATTGGAAAAAGCGCAAATTATTGCTGAACGTTGCCGCCAAGCCATTCAACAGTTGCAGTTAATCAGTGATGCGGGCGAAAAAATTCAGGTCACTGCCAGTTTTGGGATTGCATTATCGAATACCCAACTCAGACCGCAGCAATTGTTGAGCCAAGCAGATAAAGCACTCTATGAAGCAAAAGCATGTGGCCGTAATCAGGTCAAATGCTATCAAGACTTCTTTAACGAAGCCAAGCTGTGTTAAAGCTTTTGCTGTTGATAGCTCTCTAAATAATTCACCCAGGCATCTTCTTGCATGGCTGCATCCATCCAGGCTTTCATTGCCGGATGTTGTAGCATGGTTTGCATATACTGCTGTGTAGACTCGCTGACAGGCAAGGCATAAGTCATCAAACGGGTCACCACCGGTGCATAAAATGCATCTGCAATCGAGAATTCACCACATAAAAAACCATTCATTTCTGGACGTTCCGACCAGATCTGCTCGATACGTGCCACATCCTGACGAAGTTCTGCATTTTCCTGCCATAAACTTTTGCCGACATCTGCCAAATTTGCCCGGATATTCATGCCGCAGGCATTGCGCA
>CABFOK010001785.1_pt1 | contig 13379 bp, 12 predicted proteins | sample 3521931 | NCBI WGS metagenome assembly CABFOK01 (sample SAMEA5312447, study PRJEB27640) | indoor metagenome | biome: indoor environment; feature: uncontrolled; material: polymer tiles stone | place: Germany | collected 2014-07-07 | reverse complement strand
GGTGCAGTACTAGATGGTGACCTTGATAAGTTTATTGAAGCAAGCTTAAAACAAGGTTTGTAATTTAAATGATGAATGAAAGCAAAGGGTTATCAGTTATTTTACAATATATCTAAAAAAATCGATATTAAAATCGAAAAAATGCGATATATTAAGTAAAACAAGCTGACAACGCTTTGTTGCCCATTAAACGTGTCTTGAGTATGGATATAGATTTAATTTTTAAAGCCTTGGCTAATCCAACGCGTCGCCAAATTTTGGAATGGTTAAAAAAACCGGAACAATTTTTATCGAGTGACGAATGTGGTGACTTTAGACGCGGCGTATGTGCAGGTCATATCGAACGGTTGGGAAATGTATCGCAATCGACGATGTCGAACCATTTGTCCGTTTTACAGCAGGCCGGTTTAATTCAAGTGGAAAAATATGGACAATGGTCTTATTTTTCTCGCAATGAAGCGTTGATTCAGCAATTTATCGAACACCTACAACAACACCTTTAACAGGTGGGAGTAACGATGGCTGAATTAAATTCTCCTTTAACGCTCGGTGCGTTAGAGCTTAAAAACCGTGTCATCATGGCGCCGCTGACCCGTAACCGCGCAACTGCTGATCGCGTTCCAACCCCAATGATGGTTGAGTACTATGCGCAACGTGCAAGTGCTGGCCTGATCATTTCTGAAGCTACAGTGATTTCTGAAGAAGCCAATGGCTATTTGAATACTCCAGGATTGTTTACCGATGCTCAGGTCGAAGGCTGGAAAAAGGTCACTCAAGCGGTTCATGAGAAGGGCGGTCTGATTGTTGCCCAGCTTTGGCATGTTGGTCGTGTATCGCATCCGGATCTGTTAAATGGTGAAACACCAGTCTCTGCAAGTGCAGTACAACAGGCGGGTCATGTCAGCTTACTACGTCCAAAACGTCCTTATGTATTGCCACGTCCTTTGGAGGTTTCTGAAATTCACGCGATTACCGAGCAATATAAGCAAGCCGCGATTCGTGCTAAAGAAGCCGGTTTTGATGGTGTTGAATTACATGCTGCCAATGGTTATCTGATTGACCAGTTCTTGCAAAGCAAAACCAATCAGCGTGAAGATGAATACGGCGGTTCAGTGGAAAATCGTACACGTTTTCTGCTAGAAGCAACTGATGCACTGATTGAAGTATGGGGCGCAGATCGTGTAGGGGTGCATTTTGCGCCGCGTTGTGATGACCATGACATGGGCGACAATGATCCACGTGAAACATTTGGCTATGCCATGGAGCAGCTGGGTAAGCGCAAGATTGCCTTCTTCTTTACCCGTGAATATCTGGCAGAAGACAGTATTTCTGAATATATGAAACAGCGCTCAAATGGAGTGCCTTATATTGCCAATATGCAACTAAGTCGTGAAGATGCCATTGAATTACTGGCTTCAGGCAAGGCTGATGCGGTGGCTTTTGGTAAGGCGTATATTGCCAATCCGGATCTATACGAACGTCTGCTCGAAGATGCGCCGCTGAATGAACTGAAGCTGGAAAATATGATCGGAACCAATGTCGCGGAAGGCTATATTGATTATCCGACATTGGCTGAAGCAGAAGCTTTAACTACAGTAGAATAATCTAAAAATGAGCCACATTGATTAACATGTTGATGTGGCTCTGCTATATTCTGCCCATTGAATCTTTGGACAGGGGCGCAATGTGGCCACTCCATTTTGGTATAACGCAGCCTTGGCGCTGGTTAAACCCTTATATCAATCGCGTATCCGTAAACGTGCGACCGATCCTGAACAATTACAACAAGAACTGACAGAACGTTTCGGCCCGTTTCAGCCACCCAAAAACCTGCATGCCATCTGGTTTCATGTGGTGTCGGTGGGTGAAACCAATGCTGCCCAACCGTTAATTGAACATTATTTAAAACTTGGCCATCCGGTGCTGGTCACCAATACCACCAAAACCGGTCAGGCACGCGCTAAATCACTTTTTTTAAAAGCGCCTTATCTCGATTTGTTTCAAGCCGTGTATTTGCCTGCTGACCAGAAAACTTTAATTCGTGAATTTTATCAAAAATATCAGCCGAAACTTTTATTGCTGATGGAAACCGAGCTTTGGCCGAATCTGCTGGATCAGGCACCCCAGTTTAATGTGCCAACTGTATTGTTGAATGCGCGTCTGTCTGAAAAATCTGCCAAAGGTTATGCCAAGGTCAAAGGTTTGACTAGAGGCATGCTCAAGAATTTAACTGGTCTTTTGGCACAGGATATTGCCACCCAGCAACGTTATATCCAGTTAGGAATAGCAGCCGAAAAAACACAGGTTTTGGGCAATATCAAATTTGATATTATTGCGCCCGAGCACTTTATCCAGCAGGCAGCTCAGTTAAAACAGCAATGGTCTTTAGCAGGTCATAAAGTTATTACGCTGGCCAGTACTCATGCTCCTGAAGAAAAAGAAATTCTGAGTGCTTTAAAAGCTGCTTTAGAGGCTGATCCTAAGTTGGTCTGTATTGTAGTGCCGCGTCATCCGGAACGTTTTGATGAGGTGTTTCAGGGTGCACAAGACTTAGATTTAAATACTCAACGTCGCAGTTTAGGTGAAGTTATTGAGCCGCATACCCAAGTGTACCTAGCCGATAGTATGGGTGAGATGTGGTTGTGGTACGCCTTAAGCCAAGTCTGCTTTGTGGGCGGTTCATTGAATGAACCGGGCGGTGGGCATAATATTTTAGAGCCGGTTGCATTAAATGTGCCGACGGTTTTAGGTAAAAATTACTTTAACTTCCAGACCATTGTTGATGAGTTTGTCGCAGTGAATGGAGTAAAAGTTGTAAATGATGCAGAGCAGGCGGCAACAGTTTTAATTGAACTGTTAAATGATCAGGTGGCTGCAGAGCAACTGAACCAGCAGGCACAGCAAATCATGCTTAAAAATACAGGCTCGTTAGCAAAGCATATTGCGGTGATTGATCAGTATCTTTAAAAATAATTTGGAATTAGAGCATTCACTACCTCAAAATTCTGGTTAAGTTCCTATTTTTTTCGTGTAGATCTTTTTACTTTTAAAAGATTAAAAGTAACAAAAATCTTTTGCAGTGCTGAGGTACCTCCTGTACCTCAGCACTGCGGGCGATCTCCATGTCGCCTTCCGTGTATCGAATGATTGCATATTTTTTTAGTACAGGATTTTATGAACATCGTCCTTCTTGACCCACGCCAAACTGAAACAGAAATCTGGTCGATTAGCTCGAAACGTCAGCTTGAACATTTAAAACAGCATGTTGATGTGCACGTGGGTGACAGCCTAAAAGTGGGGATTCGCGAGGGTAAACGTTACCTGACCGAAGTTGTCGAAGTGACCGAACAAGTCATCAAATTAAAAGCAGTCAAAGAAGAAGCTGTTCCGGTGAAACTAGCGGTGACTTTAATTGTGGCCATGCCACGTCCTAAAGTGCTACGCCGTTTAATTATGGACAGTGTCACGCTGGGTGTAGAGAAAATTATTCTTTTGCACAGCTATCGAGTCGATAAAAGCTATTGGCAAACGCCATTTTTACAGCAGTTAGATCAATATGTAACGCTGGGTCTGGAACAAGCCGGGGATACGATTGCACCCAAAATTGAAATCTATAAACGCTTTAAACCTTTTGTAGAAGATGTGCTGCCCAGTTTAGTTACAGCGGAGCGTCCGGCTTATGTGGCCCATCCTTATGCGGACATGAAAATGCCGTTTGCAATTGATCATCCATGTACGATTGTGATTGGACCCGAAGGCGGTTTTATTCCTTATGAGGTCGATTTACTGATAAAAAACGGCTGCCAGGCAGTCAGCCTCGGCAACCGTATTCTGCGTACTGAGACGGCCATTTCTTATGTTTTAGGTCGGCTGTTTAGCGCGGGCTGAGGCATCTTCATGGCCTTCACCACGATAGACTTTGACTTCCTGTACTGGATAAGGAATAGAAATATTATGTTCGGCAAAGGCCTGAATCACCCGTTCCTGTACGGCACTGATCGACGTTCCCATGCCTGTTTCAGTTGTATCGACCCACCAGAACGCTTTTAAAGTAATCGAGAAGTCAGCCAGTGCGATTACATTCACGCTAAATGCAGGCTGGCTCAGGATTGTTGGATCTTTATCCAGAATGGCAATAATAATATCTTTGGCTTTTTGGATGTCATCTTCATAGCCAATCCCTACAGCAAATTCACAGCGGCGACGGGTATAAGCCGTATTCACAGTCACTGCGCTGGTATAAACGGTTGCATTTGGAATGACGATACGACGTCCGTCGGGTGAACGTAAGAAAGTTGCGCGAATCTGGATATCTTCCACCGTACCTTCCATGCCCGATACGATAATGTCATCACCAATCTTGAACGGTTCGCCCAGCAAAATCAGAATGCCGGAAAGCAGGTTCTGGAAAATGTCCTTGAACGCGAAACCGATCGCTACCGAACCAATCCCCAACGCGCTCATGAGCTGACCCGGGGTGAATCCCGGAATGGCAATGACCATGGCAATTAGGAAACCAAAGAAAACAATGACTGAACTGCCCACCCGGTTGAGTACCAGAACCAGATTCTGTTTGGTATAGGTGCGGTCTGTTAAAGCTTTACGGACAAAAAATTTAAACAGTTTTGACAGTAAATAGAAAATCGTAAACACCACAAGTGCAATACAGATATAGGGTAAACGTTCCCAGAATGCCTCGACAAATTTATCGATGGTCGAATAGGCATCATTGTATTTTGTGGTGTGTTCAAGCACGGTTTGTGCTGTTTTTTCGCCTGCTTCGTGCAACAGGTCTGAGGTGCCTTGGGTCACTTCACTCAAGGCATTGTTTTGTTCAGCCACTGGTTTTCCGAATCATAAAAATTATGCGCTATTTTGCCTGAAACTCAGCAATAATTTAACCAGCAATATGTGGCATTCCCACTAGTTTTGTGAAAAAACTGTCAGCCTGTTTAAAAGTATTGAGTGCCTTTTTGGATCACTTCTTGTGGCATTTCCAGTTCACCGGCACCAAACATATACGACACGATGCTGCCTGAAGCCAGGAAACTTAACACCGTGATGATAATCATCAACCAGGCCAATATTTTTTCCCAGACCGGTGTTTCACGCGGCAAGCCATAGTTATTGATGCCTTTTGTACCCGAACCCAAAAGCAGGTACAAACCCATAAAAATATTTAGCAGTGGCACCAGAAACAGCAAAATCAGCCAGCCAGTGCGGTTCAGGTCATGCAAACGGCGTACCGTAATCACGATCAGGAAATAGATATACAGCACCAAAATCACTACGAAGCCGAGGCCTGCGATTCCGGTTAAGGTATTCACAAACTGATTGTCCACCGACAGGGTATTCAGGTTGAAAAGACCCATGGTCAGGCTCAGTGCAATGGTGGCAAAGAAGGTAATTAAATGGACAAAGCCATACCAGCCAATTGAACTCAAACGACCGAAACGCCCTTCTGGAGAGAGCGGATTATCTGCCTTGACCGGGTGAGGTCGGGAAAAAAAAGGAGATGAGTCTTGCGGGTTCATATGCTTTTCCGGATAAGAATGGGGTAAGAAAATGGAGGTTGTCGTAAAGCAGTGAAAGCATTTTCTTGTTAAATTATAAGATCAAATGAACAGATCAGATACGAACAAGATCATTTTTTTTGTTGTATACGATAAGCAGTCTGTGTTTTAAATTGTATAAACAAACTACGACCAAAGCATGATTGAAGCGGTTGAAAAATAATCGTCATACTGTGGATATGCAGTCAATAAAATCAAGAACGTGGCATGGCATCTCGTGATGAGATGAAAAGAGCAAGGAAGTACCTATGAAAGAGATCTATCCTGTACCAGAAGAATTTAAAAAAACCGCTCGCACCAATGAGTCTGAATATTTCGAGCGTTATCAGAAATCCATTGATCAGCCTGATGAATATTGGGCAGAACAGGCCAACAAACTGGACTGGATTAAACCTTTTAGCCAAGTCAAAAATACCAGTTTCGACAAGGATAATTTCAAGATCGAATGGTTTGCCGATGGACAGCTGAACCTGAGTGCCAATTGTCTGGACCGTCATTTAAAAGAACATCCGCATAAGCCAGCGATTATTTGGGAGGGCGATCATCCTTCACGGCATAAAATTATTTCCTTTAAAGAACTGCATGATGAAGTCTGCCGTTTTGCCAATGTCCTCAAAAAACATGGCGTGACCAAAGGCGACCGCGTAGTGCTGTATATGCCGATGATCTCCGAAGCGGCCATTTCCATGCTGGCTTGCGCACGAATTGGTGCAGTGCATTGTGTGGTTTTTGGCGGTTTTTCTCCCGACTCACTGGCCAGCCGGATTGAAGACAGCCAGGCGAAAATCGTGATTACTGCCGATTCAGGCATGCGTGGCGGCAAGCCGATCCCACTGAAAGAAAATGTTGATGCGGCACTTAACGTGCAAGGAACCGAGTCCGTTCAAAATGTGATTGTGGTGCACCGTACTGGCAATCCGGTTCAACTCAAAGAGGGGCGTGACCTGTGGTATCACATGGAAATCATGTCGGTCAATGAAATCTGCCCGCCTGAACCGATGAATGCCGAAGATCCTTTATTTATCCTGTATACCTCGGGTTCAACCGGCAAGCCCAAAGGCGTGCTGCATAGCACCGGTGGCTATCTGACTTATGTGAACTCGACTTTCCGTGAAGTCTTTGATATCAAGCAGGATGATGTGTTCTGGTGTACTGCAGATGTCGGCTGGATTACCGGGCATTCCTATGTGCTGTACGGGCCATTATCGAACGGCACCACCACGGTGATGTTTGAAGGTGTACCGCAATATCCGACCTGGGCACGTACCGGTCATATTGTCGACAAGCACAATGTCACCATCCTCTATACCGCCCCAACCGCGATTCGCGCCATGATGCGTGAAGGTGATGCCTTTGTCCGCGAAAGCGACCGCAGCAGCTTGCGCTTAATCGGATCTGTCGGTGAGCCGATTAATCCGGAAGCCTGGAACTGGTATTACACCGTGGTCGGTGAAAGCCGTTGTCCAATTGTCGATACCTGGTGGCAAACAGAAACAGGCGGGATTTTAATTTCACCCTTACCGGGTGCTACCGATTTAAAACCGGGTTCGGCTACCCGTCCATTATTTGGCATACAACCCGCTATTGTCGATGCTGAAGGGAAAGAGCTGGAAGGCGAAGCGGAAGGGAACCTGATTATCAAGGATTCCTGGCCGGGTCAGATGCGCACCATCTGGGGCGATCCTGAACGTTTTATTGAAGCCTATTTCTCGACTTATCCGGGGACTTATTTTACCGGAGATGGCGCACGCCGTGACCGGGATGGCTATTACTGGATTACCGGACGTGTCGATGATGTACTAAATGTTTCCGGGCACCGTTTAGGCACGGCAGAAGTGGAAAGTGCCCTGGTGGCGCATGAGCATGTTGCAGAAGCTGCCGTGGTCGGCATGCCACATGATATTAAGGGTCAGGGTATCTGTGCATTTGTGACCTTGCAGGCCGATTTTGAGGAATCTGACGAGCTGCGTAAAGAACTGGTCAACTGGGTACGCAAGGTATTAGGACCTGTCGCTACACCGGACGCTTTGTATTGGGCGCCCGCTTTACCGAAAACCCGTTCCGGTAAAATCATGCGCCGCATTTTAAGAAAGATTGCCGCCAATGAACTGGATACTTTGGGTGATACTTCAACCTTGGCAGATCCACAAGTGGTGGACAATCTGATTGCGACCGTCTACCCCGACAAGTAAGTCATTTTATTCATACCGCCTGTATTTTGCAGGCGGTATTTTTATTTTGCGTATAAGCACTTCAGGCATTGAGATAAAGCAGCAAAACATCATCTGCTAAGCTAAAAATACAGGAATAATCAGACAATATTATGAATGCTTCAACCTCCTTAACCTCAGCTCAGCCGATTGAGATCGCCCGACAACTGGCCGAACAGTTTGCAACCACTGCTGCAGAACGTGACAAGCAGGGCGGCAACCCAAAATTCGAGCGTGATTTAATTCGTCAAAGTGGCTTATTGGGTCTGTCTATTCCAACCCAATATGGCGGGCAAGGGGCACAGTGGAAAACAATTTTTCAAACCATTCAGACCATTGCTCAAGTCGATAGCTCACTCGCGCATGTTTATGGTTTTCATCATTTACTGATTGCAACGGTACAACTGTTTTCACAACCTGAACAATATGGAAAATGGTTTGAAAAAACTGCTCAAGAAAACCTGTTTTGGGGCAATACTTTAAATCCGCTGGACCGACGCACCACAGCAGTGAAAGTCTCTGAACATGAATATATCTTTCATGGCGATAAAAGCTTTTGTTCAGGTTCCATAGATTCAGATGTCCTGCTTTGCTCAGGTTATAACGATGATGGAAAATTACTGATTGGCGTGATTCCGACTGCGCGTGACGGGGTAAGTTTCTTGGGTGACTGGAACAATATGGGACAACGCCAAACCGACAGTGGCAGCAGTCATTTCGAACAGGTCAAAATTCAAGAAGATGAATTGCTGCTCAATCCGGGACCGCTGAGTACGCCGTATTCGAGCTTACGCCCTTTGGTGGCACAGTTAATCTTTGTGCATATGTTCTTGGGCGTAGCCGAAGGTGCTTTTGAAACGGCCAAGCAAACGGTACAAAGCCAGAAAGCCTGGTCAAAATCTTTGGCTGAAAATGCAGTCAATGATCCATTCACGCAAAAACACTTTGCCGAGTTTTATGTGCAGCTTGAGAGCGTGCGTTTACTGGCCAATAAAGCGGTAGAGACTTTGCAGAAAGCCTGGGATATCGGCGAGGACTTAACAGCCGAGCAACGCGGTGAAGTCAGTATTGCTATTGCCACTGCAAAAATTGCTGCAACCAATACTTCGCTATATATCACGCAAAATATTTTCCAGGTGATGGGTGCACGTGCGACCACAGCCAAACTGAATCTAGACCGTTTCTGGCGTAATGTCCGTACCCAAACGCTGCATGACCCGATTGACTATAAATATCAGGAAGTGGGCGAGTGGGTGTTGACCGGCAAAGTGCCTGATCCAAGTTTTTATTCTTGATGTAGCGCCCTATCCAAAACTAAAAAAGCCTTTAGATAAAGGCTTTTTTATGACTCGAAGCAAATCAAACTAAGACAAGAAAGCTTAACGCTGATGAATATTTTCCAGGGTATCCACCAAGGTTCGAGTCATTTGGTCAATTTCGTAATTTACTTCATCACCAACTTTGGCATCTTTCCATGTGGTTAAGCGCAGCGTTTCAGGAATCAAATCAATCGAGATTTCACTCATTTCACGGTCAACACGGTTGATGGTGAGGCTGCAACCATTTAGTCCTATAAAACCTTTTAAAAAGAAATATTTGATATTACCGTCTGGAATTTGAAGATCTATATGGAAAGTCTCACCGCGCTGTTCAAGGGCTTTAACAATTGCAGTGCCTTCGATGTGTCCATACAGGTTATGCCCGCCATTTTCTGCACCGACTTTGGCAGAGCGTTCAATATTGACCGCATCACCGACTTTTAAATTCTTTAAAGTGGTGAGTGCCAAAGTGACATCAGAAATATCAAAATGAATTTGATTCAGTGCGGCATCAATGGTGGTGACTGTCAGGCATACGCCATTGATGGCAACACTTGCACCAATAAAGACATCGGCAAAAAAGTGATGCTGGTTGCTCACCACAATGGTAATAAAACCATCACCTTTTTGAATCTCAATGATTTTTTCTAAGCCTTGAACAATACCTGTATACATTGACATTTTCCTTATTCAGATGACTTCGATTGTAAGGAGCAATCTGGAATCTGACTACTGTATTTGCATAAAAAAAACCCTCAGGCCGAGTCCTGAGGGGATGAAGTGGGGTAAAGTATTATTATTATAATGTGATGGCCTTAAGCAGATTTTGCCTGCAGCTGTTCGGCCTGCTTTGCTTCGAGTTCACGTACCAAAGGCAAGACCTTCTGACCAAAATATTCCACTTCTTCAATACAGTGCAAGAAGCCAGAAAGCACTAAGTCCACACCGATATTTTTCAATACAAAAATACGTTCAGCAATTTGCTGCGGTGTACCAATCAGGTTGGTTTTAAAGCCATCGTTATACTGCACCAAATCTTCAAAGCTTGATTTTGCCCAGTTGCCTTCACCTTCAGCAGTGGATGCACCGGCTTCGCGGGTGGCATCGCCAAAGTTTTTTACCGCCTTGATGTTGGCTTTGTCGATGATTTCTTGCAGCACGGCTTTGGCTTCTTCTTCGGTATCACGGGCAATGATGAAGGCATTGACGCCAATTTTTACCTGATGATTGTTGGCTCTGGCTTTTTCACGAATGTCATCAATCTGTTTTTTCAGCTCTTCAGGCGTGTTGCCGTTGGTGAAGTACCAATCGGATACGCTTGCTGCCATATCACGTGCTGCACGTGAGCTGCCACCCTGGAAAATCTCAACCGGCTTGTTTGGCAGTGGCTGTGGACGTAGCGTGTAATCTTTAAACTGATAGAACTTGCCATCAAAATTAAAATGATCTGTATTCCAAATGCCACGTAAGCTGCGAATAAATTCTTCGGAACGGGCATAACGCTGATCGTGTTCTGGCCATTCTTCGCCAATTGCATCAAATTCACCACGGAACCAGCCACTGACCACGTTAATCGCGATACGGCCATTGGTCATTTGATTAATGCTGGCCAACTGTTTTGCTGCCAGAGCAGGTTTCCAAGGTCCCGGTAAAATTGCTGCAATCAGTTTGATTTTTTCAGTTTTCGCCAATAGTGCATGACTGAAGCTGACCGATTCATGCTGGTTTTCTGCGCCGTAGCTTGAAGCAAAACGAATCTGGGTCAAGCCGTATTCAAAACCGCTTTTTTCTGCCGCTTGGGCTAAGCGTATGTTGTACTCATAGCTCCAGTCGGTGCGCTGTTCGATGTTGCTGACCACGAAACCGCCGCTGACATTGGGTACCCAATAGGCAAATTTTACATTGTTGTCTTGCTGTGCTTGTTGTTGTGACATTTTTAAACCCTCGAGTTGGAAGCCGCTGATTAAGCGACTTGAGTCTTCGGTGATTTTTTGCTGTGCAAGCGTGATTCTGCTGCATCCAGACTTGGCACTGCCGCAGAAGGAAGCACTTCTTCCTGCTCGATTTGTTTATTAATGCCCAGGTTCTGGTTGGCTTGTTGGGTTTTCTCTTTGACCACTTCTGCACGTTGACCTTTTGCCGGCGCCCATTCAAGGATTGGTAGCGCACGTGCCACGGCCAAAGTAATACGGTCACGCAAGAATTCGCTGTGAATGGTGTATTCAGGCGTGAAATCGCGGTCAGTCGCGTAAACACCGATGGGCAAAGTTTGCGCCTGGAAGAAGCTAAACAATGGACGTAACTGGTGCTCAAGAACCAAGGCATGACGTTCAGAACCGCCTGAAGCCGCAAGTAACACAGGCACATCGACCAATGCGGTTTGTTCTACAAAATCGAAAAAGTGTTTAAACAGACCGGTAAATGATGCGCGGTAGACTGGCGTACCGACAATCAGGGCATCTGCTGCTTCTACGGCAGCCAAGTCATCTTGTACGCGCTGTGGTAATTGATTGCGGTAGATCGCACCGCCCATCAATTGGCCAATTTCGCTGAATTTAATGAAATGGACATTAATCGGGGTGGCTTCACCCAGTTCGTCCAGAATCGCTTGAACCAGCGCTTCAGTCTTGGAGGGATTATTTAAGCCGCCAGATACGGCAACAATGTTAAGTGGTTTTTGTGCAGTTGAAATAGACATCTCGGAATAACCTAAAACAATAAAATCTCAGAATGTGTTTATTAATCAACAGTTGGAATATGCTGTAAAATAAGCAAATACAGAAAAGTTATCTGAATTTAAGATATAAAGAAAATTGTGCTTAACTCAGCTCTAAAGAATAGTTAATGCTTTGATTTATAGATTTATCTTGATTATTAATAAGCATTTTGCTTTATACGATAAAATTTATATGAAAAAGTGATGAGGTTTAAAGAAATTAAGAAAATGCAGAATTTTGCCGCATTCTTAATGCGAATGTCGGCTTAAATGCAAAAATAGTGGGATCTTGCATATCCTTAAATGCGTGACTATGGTTAGAATAGTAACCACTGTGCACAAGATCCTTCATGTCGCTTATGAATATTTTAATCGTTGATGACCATCCGCTGTTTCGTCATGCCTTAATTCAGGCCGTTCGTTACAGCTTACCGCAAGCTCAAATTCATGAAACAGCTGCAGTAAATGAGTTGTACGAACGCTTAGATAACGGACCAGAACCGGATTTGGTTTTATTGGATTTAAATTTACCAGGCGCTTCGGGCTTTTCAGCTTTGGTTCACGTCCGTGCACAATATCCCTCAATTCCAATTATTGTGGTTTCTGCGCATGAAGAAACTTCAATTATTCAACGTGCCATTGCGCATGGTGCAATGGGCTATATTCCTAAATCAGCCCATCCAAGCCATATTGGCGAGGCGATTCGCCAGGTACTGGAAGGTGACATCTGGTTACCGCCAAACTTGCCTGCCAACCTGAATTTTGATCCACGTGCCGCAGATGAAACCGCACTGGCAGAACGTATTCAATCCCTTACACCGCAACAATTCCGTGTATTGATGATGGTGGCTGAAGGTTTACTGAATAAACAGATTGCTTATGAGCTTGATGTCTCTGAAGCAACCATTAAAGCGCATGTCACTGCCATTTTCCGTAAATTGAATGTGCAAAATCGTACTCAGGCGGTATTGGCGATCAGTGCGTTAAATATTGAAGAAAAGAGAATGTAATCTGCTAAACCCAGCATTGAACGAAAAAAGGCACTTGATGAAAGTGCCTTTTTTATTGCGAGGTTTATTGCGCGAGATGTCTTGAGCGTCAAAGCCTTTAGCGTTTTAGATTAGGCGACATAGCTTTGTCTAGGCGTATGGTCTGTGCAAAATAATGGATTTAATGCACATTGCAGATCATCAATTTGCTCTTGAGATACATAGGCTTGTTCTTTTAGATACTCAGCCACGCTTTCATCTCGTAAACTTAAAAATGCCGCATCATATACGCCTAAATCGACAAATAAAGCCGCAGTTTCCAGGCTGTTAAAACGGTCTAAATAGACATCACTGCCATACAGCAGGAAGATATGATCTTCATTGGCATGGGCATTTACCTCTAAGTGCTGTGCCAATTCCAAAGGTGGGGTCTTGATAAAAAGCAGATCAGACAATTCATCAAACTGGGTGGTATCGAGCAGATTTTCATCGGTTTTGACTTTGCCCAGCCATGCCTTAAACACCAGCACCGCACCCCCACGCAATAACATGCTCCAAATCTGGTGACGTAC
>CABFOK010000115.1_pt1 | contig 13585 bp, 12 predicted proteins | sample 3521931 | NCBI WGS metagenome assembly CABFOK01 (sample SAMEA5312447, study PRJEB27640) | indoor metagenome | biome: indoor environment; feature: uncontrolled; material: polymer tiles stone | place: Germany | collected 2014-07-07 | reverse complement strand
GAACCCATGAACATTTTGTCGCTATTTGCGCCATACAAGCGATTTAAGCCCTCTAAGCTCTGCAAGTATAGAAAGGTAGGCATATTTGCAGAACGTATCGTATTGAGCAAATCAGTGAATTTTGGAATAGGTGCACAATTAATGATTTCATCTAGGGCGATAAATACCGGTCTACGGTTTTGATTGGCTTGTAAAATACGCATGGTATGCGCCACCATTGCCCCGAATAGCGTAGCCGTTGAACTTTTATACTGTTGGTCAAACTGTAAAAATACAGCTTGTTTAGGCTGCATTAGAACTTCTTTTAAGTAGAAGCCTGGAGCATTGTCTGATGTCGTTGCTCGAATACGATCATCATCAAGAAACTCAAAGGCTTTGGAAACTGCTGTCATCACAGATGCAAGCAAGCGATCATTTTGAGCAGTCCGAGAAATTTCTTTGGCAATATTGGAAACACTGGATTTTTCAGACTGTCTTAATGCTTTTAACAACTCATCATTGCTATCCATGCTGTTAATATAATTTTGAGCATTCACAAGTGATGCCTTATCACCAAGTTCGATGAGAACAGCCTTCAGAATACGCCTAGCCAAGTCATTAAAAACCACCGATTCGGCTGTATCATCTTTAATGATAATGTTCAAAATCTCGTTGAGTTCTGCTGAATCCTTCACTTCTGAAAAAATATTGTAGTGGTCACTCTCAACATCGGTTGGATTAAAAACCCAATCTTTATAACCAAAAATTTTAAAGACATTGTTTGCTTTAAGAATCGCCCAAATTTCAGGCTTTACGTCCGTTGCCACGAAGCTACGCCCGGATTTCATCCACTCTACGATTTGAGAGATTAAAAATGTTGTTTTACCCGAGCCAGGTGCGCCCAAAACAATGCCCCGATCCTCATTGGTGACCCTTAAGCTTTCACGATGAAAAGACCAATTCAGGTGTTTTTGTTGCATGTCCTTTATTTGCTTCTTTGGTAAAATCCTATCCGTAAAAGCAATAAGGGGCGTTTTATTTTCAAATCCTTTATGCACTTCACTTAATAAGGTGCCATACCCTTCCGCAGACTCTTTTTTTATACGTTCTGCACGTGGTTTTGACTTCCCACCAGCAAAGTACAAAAATGCATAAAGACCAGCGATCACAAGCCACGATACGAAATAATTATTATTTGAAACCACAACATAATGACTTGAAAGCAAATTTGTGATGTCGCTCAACAGATAGGTCTGGGCTAGAACTGCCAAACCGAAAAGAACAACATTATATAAAAACTCATGGTATGGATTGTGCGCTTTAAAAAGTGACTTTAAGCTCACAAAGAGCATGAGAAAAAGCGCAATAATGATTAAAACTAAAAGGGTATTCGCATAGCCAACCGAAAGTGGTTTAAGGTGCAAAGTTCTTATTAAAAACGTGTAATAAGCCATAAAAAAATCGTGCACCATTTAATTATCCCCTTTTTGCTGTTGTTTACCCTCACAGGTATCTAAGAATTGAGGTTCAGAAACAGGACTTTTAAGCCATGAACAACGAACCGTATAATAAAAAGATGCTTCCGAGCTTCTAAATTTAATTAAATTTTGAGTGGGTTTTAGCTCTGCTTTATCATTCCAAATCAAAAGTTTGCAATTAATACAACGACCACATAACGGTAATTTTTCACGTATTTCTGATGCAATACCCATTAATTTTTACTCCATGAACCCAAGTACACGGACGTAATATTGATACGGCTATGCCCCAATTCTTCACTGATTAACATTCTAATTTCTTTATCTTTTTCCCTTTCATGTTCAGACAATGAACGAGAACCGCCTACCGCAGGGCAATCAAAGCCCATGAGTTCACGGTATCTGGTTTGAGCATAGCCATGCCTTAAACCATGCGTTTGCCCAACACCCAGGGCATGCGTTACTGCCTCAAAATTGGCTTTGTGGGATTTATAGCTTTTTTCCTTTGGAATCATGGAACCGCCATTTTTAACGGCTTGAGCGTAGGCTTCCTGGAGTTCTTGACGCTGTTTTTCATTGGTTATGGGAATTGTTCGAGGTCTTCCGCCTTTGGTCCAACTGTCTTTTAAACGGATATATTTAGCATTTTCAATTTTTTGACCGTCTAAGGCATACTCAGGCTGGAATTTCATGCTTTCTTCACGTCTAAGCCCAAAAGCATCTTGTAAACGTAAGCTTTGCGCTATGTTTGCATCGGTTTTAGACAAATCCAGGTCTTTTAGCGATATAGATTTATTTTCATTGGTGACATAGACACGATTTTCTATTTTATAAGTTGCATTATCTTTGACGGCACCGCTATTGCCGACTTTTTCGGCCCACCACCTTACGGCAACCATTCGATTTTTTATCGTTCCTGTGGACACGCCATCCTTACGCCATTGCTCAAGCAATTTATTCACATGCCGACCTTTTAAATCTTTGGGCGACATGGTTTTAACGTCATAGCCATTCTTGGCAAATTGTTCGGTGAACAATTTAAGCATAGACCGCCTATTTGCTTGCGTTGCGTGTGAACCCTCACGGAACTTATTGCAGAGCTGATCGAATTGATATTCTAAGGTCATGTGCACTCTTTTTTTGAGATGCTTGATTGATGAGTACAGCACAGCTTTATGCTGGGCTACGGAATCAATGAAGTATCAATTTTTTAATTTAAAACTGTTTGAGATCCGATGTACTGGTTAGTGTTAAGAGCCGAATTAACGTTTTATCAAATTCAATTATAGAAATTGGTTCAATAAAAAATGCTCAAAAAATGGGTATAAAAATTCGAAAATCTTTAAGTCCAAATGTGTGAATACTTATAAAAATAAACCGTTTCTGCATATAGGATGAGAGCGATTAAAAGTATTTGATCTCCTGTATTTAGTTTGTGTTTAAGCTGAAAACATAAATGAAAGTCAGCAAAGAAAAGTTATGAAAAAACAAAAAAGTCTGATCAGTATATCTGTGAATATTCTTCTATCACGCGGCAATAACTTCCAAAAATGTTTTGTATTGTAAGCAATATGAGGCTTCTCTCAGTCGTCACTACTTATAGCTAGTGACGACTGAGAAGCTTGGCCACTGTTTACGTGTATCAAAAAGGGGAGTCGCCACCCGTTCGGGATGGCTCGGCTACTGACGGAAAAGTTTAGATGGGAGCTGGTAATCAGAGGGAGTACGTTTTGAGATTTAGATCTTTCCTGGTCGCTCACACTCCGTTCGCTTTGTGCTTTTTTTTGCTATTAAGAGGAATGATTAGAGCGAGTGTCTACGAGCGAACTCAGAAAATTTGCTTATTCCTTTCCCTGATTACAAGCTCCCCTACAAGTCAAGAACTCAGAATCAGAGCATCCCGAATGGGTGCGAACTTTCTCAGTTTGCCTTCTAAACCGAGCGTAGCGAGTAAAAAAGCTTATGAGCGAAGCGAATTCCGAGTTGCTTTTGCTTTTTTTCAAAGTCACGAGAACATTAACTAAAAATTGCCCCGCGAATCGAGCGAAAGCGAGATTCAATAGAGTTTGAGCGAAGCGAAAACATAGGGCAATTTTTTAATTTGCTCTTTTTAATTATATTTTAAATCTTTTAAATCTTTTAGGCAGGCTGAAAGCCTTTAAAGACAAGGCTTTCAGCTCTTAAATATGAGGGATTGACTACTAACTATGAGGGATTGACTACTAACTATGAGGGATTGACTACTTAAATATGAGGGATTGACTACTAACTATGAGAGAATTATAGTGCTCATAGTTAGGTTTTCTAGGTTTTCGAAATAAAAGTGATGAGTCCATCTAAAAAAGAACTAGTAGTTAAATCAAATCAAGTTATTGAGGCTTCATATCAACTCAGCTCAACAGAACAGCGTATTGTGTTAGCGGCTATTAGTAAAATTAGTCGGGCTGAAGACATTACAGATGATGAAATTTATCGCGTAACTATTGATGACTTAAAAAAACTTGGGGTTCATGAAAAAACAGCTTATAGAGATCTAAAAGATGGTGTAAACCGCTTATATGACAGATCAATTAATTTAGCTATTGATGATGAATCAATCAAAATGAGATGGATTCAATCCATACGATTTTTAGAAAGTAAAAGCGTTGTAGGAATTAGGTTTTCTAAAGAAATTTTGCCTTTCATTTCTAATCTAAGTCGTGAATTCACTAAGTATTCATTATCTGACATTGCTGGTATGAGTAGCGCCTATGCTATTCGTATTTATGAGTTATTAAGCCAATACCGTTCAATAGGAAAACGGGAGATTTCCATCGAATCTCTAAGAGGTATGTTGGAGTTAGGAAAAAGATATCCATTATCTGCTGATTTAAAAAGATGGGTTATTGATACAGCTGTAGATCAAATCAATGAACATAGCCCTTTAAATGTATCTTACGAGCAAATAAAGACAGGCCGAAAAGTCACACACATTCAATTCACGTTTAAAGAAAAATCAAAAAGTATTGAGCATAAATCTGAACAGAATAATTTTTATAAATTGACAGATTCACAAATTAATATGTTTGGTAATCAGCTTTCACGCTTACATGAAGTATCTCACCTAGCACAACAAGGTGAAAGTTATGACGACTTAGCTATCAAAATTAAAGATATGCTGCGAGATCCAATGCAACAAAAACAACTTATTCCTCATCTTAAAAATTTAGGCTTTAAGGCATAAAAGATCGACTGTGTATGTAGCGGTTGACTGTTTGTTGATGTATCTTGGTTCACATAATAGACAACCAGAATTACAAGATGAAATCACTATCTGTTATTGAGCTTTCAAACCTGTATGGAATGACTCGTCAAGCCATTTATAAGCAAGTTAATAAAGGTAATTTAAGTAAGAATAGTGATGGTAAAATTGATCTTTCCGAAGCTATTCGAGTTTTTGGTGAACCGTCTAGAAATGTGAACAGTTCACAGACAACCGAAACACGAAAGTTGTCAGAAGTTCACCTTCTAGAACAGCAGGTTTACATGCTTCAAAAACAGCTTGAACAGGCGCATGAGCGTGAGCAGTTTCAACGTGATGAATTAAAAGCCAAGAATGATCAATTACACGTTAAGGATGAACAAATTGAAGCGATACAACGATTATTAGAAGCTCCAAGAGCCTATACAACTAGGTCTATCGATCCAAAATTAGATACAGCAACAGACACTAGCTCAAAAAGTGAGTCGAACTATGATGGATTGACTACTCAACAAAAAGAAGCTCCTGTACAAACTGAGATCCAAACTCAGCCGAAAGATGACGGATTGACTACTCCAGAGCAGCCGGAAAATAAGCGAATTCCTATTCCAGATCACGTAGAGCCAGAGCCGAAGAAAAGGGGCTTTATCAGTCGCTTTTTCTTGCCGAATGGTTAATTTGAGCTAAATAAAGTCGTGGAACATTGTTCGAATAGTAAACGTGGAACGTGATAAATCATTAAAAAAGCCCAATCGGAGATGACTGGGCTTTTTACTATAGGTTAAGCTTATGATTTATAAAAGATAAAACAAAGCATTTCGTATAAGGCGTATTATGTTAATTTTAGGAAATATTTAAAATAAAAATCAGTCAGAGATAAGTTTTTTAATTTTTTTACCAAAATAAGCTGTTTTCAATAATTTACTTATCGCACGTTGTAATGCGGTTAAGTTTTCACAGAAATAATTTTGTCCATCATATGATAATTTTACGGGATATCCTTTATCTTCTAGTTTTATACTCATGATATCTAATGAAGATGAACCAGATGACAAAGAAAAAATTGTTTCCGGATTAGTTGTCTTTGAAAGAGAATTGAAAGTATTCATAATACTGTTTATATCAACAGCATTTCTTTTCTTCAGCTCTAAATCGTACTTAGTCTTTATACTTTGCTCCAAGGCAGTAATTAATTCAGCAATTTCATTAACGTTTTGTTCTGCTTGATCACTAGCCTTAATACCTTCTTCGATATCTTCTAAAAAATTATATTCGCTCATAACTTATCTCTCAGTTATTTGAAAATGAAAAGGTAAATGATCAAAATTAGCTTTACGCCAAGGTCTAGCCGATATTAAATCAAGATGTATTATCTTCAATGAATTACATTCAAAATTCCATTTAAATTTTTGATTTAATAAAGTATAGGGTACCAGTACCTGATCAAATACATTCCATCTTTCCGCCGAATTAGTTGAAAAATAGTAAGTTCCTAAAGGATTAGTTTTATTACTATCTAAACCCTCATCATAAGTATCCTGATGAAACCATAGAAATTTCCAAGATGGGTTATATAAGTAAAGAATATTAGCGTCATCTTTTCCATGCCTAATAACGGTTTCTTTACATCTAATACCTTTTAAATTTTCATAAATCGGATATTCATAAGGGTTAGCATTAAAATCCCCTAAAATAATGAAGTTCCTTTGGGTACAGCTTCTTATTTGGTAATGTAAATTTTGTGAAACAAGCTTTCTTTTTTCTTCACCAGAGGTAGATATCTTGCTAGCCCAATGACACATATAAAAATCAATTATATTATCAACATAATGTTTTGATTCTAAATCACTTTCAGAAAAAATATGACTTGGTATAAAACTATATTTCAAGGCTATATTAAAGTTAAAATTTCCATCATCTGTAATAAAAGATTCAGGCTTATCTAGAATTGAGATGAAAGAACTTGGTTTATAAATACAGCAGCTATCAAACCTAGTACTATCAGTAGGAAGAGTGCCATCTATTACTAAATAATCTAATTCAAATGTACTAATAATCGATCTAAAATAAGAAATATCCTTTGAACTAACTTCAGACAAAAATATTAAATCAAAGTTTTTTTGTACCAATACATAATCTAAGAACAAATCTATATATGTTTTTTTTTGCTCAAATCGTGCTTTTAACTTTGCTAATTTTTGCCTTTGTTTTTCAGTTAATTCTTCAAAATCTTTCAAAGGAGTATCTAAAGCCGTTGGCGATAATCCAGTATTCCAATGACAAATAGAATAAGAACTCATAAAAATTTCTTAAAGATTATTAATATACTCATAATAATGAAAAATTCATCTAGATGCACTTCTTCACCACTGGAGTTTCCCACCAAATGACTATCCATTTAACATAATGGCGCTTATACGAAACGCACTTTATAAAACCTTTGTTTTTCATATAGTTAAAAATTTTTGACCGACCTGAAAAACAGCAAAAAACCGGCCTGGAAACAAGTCGGCTTTTTTATGAACAGTTCTGATATTTTTTGCCAATAAAATTGATTACTTTTTATTCAAAATGAAGCTTTTTTCAATGTTAACAGCCTTCCCAGGGCAGAAAATATCCCCAATTTTTGTGGATAAAATTTAGGCTATTTTGTAAGCCAAAGCGTACAGCAATATCGGTCCTTTGCGGCTATACCAGATAGTGGAAATTTCATATGATAAGGACATAGAGAGCAGGATGCTCCAGATAAGAATAATAAGATCAGATACAAGGAATGTGAGGTACGACAGGAGTTATACCTAAGCATCAAATATGTAAAAAACCCCGACAGGATGTTGGGGTTTTTTATTGTCTGTACTTTTTAAATCAGGCTTGGATGTGCATCTAAAATGCGAATTAAAGTCGCTGCTGGCCCAGTTGGGTATCTACGCCCTTGTTCCCAGTTTTGTAGGGTTCTCGCGCTGATATGCAAACGTGCAGCAAACTCTGCCTGGGTTAAGCCAGTTTTCTCACGTACCTCTTTAATATCCGGCAACTCAAGCTCTGTGACTCGACTTGCCTTTATCTCATTACGTTTGATAGCCCCAGCTTCTTTAATTGAAGCAACCAGGTCATCAAATAAGTTGTTATCCATGAAATTGCTCCTTCACTAACTGACGCAGGATCGAGGTTTCTTTATCTGTTAGATTATCTTTTACAGACTTTGGATAAGCCACCAGGAAAAAGATCTGATCATCCTCTGTGACCCAATAATAGATCACACGGATACCGCCACTTTTACCCTTATTGCCTTGAGCACAGCGTACTTTACGAATTCCGCCACCATTCTTGATTAAGTCACCTCTATCAGGCTGTACCAAGAGATCTTGCTGGAGCTGACGATACTCTTCATCACTCACAAGCTCTTTGATTTGCTTGGTAAAGATACTGGTTTCAATGAATAACATAGGTTGAAGTACGTCAATGGCGTATAAGAATTTTAGCAGTTTTAGAACAAAAAAACGAGAGCTGTGGACTCTCGTTTCGCATAATCTGCATTATATTAATTGTAGCGAAACTTAATTTGAACCTCTTAATTAGAATAATATTATAATAGTTAAAAATGGCTTATCAGAATTTTATAAATAGGCCTTTAATTCGTATATTTTGGGGTAATAAATGGAACTTAATCTAGATTTAGTAATTGCAACGCCTGACCATACCGTGGATATGAAATCAGGATTAACTACTATGCAAGGTATATCTGATGCAGTTCGAATAATTACAGAAACAGCTATTACGAATAAAGTTCCAAGTAAAAATACCTCTAGAAATAGTGTTAGAACTAGACTTAAAGAAAACTTTGATGGCTCATATGGACAGGTTTTTAGCGTACAGGCATTTGATGATGCAGCTAGAAAGCAGTTAAATATTATTGGAAAAGATACGCTTGCAGAAATTATTTCTTATTATTTAGCAGAAGCTTTTTATCAAGAATTTGATAAACCTAGTTCATTAGCACAAGCTATTATTGATACATTAGGTAATAGATCTATTAGCTTAATTAAAACATTAAGAAAGCAAACAATTGTAGATAATATCCATAACGTATCTAATAATTTTGGTTATGACGTTAAGGTCCGATATCGTAAAAGCAAAAATAAGATAACTGAACTACAAACTTTCAATGAAGATACATATGCGAAAATGGCAGCAGTAGAATCAAATAAGGTTATTGATTTGGTAGTATCTATTACTCGATTTAATACTTATACAGGAAATGGAAGATTACAAATAAAAGGAAAAAAAGATACTATTGCATTTGGTTTCAATGGTTATACAACAGTAGATTTAGCTACTAAAAAGTTATTCTCAAGAAATCTCGATGACAATAATGGTGTATTTGAAGATGACGAAAAAAGCTATCTCAAATTAAAAGTTTCCTTTTTGCAAAAAAAGGATGGAGATATTGTTAAATATCTAGTTAGAGAAGCTGAAACTGTTAAATACCTAGTTAGAGAAGCTCATGTCTAATAAGACTTTAATAGCAGTAGCAAGTTTAGTTGTTATTATTATTCCTGTATCTTACTTTTATCAATTTCATTTTAATCTAGGTTATCCCTTATCTAAAGATCAAAATGTTTGGTCTGGGTTTGGGAGCTTCCTAGGTGGTTCTTTAAGCCCAATTTTAACGTTTTTTACTATAATATTACTAGTAAAATCATTAAGATATCAAAATGATGCAAATCTAGAATTAACTAAACAGTTAAAAGTTAATATCAAAAATGAAGATCTGAGGACTTTTGAAAACCTATTTTTTAATTTAATTAACTTACAAAGAGAAATATTTAGTAGATTTAAGGTATATATTATAGAAAATAATCAAAGAAAAACATTATATCAAGAAGATGCTGTGAAGCTAATTGAAGATACTATTGATAATGAATTTGCTGAAGGAGTTAATATAGAAAAAATTAACGAATTATATCAACAAATAGATGATGAATATAATATATATGACATATTAAGATCATTTACTAGTATCGTGAAACTTATTGAGGAAAAATTAGATAATGAAACTGATAAAAAATCATATTATGAAAAATTAATTAATCTTACAGATTTCGCACAATTAAGATTAATATGCGCTGCTGTGCAATTCGAAACAAGTAGAAGAGCTAACTACTTAAAAAACAATAAAGAGTTCAATCAAGTCTTACAGAAAATAAATCTAAACTTCGAATTATATAAATACTAAAATACACTCACCCTAAGAGCTTGCAAAAAATGCTTGCTCTTAAAGTATTACCGAATACCAATTTCAGGCTGACGGAGTCGTCCACGACAGTAGGTAATTGTACTTTCCCACATAGGCTGAGATTACGATTCACACACTTCATCGACACGTTCTCAAACTATCTAATTCTCTTTTCTCTGCGAGGGTTTCCCCAACGAACAATGTAAAGTTCTGTCTCATTAAGGAATCTGCATATTATTTAACATAAAATCTCTTATACGAAATTTAGTTGTAATAACTAAATTTCGTATAGCCACCAATACTTTTACGATTTTTATTTACCAAAAACTTTATTGAAGTCCCCATAGTCAACTTCTTTCAGCCTGTCTAAAAGGTAGGCTGTGTACGGTGTATCTAAATTTGTCTCGTCAACAAGCTTAATTTTATCCGTCAATCCAATGGTTAAATGACGCGAATTGATACTAATATTTATCGTTCTATTTTTAAAAATCTTGTCTAAGAACGTTACAGGTCTTTTATCGATCACCTCTTGGGCATAATTTTCAAAAACATCTACCCCCCAACTTTCAGCATAAAAATCCCTTTCATTGATATGCTTACATACAAAAGCAACTCGAATAAATGATGCTTTAACCCCATAGACATGCTTTTGTAATAAGAAGTTTGCTAAACCTGCTTTAGTTTCATCAACCAGATTAAATAATGATGTGCCTGTTAACTTTGGATAAAAAACAACTAAAGTTAATTGATAGTCCTTTTCAAAGCCTTCCTGTACAAAACCATAAAAAATTTTAATTGGGCCGTTGTCGCCACCCTCACTTGGGTAATATGCTTCATATAACACTGTTTATCGTACTCCTATATTTTCATGAACCATCTCAGATTTTTCTGAGAAAATTATTAAAGAAAATCCTTAATTTTAGGCAGCTTTAAAGTCCTGAACCGTTTTTAAATTCGTGCGTTTTGGCATGTTATAGCACTCATAATATTTAGGCATTTCCAACGTTCCGTAAGAGCCGTTATACATCACCACGGCAGTACAAATTGGCAATTTAATAAATTCCGCAGGCTCAATAATGGATTCCAATTTAATGGACTTTGTTGTCCCTACGTTTTGCGATCTGTTAGAAGATGAGCCACTTGTTCGACTGGATGAACTTGTACCACTGGTTTGACTTGTACCTGCCGTTTCAGAAATGTAGGTTGTTTCAGTTTGACCGACCAATCGACTGCATTCTTCAGCCGATTCGATATCCCCAATTCTAAAAACGATTTTCAAATTACTCGAACCCATGAACATTTTGTCGCTATTTGCGCCATACAAGCGATTTAAGCCCTCTAAGCTCTGCAAGTATAGAAAGGTAGGCATATTTGCAGAACGTATCGTATTGAGCAAATCAGTGAATTTTGGAATAGGTGCACAATTAATGATTTCATCTAGGGCGATAAATACCGGTCTACGGTTTTGATTGGCTTGTAAAATACGCATGGTATGCGCCACCATTGCCCCGAATAGCGTAGCCGTTGAACTTTTATACTGTTGGTCAAACTGTAAAAATACAGCTTGTTTAGGCTGCATTAGAACTTCTTTTAAGTAGAAGCCTGGAGCATTGTCTGATGTCGTTGCTCGAATACGATCATCATCAAGAAACTCAAAGGCTTTGGAAACTGCTGTCATCACAGATGCAAGCAAGCGATCATTTTGAGCAGTCCGAGAAATTTCTTTGGCAATATTGGAAACACTGGATTTTTCAGACTGTCTTAATGCTTTTAACAACTCATCATTGCTATCCATGCTGTTAATATAATTTTGAGCATTCACAAGTGATGCCTTATCACCAAGTTCGATGAGAACAGCCTTCAGAATACGCCTTGCCAGGTCATTAAACACCACCGATTCAGCGGTATCATCTTTAATGATAATGTTCAAAATTTCGTTGAGTTCTGCTGAATCCGTCACTTCTGAAAAAATATTGTAGTGGTCACTCTCAACATCGGTCGGATTAAAGACCCAATCTTTATAACCGAAAATTTGAAAGACATTATTTGCTTTCAGAATCGCCCAGATCTCTGGCTTTACGTCTGTAGCCACGAAGCTACGCCCGGATTTCATCCATTCTACGATTTGAGAGATTAAAAAAGTTGTTTTACCCGAACCAGGTGCACCCAACACAATGCCACGATCTTCATTGGTGACCCTTAAGCTTTCGCGATGAAAAGACCAATTGAAGTGTTTTTGCTGCATATCCTTCATTTGCTTCTTTGGTAAAGTCTTATCCGTAAAAGCAATGAGGGGCGTTTTATTTTCAAACCCTCTGTGCACTTCCCTTAATAAGGTGCCATAGCCTTCCGCAGACTCTTTTTTTATACGTTCTGCACGTGGTTTTGACTTGCCACCAGCAAAGTACAAAAATGTATAAAGAACAGCAATCAAAAGCCACGATACGAAATAATTATTATTTGAAACGATAACATAATGACTTGAAAGCAAATTTGTGAGGTCGCTCAACAGATAGGTCTGGGCTAGAATAGCCAAACCCAAAAGCACAACATTATATAAAAACTCATGGTATGGATTATGCGCTTTAAAAAGTGACTTTAAGCTCACAAAGATCATGAGAAAAAGCGCAATAATGACTAGGACTAAAAGGGTATTCGCGTAGCCAACAAAAAGGGGTTTAAAGTGCAAAGTTCTTATTAAAAACGTGTAATAAGCCATAAAAAAATCGTGCACCATTTAATTATCCCCTTTTTGCTGTTGTTTACCCTCACAGGTATCTAAGAATTGAGGTTCAGAAACAGGACTTTTAAGCCATGAACAACGAACCGTATAATAAAAAGATGCTTCCGAGCTTCTAAATTTAATTAAATTTTGAGTGGGTTTTAGCTCTGCTTTATCATTCCAAATCAAAAGTTTGCAATTAATACAACGACCACATAACGGTAATTTTTCACGTATTTCTGATGCAATACCCATTAATTTTTACTCCATGAACCCAAGTACACGGACGTAATATTGATACGGCTATGCCCCAATTCTTCACTGATTAACATTCTAATTTCTTTATCTTTTTCCCTTTCATGTTCAGACAATGAACGAGAACCGCCTACCGCAGGGCAATCAAAGCCCATGAGTTCACGGTATCTGGTTTGAGCATAGCCATGCCTTAAACCATGCGTTTGCCCAACACCCAGGGCATGCGTTACTGCCTCAAAATTGGCTTTGTGAGATTTATAGCTTTTTTCTTTTGGAATCATGGAACCGCCATTTTTCACGGCTTGAGCATAGGCATTTTTGAGTTCTTGACGTTGTTTTTCATTGGTTATGGGAATTGTTCGAGGTCTTCCGCCTTTGGTCCAACTGTCTTTTAAGCGGATATATTTAGCATTTTCAATTTTTTGACCATCTAAGGCATATTCAGGTTGGAATTTCATGCTTTCTTCACGTCTAAACCCGAAAGCGTCTTGTAAACGTAAGCTTTGCGCTATGTTTGTATCGGTTTTAGACAAATCCAGATCTTTTAAAGATATAGATTTATTTTCATTGGTGACATAGACACGATTTTCTATTTTATAAGTTGCATTGTCTTTGACGGCACCGCTATTGCTGACTTTTTCAGCCCACCACCTTACGGCCACCATTCGATTTTT
>CABFOK010001619.1_pt1 | contig 13594 bp, 15 predicted proteins | sample 3521931 | NCBI WGS metagenome assembly CABFOK01 (sample SAMEA5312447, study PRJEB27640) | indoor metagenome | biome: indoor environment; feature: uncontrolled; material: polymer tiles stone | place: Germany | collected 2014-07-07 | reverse complement strand
GGTCTTGAATTTATATTTTTGCATTCTATGGAAAGTGATATTTATTTTAAAAGATTTATTTTTTAAATATGCTTATCATTGGTGCATTTAAATAAAATGCATTAAATTTGAACATTTAATATATAACTTCAATATTGAGCAACAAAACCCAAATATTAAAAATCCCTCTGCGGGAACAGAAGGATAAGATAATGCAGGCAGAGAGATTAGAATAATTTAGCGTTCTGTCCAGAAGGCCTGTTGTAATGCCGCTGTTTGTTCTTCAATTTCTGCAACTGGACCAATCAAATCAATATTTTTCTGACCGTGTGCAAAGACATACGCAGATGAGACACTCATGGTCGGATTTTCCTGATGATTTCCCGTACATTGTAATAGCCGTTGTTCGGTCATGCCATACACCACGCGGCCAATATTGGCCCAATAAATCGTTCCGGCGCACATGCAGCAAGGCTCTACCGCAGTATACAAGGTACATTGCCATAAATATTCGGCCGGATAATTGCTGGCAGCAATGCGTGCCAAGGTCGACTCGGCATGATTTACCGTATCAATATTACACTGGGTAAACAGCACGGTTTGATGATCTGGTGCCACCAAGACTGCGCCAAAAGGATGATGCCCCAAAGCCATCGCCCGTCGTCCCACCTCATTGGATAAGCTTAAAAACTGGATGATTTGAGCTTGATTGGGTCGATCCATTTTATTTATTTTCCTCTCCTGGTTTCAGCCTGAATTTATTATTAGACAGCTCAATTTAAATAACCCTTAAATTTAAAATATAATAAAGATAAAAAACTGGGATTATAAAATTCAGCATTATAAAACTTAGAATTGAAAAACTTTGAATTATAAAGCTTAGAATCACAAAATTTGGAATTTATATTTTAAGCTTTAAATTATATTGATTAAATTAAAATAGCTTAAACAATATAACGTTTGCTTAAGCCCCACTCGGCTAATATTCGACGGTAGGTAGTTGAGGAGCGATCTGCTTCAAAATGCGCTTCCATGGAAATATCAAGGGGTAACTCTTCGGGTTTTTGACTTTCCACCATGTCCTGATCTTCCGCAAAAATTTGTGCATTAAAGTCATATACGGCTTGTAAATCACCGGTGGTATCGAAGTTGCGTGTCAGCGGCACGAATAAACGGGTTTTATTATGAGAAACCGGACAACAGGCATTGAGGATTTTTAACAGCCCTTGTTCAGGAAAATGTACCGTCAACACCGCAGAAAATGGCGGATAGACATCAAATACCCGTTTCCACAAGAAACCTTCCGGCGCCAAATGTTGCATACCATGCGGATAGTTGCTGACATCACTGAGATATTCGGTATGTAAACCATACTCAGTCCGTTCTGTTGAATATTTGGGCACCACCTGATTTTCACGATCAGCAAATGAACCCTGATGCACCCAAGCGAAATGCGCCACATCAATAAAACCTTCCAGCTGACGGCCACTGGAGCCGCCAATATCAACAAACGGCGGTAAGATCGATTGCTGCCCTGCAGTATCCCAGGTCTCCAGTTCAGGAAAATTGGCTTTCGATTCATCACGGCTAAAAATGCTGGTCCAGATTAAGCCATATTTTTCGACTACTGGAAATTTAGTCAAGGAAAAGCGTTCAGAAATCTTGGTCAGTTCAGGTTGTGCCGGAATTTTGATGCATTGCCCTTCAGCATTGTAATGCAGGCCATGATAGGGACAGACAATATTTTCACCCGATACCCAGCCTTTGGTTAACGGTACACCGCGGTGCGGGCAGAGATCACGAACCAGTTGAATAGCGCCACTTTGTGTTTTGTACAGTGCAAGTTTGACATCAAGCAGCGTCACTTGTTGCGGTTGGGTCGAAACGTCCTGAATACGTGCAACCGGATACCAGTGATGTGTCAGAATGTCCCAGTCCTGATCATCAAACTGGCTATAACAAGGCTTGTTGAATAAATTGGTGACTGGAATTGCGTTCATATCAGACCTATATTATTTCTTGATGTCATGTCTTTTTACCGGCCTTAAAACTGTATATTCATACAATTTTGGCTTTGCTTGTAATTGAAATTACTTAATTTTTTATCATTCTGTCTATTAGAATGTTTGGTATAAATCATTCTAAAAATTAGAACACTTCAATGTTATGGGGATGTATTTATCTATAAAACATCATCATTTGGCATAAAACTCGCATAAGGACGTTTATCTAAAATGTTGATATGAATAAAAGTGGGTTGCAAGCTTTGACTAAATTGATGAATACGCCTTTTTCCCGATTTTCTGAATATTTTATCGCTGTGGCGAAAACGGGCAGCCTACGCAAAGCCGCGGATCAATTATTTATTTCCGTGTCTGCGGTACATCGGCAAATTGCTTTGGCTGAAGAAGAGCTGGGCATTATTTTGTTTGAGCGTTTGCCGAGCGGCTTAAAACTGACCCTTGCCGGTGAATTACTCTATGCCGATGTCTTGAAGTGGCAAAAGGAATTCCAGCAAACCCGGATCCGTTTTGATGAAATTCAGGGGCTGACACGTGGAAGCATTGAGTTTGGCTTAATCTCTGCCTTAAGTGATGGTTTTGTCATGCAGTCGGTGCAATACATGTATCAAAACTATCCATGGATCAATTTTAATATTCGAGTCGCAGACAGTGAGGTGATCGCCAGGAAGATCATCGATGCAGAATTGGATTTTGGTTTAATCCTCAATCCCAAAGCCCATCAACACCTTGAAGTGGTGCATTTTCTAGAATTGCCTTTAGGTTTTGTGATGGGCAAATCGCATCCGCTTGCAGAAGCCGAAAAGATTTATTTTTCAGATACCTTAAATGACAACCATTTTATTCCTGCAGAACCCCTGATTATTCATGATTATGTGCAAGCCATGTATAAACATCATAAATTTATCCCTGCACGTAAAACGGAATCGAATGATATTCGCCTGATGAATAACTTAATCAAAGCCAATACCGGCATCGGCATTTTAAGTTATCTGGACGTTTTTCCTGAGCTTGAGCGTGAGGAATTAATCTTTAAGCCTATTTTGGACAAAGGGCTGCATCCGCTGACCATTGCGCTATGTGTTGCGCCAAAACGACAAATTTCACGTGTTTCCCAGCTGATGATTAAAAATATTATTGAACAAATGGAAGACTTAAAAACCAAGGTTAAAGATGTTTTCTGTGCCTAAACCCGTTATTGGTATGGCTCTTGCTATTTTGATTGAAATTTCAATTGTTAAGGCAAGGTGATGTCGACTATTTGGATTAAACAACCACTGGCTATTTTTACTGAAAATACAAACGATGCACGTGGTGGCATGGTCATTTCAGAGGGGAAAATCGTTGAATTGGTTGCTTTAGGGCAAACATCCATTCGCCTTATTGATGAAACTTTTAATGCTCAAAATTTAGTGGTTATTTCTGAAATCATTATTAGATATGATATGTTTTTCAGGGATTCATGATAATTAAGCCCAGATGACCAGTATTGCAGCAATAATCACCAGTAATAATCCCCAATGTTCTGCCCTGGCAAGTTTTTCCTTAAAAAAGTAAGCAGAAATTAACAGACTAAACAGGATTTCAATCTGTCCCAAGGTTTTTACAATCGCCACAGACTGCATGCTCATGGCAGTGAACCATCCCAAGGAGGCAATAAAACTGCACAGACTGACTTTGAAGGTTAAGCCCAATCTTGCCCACATGGCCTTTAAGGTCTGGCGGCTGAATAAACTCAAGTACATCAGCATACTGATACATTGAAAGCCGATGATGCTGATCAATACCCAGGCTGCCCGATGAATAAATGGCAGTTGCGGCAATTCCAGGCTGGCTTCACGAACCAGCAGAGAGGTAATGGCAAAGCACAGGCCGCTGCCTATACCAATCCATAATGTCGCTAGGGAAAGCTTTTCTGCTCTGGGCCCTTTACTGAGTAAAAAGACGGCCAAACCACCTAAAGCCACCCCGAACCAGCCCAGTGCACTCAGATGGTCACTCAGCAAGGATGCACCAATCAGCGCTGCTAAAATGGCTTCACTCTTGGCCAGACCGACACCAATAGCATAGTTTTTTTGTTTAAATAATTGCACCATTAATGCCGTTGCAGCAATCTGGCTGATCCCGGCAATGACAATGTAAAGGGCATAACGCGGGGTAAAGCTAAGTGTGAGTGGTATGGACTGGCTATAATGCAGAAAGGTCAGATAAAGAATGGCCAGCGGAAAACCGAAAAGAAACCGCGCCAGCGTTACGCCATAAACATCAACAGTGGTACTCAGCTGCTTTTGAAATGCATTACGCCAAGCCTGCATAAATGCAGCCATCAGCGTAAACAGAATCCATGTGGATGCCATTACCTGCCCTTATTAAAGCTATAAAATGCAAGTAATTTACTCCTTCATCGCTGAATTAACGAATCATTTTTCAAAAAGGTTTTAAGGATTAAAGTTTTTATGGCCTGTGCGCATAAAAAACCTTCATGGCGAAGGCTTTTCAGCTAATCGGTTCAACTAAAGATCAATCCAGTGGATTACCGACAATATTACTGATAATGCCTTTCATGATATGCGGCCCCTGCTCTTTACGGAGTTCTTCATACCACTCTCTGGTGATCTGCTCATCTTTCATATGCGTTACATCGCAACGTTTACGTGCACGCAGCACCAATTCATTGGCACGTTCATTACGTTTGTTTTGATAACGCTTTAAAGCGTCCTCCAAGCCCAAGGTGTTAATTTGCAAAGCTCGAGATAAATAAATCGCATCTTCCATCGCCTGGCAGCCACCTTGGCCAATATCCGGCGTGGTACTGTGCGCAGCATCACCGACAATCACCACACGCCCTTTATAAAATTGTGCAAACGGTTCAATGTCATGAATTTCCACACGATTGGTTGTTTGCTCATTGATATGGTCAATGAGTTTCTGAACTTGTGGACACCATCCTGTGAAATATTCTTTTAACAACGCTTTATAATGACTACGATTATTCTCTAGACCCACAGCTAAAGGGACATCAAAGAAAAAATAGAAACGATGATCGGCCACTGGCATTAACGAGACACGCTTGCCCTCACCGACATAGGTGGTCCATTGATCAGCAGGTGCATAATCCTCTGAAATTTCAACTAAACCATTCCAGTTGACATAACCGGCATAACGGCGCTCAACCTGTTCGCCCAATACATACGCCCGGGTAATCGAATGGGTGCCATCTGCACCGACCAAGAGTTGGGTTTGTACTTGCGTCCCATCCGCAAATTGTACGGTGACTACATCATTGGCTTCTGTAAAAGACAGCATTTTTTTGCCCAGATGAATATTTTCACGGCCGAACTCATCCATCAGCATATTTTGTAAATCTGAACGCGACACCGGATATGGACGTTGTCCAACTTCTGCTATGAGGGGATGCAAGCTGAACTGTGTCATCACGTCACCGGTTAACCCATCCATATAGGCCAAGTGGTCCATTTGCCCGCCAAGCTTCGCGACCTGATCCGTTAATCCTAGATAATTTAAACATTTAACCCCATTTGACCATAAAGAGATGGCTGCTCCCATCGCCAAGATTTGTTCTGCTTGCTCATAGATGGTGACTTGATGTCCAAACTTTTTTAGTGCAATTCCTGTGGTCAAACCGCCCATACCTGCACCAATAATTGTAATTTCCATCTATAACTCCTTTTGTATATTTAAGTCTCTGCACCACAAAATGCTAAAAACGTGCCATTTTTTCGATAACGCACTTAAAAATTTCAAAAGTTGGCACACGCTGTGCTTCTAAACATATGTAAAAGCTTGTTTTTATCAATTGTTCAAAATGGATCAGCCAACAAAACAAGTCTATTCATTTGATTAATAAAGTTAATGGAAGATATTTATGGCAACTTTGTTTGCACCAATTTTTGATGTTCCTTCCTATATACAGCAACTGACGAATTTGGCAGATGACCGAATTGGTGCAGAAATTATTGATTGTTCGGATGATTTTTTTGCTGAAGCAAAACGCATGTTGCAATTCACTGCTCCAGTATTTGTAGAAGACAAATTTGATCAACATGGCAAATGGATGGACGGCTGGGAAACCCGCCGTAAACGCCATGCAGGTTATGACTGGGCCATTATTAAACTCGGCGTGGCAGGCAAAATTAAAGCCCTGGATATCGATACCACTTTCTTTACAGGAAACTATCCCGCTTCTGCTACTGTAGAAGCATGCTATGCACCAGATGGAGAACTGGGTCATATAGAATGGCAAAATATTTTAAAAAATAGCCTTCTCGGCCCAAGTGACCATCATATTTTTAATATTGATACCGAACAGGTGTTTACCCATATCCGTTTAAATATTTATCCAGATGGCGGTGTGGCACGTTTTAGAGTCTATGGTGAGGTGCAAATTCAAGTAAAAGATCGCACTCAGACTCTGGATTTATTGGCTTTAGAAAACGGTGGCCGCGTGATTGCTTATAGTGATGCGCATTTTGGTCATCCACGCAATCTGATTAATCCGGGTCGTGGCATAAATATGGGCGATGGCTGGGAAACCAAACGTCGCCGTGCGCCTGGTTTTGACTGGTGTATTCTGGCTTTGGGTCGAAGTGGCCATATTGAAAAAATTGACATCGATACTGCCCATTTTAAAGGGAATTTTCCTGCACAGGTATCCATTCAGGCGATTTACGTAGAAGATGCAACAGACCAGCAGCTGATTCCGCAAAGCATGTTCTGGCCTTTCCTGCTAGAAGCCCAAGAGATGCAAATGGACCATATTCATACTTTTATCGAGGAAATCTTAGAGCAGGAAAAAATTTCCCATATCCGTGTCAACATGATTCCTGACGGCGGGATCAGTCGGATTCGCTTATGGGCTAAAGTCGCTTAATCGATATGAATACTATGACCATGCAAACGATAAAAATACAGCCTTTAGATGCGGAAAGTTTTGCGGCTTTTGGCGAAGTCATTGCCTGTAAAGGCAATGACTTTTTTCATATCAATGACCAACATACCGAGCGTTATCATGCTTTGGCTGAAGCACAAACCGATGTGAAAGTTGGGCTGAGCATTTTTAAGAATATTCAAATCACTGAAATTCCTTTTGAAATTTCAATGCTGGAAAGACATCCCCTCGGTTCACAAGCTTTTATTCCGATGCAGGGACAACAGTTTTTAATTGTGGTCGCGCCGGGTCTGGATCATGAAAGGCCGGATCTGAACCAGATTCAGGCATTTATTACAGATGGTTCACAAGGCGTGAATTATCGTGCCGGGACATGGCATCATCCTTTGCTCACCCTTGAAGCACCGAGTGATTTTGTGGTGGTGGATCGGATAGGCACCGGACCGAACTGTGATGTTTATTCTTTTCCAGAAAAAATTCGTATAGAACATTAACCAAATAAAAAAGCCCTTGTTCACAAGGGCTTTTTAAATATCTTGACAGGTATTGTATTTAAAAATGATATTTCACTAAAGCACTGACATTGTTTTCATCCGCATCTGGAATGCTATATTTGTTGTTCCAGATTGAATGCTCAATACCTACATATAAGCGCGTGTCTGGAGAAATGTGTTTACCTAGATTCCATTTCCACTGTGTAGTCCAGTTCATTTCACTGGCGTGATTTTCACCTTCATCAGTAGACCAATCCAGGAAACCATCAATCAAGAAATCTTCCGAACCTAATTTCAGCGGGATACCATATACAAAGGTCAACTGGTAATCATCAATCGAGTCATTATTTGCACGGTATAAATTCACTTGTGCATACTGGAAATAAGGAATCGCCAAGTCAACACCTACACCATACAAGTAGTTATTAAAACCAGTGCCTCCTTCCCAGGTGGTGGCCAGCAAAACATCTTTAATCGGTCCAAGCTCGAGTTTTTGACCTGTGACTGCGCCCAGGCTTAAGCGGGGCGAGGCTTCAAAATAAGTCTCTTTACCACTGACGTCATTGTCGGTACGGTCAGCAAAAGCAAAGAAATCACCGTATTTTAATTTTGCCGTATATTCAAAGGTCACGGTTGACTGCTTATCTTCACGTGCAATCAGTTCATAGTCATTACCATACAGACCTGAAATACTGAAATCTTGCCAGATCGGTGCTGCCTGCGCGCCAATGGCTGTCGTTGCCAATACAGTTGCAGTTAATAATTGTGTTAATTTCATAAAAGCCTAGCCCCAAGAGAAAGAAGATAATTACAAGATTAATTAAGCAAAAATGAAGCCAATTTTTTAATTTCTGGTATAAAAAGCCCATAGATATGGGCTTAAATGTAGTGTAAACATCTACAGAATTAATGCTGTGTATCTACCACTGCTTTAGAGCTGACAGATGGATTGCCTTTAAACACATTCAGGTGATTAAACAGAAGATTAAGAATAATCGCCATCAAGCAGGTAGAGCTAATACCTGAGTGGAATAAGGTTTGCACCCATTTGGGGAAGTTGGCATAAAATGAATGATCAATAATCGGGATCATGCCTGCAGCAATCGCGGTTGCCACAATAATCAGGTTTTTTTGTTCGTTGTAATCAATTTTAGCCAGAGTACGGATCCCACTCGCTGCCACGGTACCAAACAGCACCAGACCTGCACCGCCCAATACGGGAACGGGAATGGCGGCAATTAAACGCCCCATAATCGGGAGCAGACCCAAGGCCACTAAAATCATCCCGCCTGCTGCCACCACAAAACGGCTTTTCACCCCGGTAATAGCAACCAAGCCAACATTTTGTGCAAACGCACTTTGCATGAACGATCCAAAAATAGGTGCAACAGCACTCGACAACATATCGGCACGTAGACCATTGGAAATACGTTCCGAGTCGACTTTTGTTCCGACAATTTCCCCGACCGCGATAATATCAGCCGTGGTTTCAGTCATGATCACCAAAGTCACGATCAGCATGGAAATGATAGCGGTGAGTTCAAAAGTCGGCAGTCCAAAAGCAAAGAAACTTGGCACTTGTACCCAAGCGCCATTGGCCACTTTAGAAAAATCACCAAAGCCCAAAATATAGGCAAGAATGCTACCCAATACGATGGCAAGTAAAATAGATAAACGACGGATGGCCGGATTTGTGGTTAAATTCAGGCAGATTACCAGGCCTAAGGTCATCAGTGCCAGCCCAATATTTTCGATGCTGCCCCATTCTGGCGCTTTGCTGTTACCGCCCATCATCCAACGTATCGCCACCGGAAGCAACGACAGACCAATCACGGTAATCACACAGCCCGTCACTACAGGCGGGAAAAAGCGGATAATCTTGGAAAAATAAGGCGCAAGCAAGAACCCCATTAAAGATGCAATGATGACTGCGCCATAAACTGCCGATAGGCCGCCACCTGTCGTCACAATCGCTACCATTGTCGCCACACCGGCAAAGGACACACCTTGCACCAGCGGCAATTTGGCTCCAACATATTTCACGCCAATGGTTTGCAGAATGGTGGCCAAACCACCGACAAATAATGCAGCAGCAATCAGCAAGCCAATTTGATAGGCGTCCAGACCTGCTGCTGTTCCCACGATCAAAGGCGGTGCAATAATACCGCCGTACATGGTCAATACATGCTGTAAACCATAGGCTGCACTTTTTCCAGCACCTAAATATTCATGTTCCGGTGAAATTGTTTTGCTTTGTTCTGCCATTCTTTTTCTCTCCCTCAAAGTCAAAAATGAAATCAGCTTCCGCGATATGTGGAGTATGCGAATGGGCTAATCAGCAAAGGAATATGAAAATGCTGTGATGCATCTTTCACATAGAAATGAATGACGGCTTTGGGAAAGAAAGTATCTAATCCCAAGCCTTGAAAATAAGCAGAGGTGGCAAATTCAAGGCTATAAGCCCCTGCTTTAAATTCGGTTAAACCAAAATCGGTCACCCGGCCATCTGTATTGGTCAATGCTTCCCCCAGTAAAGTGCCCGCTTCGGAAAAAAGTTTGATCGCGACCTGTGCCGCCGGTTTACCCAGATGGGTATCTAAAATATGAGTGCTGATCATGGCTGAAGCTCCTGAGACAGTCTTAGCAAGGCAATTTCCGTCAATTGATTGTGGACAATACGTTTTTCAATTTCTGGATCATTGACCAAACGATATTTCAGCGCTTGCAGTACGTCTTCGCTGCTGAGTCCTGAGGCTTTAATCAGGAAAATGTAGCCATATTTTTTTTCGTAGGCAATATTGCCTTTGAGTAAAGCAAGCTGGGTTTCTTCATCCGCTGTAATGGAGGATTGCTCACGGTTAGAAAAGTTCTTTTCGATTTCACTCAATTCAGCCTGTGCTTTTTTCTCGCCAATACGTGGATGATTATCCAGTGCCGCTTTAATTTCCTCCCAGGTCCAGGTCGCTGCCTGCTGTTTGGCAGCCTCCATAACCGCTTCAATGGATGCATAAGGACGCTGGGCTGCAATCTCGGCCGACCAGCTGGGTATTTGCACACAGTGCTTTAAAAAGCGAATGGCATCTTTTAGTGATGCTTGATTAAATTCAACGAGTTGCACTATTAAATCGCCTGATTATATTGAATGTCTGTTCAAAACAGGTTTTGCAATAACAATGCCAAATCCGATGGATCTGGCATTGTTATATCGTCCTTAAATTAAAAAAGAGAACCCAAGGCTCTCTTTTTAAATATATTTTTTTAATTACTGTGCGAGAGTAAAAAAGTATCATACTGGGTTACTCTCAACCCTTTGATTTTACATAGTAAGACCTAAGCTAAAAAAATAAAGACTCATACTGAAGCAATCCAACATGACCTACTAAATTTTTTTAGAGTAATAAAGTTTCATACTTATATGAAGCTTTAGGCTCAATGAGTTAATTTCATCTTATAAGTCTTATAAAAATTAAATAAACAAAAGATTACTTTGTAAGGCAGAAAACATTCTAAATTGGAATATTAATCGAATTAAAAAGATACTATTGAAAAATGAAAAAACTTATATTCTTGCTTTGTCTTTAATAACAGTCCAGTTATACGCTGCTGATAGTAATACTGCTTCTCCTGAACCTGTAATCACCTATAATGCTTCTGTTGCGAATTCAATTGATAATATTGCTGAAAAATTACGTGAATTTCAGAATAAAAATCCTAATGCTAGTGAAGCTGAATTAAATGAATATGCCGATTCTTTATTGAAAACAGAGGTAGTGCAAACTCCTGGGCGCTCATCCAGAGCTACAATTTCTTCTGTATATACCGATATGGACGGATATATAAATGGTTATCTAAATGCTCAAGAACAAGCACTTTATAATGCAAACCGAGCTAAGGGTTTACTATGTATTGCTAATGCCAAAACTGCTATAGATCTTACTAAAGCGAGATATGTAAATACTAGTTCAGTTATGCATAATGGAAATGGTGATGCATTTAGACATGCTGTTTGGAACTTTGGCATGACAATAGATGTGGGAGCCGATTTTGCAAAAAAATGGAGTGATGCACATGAGTTCGGTTCTACTGGACAGCCTGCAACAGAACGCTCTATGGATATTTATAATAACTCGATAGGTATCAGTTTAGGGAAAAACAATCCTACGACGCTTTTACAATCATCATTTGCGAATTTAACTCAAGCTCAAGTAAGGGCAGGAAGATTGAAAATCATATCAAATGGCAACTTGGTATGGTCAAATTCAGTCGGTGAAAAATAAAAAATTTAGGATTTATAAGGTGAAATGTCTATGACTTTTAATAAAGGTATTTTATTAGGTGTGGTGAGTATATTTATAGTGGCTTGCTCACCTATGGAAAAAGATAATGGAACTATCACTGTGAATAACAAAACTGATAGTCCCGTTTATAATGTTAATTTTAAGTATAAAACATCAAAAAGAGTAGATGTTATTGGTGATTTAGCACCGAATGCTTCATATAAATATCAAATACAGTATTCAGATACTGAGGATTCAATAAGTATTAATTATACGGACAAAGATAAAAAACTTCATTCTGAGTCTGTAGTAGCATATTCTGCTAAATATGATAAAGAAAATCTTATATTTGATATCAAATAGATATATCAAATTAATTTAAAAAACCACTGCAAAGTGGTTTTTTTGTAGAATTAAAAAAGTTATGGATAATAGAATATTAAACACTATTACTCAGTATGATACTTTATTGCTCTCATACAATTACGGCGCGTGGTGTTTATACCAGTGTTCGGCAATATCCCCACGTCGGCAAATCCAGATCTTGTCATGACTTTGAATATAGTCGAGGAACTTTTGTAGCGCTTTGAAACGTCCCGGTCGCCCTAAAATACGACAATGCATGCCAATCGACAGCATTTTCGGTGCAGTTCCCCCTTCGGCATAGAGCACATCAAAGGCATCTTTTAAATATTGATAGAACTGTTCCCCACTGTTAAAGCCGCCCGGTGAAGCAAATTTCATGTCATTGTTATCTAAAGTATATGGAATGATCAAATGCGGGCGTGTTTCACCTGCCTGATTGGTCAATGTGCTCCAAAATGGCAAGTCATCTGCATAGTTATCACAGTCATATTGAATCTGCGGAAATTCAGCCAGTAACTGACGGGTGTTTGGACTGTCGCGACCGGTATACCAGCCGATTGGTGCTTTACCAAACAAGGTTTCCAATACGCTAATCGCCTGATCCATATATTGGCGTTCAAGCTCAATCGGCATGTTTTGATAATGCAGCCAGCGCTGTCCATGTGAAACCACATCGTAATTGGCTTCTTTGATCGCTTCGACAATATAGGGATTGCGCACTAATGCCATGCCCACACCAAAAATGGTCATGGGTAAATTTCGTTTTTTAAACTCATTATGAATGCGCCAAAAGCCAGCACGTGAACCGTATTCGTACATCGAATCCATCGACATGTGTTTGTCTGGAAAGCTTGCTGCCCCGATGATGTCAGATAAAAACTGTTCCGAACCTGCATCACCATGTTCAACGTGGTTTTCCCCACCTTCTTCATAGTTCAGTACAAACTGCACTGCAACACGTGCCCCATTTGGCCACTCCACTTTGGGAGGTTCGCCGTGGTAGCCAATCAGGTCACGTGAATAGGGTGCGCTACGAATGTCATCAATGAGTGCTTGGCCGCGTAAGTAGGTTATGGTCACGTCAATTCCCTAAGGTGTTATATCAAATCATCAATTTTCTATAACAGCGATAAGCAATTTATACGCCAAAAAGATTCATTTAATTTTTTCTAAAGATATCCACCATTTTGGCTAATTGTTCCATCCCATCGAATGTCGTTGGAATTTTGTCATCGGATGGTACGAGTGGCGAAAAGATAATATTTTCAAATTTCTCAAAGCCAGCTTTATTTTCAACCAAAATGAAACTTCTTCAATATTCCCGGCCTTCACAGGGCAAAAAATATTCTCAATTTTGCGGATAAATCTGGGACAATTTTTAGGCAAAGTTGTACGTATTTGCTCACAGCAATTCCGGTTTTCTGCGTCTAGGCGAGATAGTGGAATTTTCCTATGAGGGGGACATAGCGAGCAGGAAGCTCCATACAAGAATAACAATAGACAAGCACAAGGATAGTAAGGTACGACAGGAGTTATACCGAGCGAACC
>CABFOK010001347.1_pt1 | contig 14912 bp, 16 predicted proteins | sample 3521931 | NCBI WGS metagenome assembly CABFOK01 (sample SAMEA5312447, study PRJEB27640) | indoor metagenome | biome: indoor environment; feature: uncontrolled; material: polymer tiles stone | place: Germany | collected 2014-07-07 | reverse complement strand
GAAAATTTTGCCGCAGATTTTAAAACCACAAATGGAGGCGCATCCCCAGCTTTGCCTGCAAGTGGTGTTTGAATAAACTTCATGAAGTCCTGCATATCGTTACCGGCGCTGAAGTCAGCGTCAGCACCACGTAAAATCACTACACGAACATCTTTATTTTGATCAGCTTCATCCAAAGCTTTGGCAATCCAGAGGTATAATTCGCCATATAATGCATTTTTTGCTTTTGGTCGGTTAATGGCTAAAGTCAGTACGCCATTTTCTAAATTCGCATCCAAATGTTCATGAGGTTGTTGAATACAGCTCAGTGTCATCGTACTATCCTTGCTTTAAATACTTAATTTGATTTTATGGCGTTTATTATGTCGCATATTTATTTGGGCGGCACAACTCACGAGTCATAAAAAAATTTGATCTGTTATGAACTATACATTTGATTATCTGGTTTTCATTGGTCGATTTCAGCCTTTTCATCTGGCACATATGCAAACGATTAAAATTGCTTTAGAGCAAAGTCAGAATGTGATTTTGGCACTCGGTTCTGCACAAAATGAACGCAATATTAAAAATCCGTTTAGTGCTTCTGAGCGTGAACAGATGATTTTGTCCAACTTTTCAGCAGCAGACCAAAAGCGAATTAAGTTTGTTCATGTGGTTGATGTCTATGACGATCAAAAATGGCAAAAACTGGTGAAATCCCTTGTGTCAGAAGTGGTAGAGCCAGAAGCTAAAGTGGGGTTAATTGGTCATTTTAAGGATGAATCTTCATACTATTTGCAGCTTTTTCCAGAATGGGAGATGGTTGAGCTTGAAAGCCTAAAAGGCGCGATTTCAGCGACTCCATTACGTGAAGCTTATTATCGTGGCGAAATTATCGAATCTGCTTTTCCATGGGGAACCAGTGAGTTTTTACAAAAATTTCAGAACACGTCTACTTATCAACAATTACAGCACAAATACCTGACACAAGATAAAACCAATCTCGAAGAATCTGAGTAAGCTTTTAAGTCGGAGCAAGCAATTGCAACGACTCAGGAGTGGATAAGATGAATATCCAGACCACGTTGAAAAGTTTCTTTATTGCCACTGTAATCAATTTAAATATTGTTGCGCATGTAAATGCACAGGAATGGACACTGACTCCAGAAACTTATGTGGGATTCAAGGTGAAGTCGATGGGTTTTTCTATCGTAAAAGGGAGGTTTGAGCAGGTTCAGTCTAGTATGCACTTTGATCCAGCGATCCCACAAAATGCCTCAGCCCAGTTTGTCATGGACTTAAACAGCGTGAGCTTGAGCATGCCTTCATTGAAAAATATGATGATGGGAGAGGATTTATTTTATGTAGAAAAATACTCAACTGCCACTTTTAAGAGTCATGAATTTATCGCTTTAGGCAATTATCACTACAGTATAAAAGGTGATCTGACCTTGCGCGGTGTGACCCAGCCTGTAACCCTAGATACGGTTTTAAAACCCAATACAGTAAATCCACAACTTTTGGATGTTAAATCTAAAGCAGTGGTGAATCGCAGTGATTTCGGTATGAAAAAAGCATTCGGGTGTATAGGGGAGCAAGTAAATATTGAGGTAGATGGACAATGGCGAAAACGATAGTTCACATCTTTTAAAAAAACGGCTTAAAATATTTTTTAGCTTTCCAAATTGTTATAGTCTCATAGCATCGTTTTTATTTTTTAGTGATATACGCGACTACATTTTTAGGCGACAGATGAGTTTTAAACGTATTACTAAACTTAAAATAAATAGTCATTTTTTAAAGTTAAAATTTTTAAAAATCAAAATTATATTAACTAAAAATGCGATATCAAGCCAATGGTTACCCAGAACTTAGGTCGAATATTTTGTCCATTAGTCATTAATGGTTTTACAAAAACTTCAATAAACTGGTATAAAAATAACTAAAATGAAAATTCGAAAACTTAAAACAAATTTAATTTAAGATTGGACCGTGTGTCTAAATCCGATCAACAAGCAATCAAAAAAAAGGTGGATTTAAATTTGAAAACAACAATAAAAAATGGACTTATTATCGTAGCAATGGGTTTGGCGGTAAGCAGCCCGTCCTTTGCCCAATCATGGATTTTAACGCCCCAAAGTAATGTTGGTTTTGAGATCAGGTCGATGGGACTTACGGTGGTCAAAGCCAAATTTAATCAAGTTCAATCGAGCATGGAATTTGATATGAAAGCACCGCAAAATGCATCGACCCATCTGGTTATGGATGTCGACAGTTTGAGCTTTAATAAACCCTTGCTGAAACATATGATTTTGGGTGAAGACTTATTTTATGCAGAAAAATACAAGACGGTAAGATTCAAAAGTACCCAATTTAAAGACTTAGGAAATGGTAAATTTAATGTTTTGGGACATTTAACCTTACGTGGTGTGACCAAGCCAGTGACTTTTGTAACGACGTTTAAACCTAATTTGTCTAATGTTAACCTACTTGATGTCCAGGCTTCTGCGGTAATTAACCGTAGTGATTTTGGTATGAGAAAAGGGATTGGCGGCGTGGGGGAGAAAGTGAATCTTGAGCTTTCTGGCCAATGTGCAGCTAACTAAGAACATAATGACCAGTGTTTAACAAATTTTTTACCCGTCTTCTTGATGGGTATCGGTACTGTACGCTTATTCTTACCTGTATCTAAAAATTTAAGGGCAGAATAAATAGAAGAATTTTGATGGCATAAAAGACTTTAAAAAATAAGCAAAATAAAAGCCCAAAATTTTTCGGGCTCTTATAAATAAATCCAGTAACAGGGTTATCAAGCTGCCTGCAAAGCTTTCAAGTCTTCTATTACTTGTTCTGCATGACCTGCAGCTTTGACTTTGCGGTATTCTTTGACTAACTGACCATTATGGAAAATAAAGGTTGAGCGTTCAATGCCCATCACTTGTTTGCCATACATATTCTTTTCTTTAATCACATCAAAGAGATTACACAATATTTCTTCTTTATCACTGATGAGATTAATGGTCAGATTCTGCTTTTCGGTGAAGTTTTGGTGTGCTTTAACCGAATCACGTGAAATACCCAAGATGGTTGTATTTAAAGCATCAAACTGATCTTTCAAACAAGAAAATCCAATCGCTTGTGTCGTACAACCCGGGGTTGAATCTTTGGGATAAAAATACACAATCAGCCATTCTGATGGGAGTGTAGACAAGTTAACTTCACCCGTCGTGGTCATAAAGGTCTGGTTTGGCAATTGAATACTTTCAGTCATGCTTTAATCCTTGATTAAATTGAATTGCGATCTCATACGAGTGCTAAAAAGGCATAATTTCATGATATAGAATATCACCGTTAGGTACAGCAATTGGTGATTTAAATAGCAACATATCTTCCATGAAATACTGAATTTTTTGATTCTTAAAAGCGAATAGCTGTCTTTGAGAGGAATTTAAGAAACTAAAATTTTAAAGAGGGGTATTGGTTTTTCATTGAGGGTATATACATTACCCAGATATAAAAAAGCCTGCATATGCAGGCTTTTATTCAATCTAAGTCAGCTTATTTTTTAGCTTGAGCAGATTTCATTGCTTCTTCAGTTAAGCTTTTAAGCTTGCCTGTAAGCTGTGGACCAAAACAAGCTTGAAGATCTTTATTTTGTTTTTGAACAAAAGCTAGAGTTGCAGGGCTTTTCTTTTGGTTGATGGTACTTTGGATTTCCCATTTTTGAGCGTTGGTTAATTTACCGTCAGCTTCAACTGCACAAGTACAATATTTACTTACTTCTGCAGATGATAATTTTTTGCTTTTACCTGTTTCATTTTTACAAACATTAATTAAAGCAGATTTTACATTAGTGCTTTTATAAGCTTCTTGGAGCTTGTTTGTTTCTGCAGCATTTGAAGCAGTTGTCATCAATGCTACAGCTGAAACTAATGTAGAAAGAATAATGTTTGATTTCAAATTTTTCATGTACTGTTACCCTGTTATGACGGTATATAACGTGTTGGATCTGCAATACCTGCGTCAGCAAAACCCTGTTTACGTAAACGGCAGCTATCACATTTGCCACAAGCACGTCCTTGGTCGTCTGCTTGGTAGCAAGACACCGTTTGACTGTAGTCTACGCCATGTTCTATACCTAAGCGAATGATATTTGCTTTGGATAAATGTAACAAAGGTGTTTCAAATTTAAGAGGTTTACCTTCCACACCCACCTTGGTTGCAAGGCGAGCCATGCGTTCAAAAGCATCAATAAATTCAGGTCGACAGTCAGGATATCCTGAATAATCAACGGCATTAATTCCAATGACAATGGCTTCTGCACCAAAAACTTCCGCTGCAGCAAGCGCGTAAGACAGAAATATTGTGTTACGTGCTGGAACATAAGTTACAGGAATACCTTCTTGTTCATGTTCTGGTACATCAATGCTGTGGTCGGTTAACGCAGAGCCACCGAGGTTGCCTAAATCGATATTAATGACGCGATGTTCTACTCCAGCACGCTGTGTTAATGCTGTAGCAGCATCAAGTTCAGTGGTAGAACGTTGACCATACATAAAACTGATGGCAATACATTCATAACGTGCTTGCGCCCAAGCCAAACAAGTTGTTGAGTCTAAGCCGCCAGATAACAAAACTATGGCACGAGAGCGCATATTCAAATCTCCAAACAAATATAGGTATTCAAGAACAGAAATAAATTAACGACCAGTTTCATCGTTCCAGAGCAATTTATGCAATTGTAACTGGAAACGAACAGGGAGATGGTCTTCTAAAATCCATTGTGCTAAATCACGCGCAAGTTGAGGCAAACGAACCACACCTTTTTCAACTGCAAATGCAGGAGAGAACCACACGGTGCTTACTTTGTCGGTAAGTTGGTACTGTTCAACTTGTTGTTTCGACCATTCATAATCTTCGCGGTTACAAATGACAAACTTGATTTGATCATGCAAAGTTAAATGATCAAGATTACTCAGCAAATTTCGTGCAGATTCACCAGAAGTTGGGGTTTTTAAATCTAAAACTTTAGAAACGCGAGGGTCTACTTTAGACACATCTAAAGCACCACTGGTCTCTAGCGATACTTCACAGCCAAGATCGGCTAAACGTTGCATCAAAGGTAGGGCATTGGGCTGAGCAAGCGGCTCACCACCCGTCACGCAAATATAGGGTGTTTTAAAATCGAGTGTTGTTTTAATAATGTCGTCTAGTGATTGACGTTCACCACCTTCAAAAGAATAGGTGGTATCACAATAGGTACAGCGTAAAGGACAACCGGTTAAACGGATAAAAACCGTCGGTAAACCTGCAGCATTGGCTTCACCTTGTAATGAATAGAAAATCTCCGTGATGCGTAAACCCGCAGACGGATCAGAAACAGGAATAGCGGAAGATCGAAGAGTATTCATAACAAAAAATTACCACACTAAAAAACATGAGAGTACAAAAACAAAAATCTCTACGATCATGTCTGACCGTAGAGACGAGGAACGATTAAAGTTCCGCAACAGACTTAAGACATATTAGTCTTCGCGTAATAAATCGTTCAAGCTCGTTTTAGCACGAGTTTTCGCATCAACTTTTTTCACGATGATTGCCGCATACAGGTTGCAAGTACCATCTTTAGATGGAAGGCTACCAGAAACAACGACTGAACCTGCAGGTACACGGCCGTAATGGATTTCGCCAGTTGCACGGTCAAAGATTTTAGTCGATTGGCCAATGAATACGCCCATTGAAATCACAGAACCTTCTTCAACGATCACGCCTTCAACGATTTCAGAACGTGCACCGATAAAGCAGTTATCTTCAATAATGGTTGGGTTCGCTTGTAATGGTTCAAGAACACCACCAATCCCTACACCGCCAGACAAGTGTACGTTTTTACCAATTTGCGCGCATGAACCGACAGTTGCCCATGTATCAACCATTGTGCCTTCGTCAACATATGCACCAATGTTCACATAAGACGGCATCAATACAACATTTTTAGCCTGGAAAGAACCTTTACGAGCTACAGCAGGTGGTACAACACGTACGCCAGCAGCTTTAAACTGTTCTTCAGTCCAACCTTTGAATTTAGTATCTACTTTGTCATAGAAACGAAGGTCACATGACTCAATAGGCTTGTTGTCATTTAATTTAAAAGATAACAAAACTGCTTTTTTAAGCCATTGATGAACAATCCATTCACCATCAATTTTTTCAGCTACACGAAGTGAGCCGTTATCTAAGCTAGCAATAGCTTCTTCTACAGCACTGCGAACTTCAGCAGGGCAATCAGCCGCTGTGAAATTTGCACGGTCTTCAAAAGCCTGTTCAATGATTGTTGAAAGCTGAGACATGATCTTCCATTTCCAAAAAAAATTTTCCAAGATTTTACACTATATTGAGACAAAAATAGATGAAAAAGTGGCTTTAGATCGGAATTAATTATTAAAGATATGGGAATGGCGCTACTAAACAAAATGTGAGCAATATATTCGAGATTTTTGTAAAGCTTCAGTGCGTTAACACAACGCAAACAATACAGTGAATAAGGCAATATCTTATTCAGTTAGATATATCTGTTTAGGCAAATAATATAAAAATTTCTATAAAAATAATTACTATTTATCAACGATAAAGATTATTTGTATCAAAATTTAACAAAAACCACGCAAATTTCGAATAAAACCTCCGCTCTTTATATTTTATAGTTTAAACACGAAAAAAACATTAATGATGAAATAACCCCTTTTGAGGAGAGACACGATGAAAACTTTAAGTACGATTTTAGCAGCAGCTGTATTGACTGCTATTGCTGGAACAGCGATGGCTGACGACGCAGTAGTACAAGATGGTTATGCATTTGATCGCAATCAACTTCTTCCGACAGGCGTTCGTGCTGAAGTAGGTACAACGGGTTATGGTGGTGCATTGCTTTGGACTGCAAACCCATATGTAGGTTTAGCTCTGGGTTATAATGGGGGTGACATTTCATGGACTGATGATGTGTCTGTGAATGGCACTAAATATGATCTAGACATGGAAAATAATAACGTTTATTTAAACGCTGAAATCCGTCCTTGGGGTGCTAGTGAAAACCGTTGGGCACAAGGTTTATATATGGCTGCTGGTGTAGGTTATATTGATAATGACTATGATCTAACTAAACGTTCAAGTGATGGCACTATCAAAATCAATGATACAAACTATTCTTATGATGGTTCTGTGAATGGTAAGATGGAATATAAAAATGACATTGCTCCATATCTTGGTTTAGGTTGGGCACCAAAAATCAATAAAAACTGGGGTGTGTTCGGTGAAGTCGGCGCTTACTACACAGGTAACCCTGCTGTTAATTTAGATAAAGATGGTACTTTTGTGAATGCTGCAGGTGGCAATGCTGATGCAGACTTGCGTGCTGAAGAGCAAAATATTGCTAACGATGATAAATATGCATGGTTACCAGTCGGTAAAGTAGGTGTGAGCTACCACTGGTAATTTAAAAGTTATCATTCTTTAAAAAAAAACGAGCTTCGGCTCGTTTTTTTGTTTTTGAAGATGAACATTAAATTTTGCAGATTAAACACTTGTTTAAAAGCGATAACCTACTTTCATCCCGTAAACGAAAGCATCATTATTGTTAACTGAGGATAAAGGCCCAAATAAACTGCCTGAACCGTTTTGATCTTGCTGAATTTTTGCTTTATTAAACTTTAAGTATTTTATGCCAGCGGCAATAAATAAATGAGTATGAATATTATAAAAACCGCCGACACCAAAACTATAAAAACCATCAGAAGGACTTAAGGTAGAAGCCGGATTACCACTCCCCGAATCGAGTCCTATATCCACCGTAGAGGTGAATTTGTCATTAAATACATGGGCCAGGCCTAAAGTTGTACTCCACTGATCTGTTTGATAATCCACTAAAGCGACCGGTGTATTACTATCTGAACTGATCAAGGGTGAAGTAATTTTAAAATTTTGCCAATTGACCCAGCGCACTGAACCATAGATTAAATGATTGGCTGTTATGCCTGTTTGAAACTCAAGGTTAACAGATTGAGGAGTTTCTATGGTCGTATTCTGGCTGGATGCTAAATTGAGTAAAGGGATGGCGGGAACTGTGCTGATTTGTTCCTGAAAGTGTTGCATATGTCGGATTTTAGAGCGGTAAGTCAGTGAGCTTTGAAGGGCATATTCAGGTCGTTGATAGCTGACACCTGTAAGCCAACCACTCGCGGAATCTTTCTTTAGATCCCCGGTGTAATCGACCAGTAAGCCCATCGATTGACCGGAAATTTTCAAATGTGTTTTTAAGCTTTGATAACTTAAGCCTGTATAGATGTTCCAAGACTGGTTTGGCTGGTAGCCAACAAGAGCTGTGAGATTGTCTGTATTCAATTTAAAACGTACAGCGTTGACTAAATCATCCGGACTGCTGGCAACGGGATTGAGTGTATAACCGATATCTGTAGCAAAAGGCCGCTCATAAATTAGGCCTGCGGACCAATGGGGATCGAGTTGTAATTTTAAGGCCGCGTTTGACAGATAAAAGGGATTAACAAAATCTTGGGTAGAGGTTTCTGTATAGATCGATGGATTACTCGCTTCAGGCCGGTAAGTATTCCCAGAAATATTGGCATCAACAAATACAGTTGAAAATTCAGCGTAATTCTTTGGTTGTAAAAATATAGCAATGCTTTGGTTTGAAGTTTCAAGTGCTGCGGAAAATACTTGGGTAGGCAAAAAAATGCACACACTTATGCCAAATGCCGTAGCTTTCATAAATAACCCCAAATTAAATAATCACTTCGCTTATATATTTTGTGTGTAAAACCTGATGACACAGCATGTAATTGAATTTTTTTTATTCAGCGTGAGTACTTTATGCTGTTTTATTTAGATTGGGCAAGCCTAATTTTAAGATTATTTATACTTTAATTTTTGAATCGGTAGAATTTCTTATATTACTGATAAGTAAAATAATAAGATCAGTTAATTAAAATTAAAAAAAAGGGATATTCTGATATCCCTGATTTAAATATTTATGTGATTTTTAATCTTCGGGGTAGGCAACTCTTTTTAATGCCTTGATGTCGGCTTGTGGTGAGCAGAGTGAAACAAACTCATAACCATAGCCGCGTAGTAAATGGCCTTTGCGTACTGCAATCCAAGTGGTATTTAAACCGAAAATATCGGTTGGAATCTGTTTTAAACGGTAGTCACGTTCTGCATCGTAAGCGACATTATTGACAATACCGACGCCCATATTCAGTTCAACATAGGTCTTGATGACATCAGCATCAAGCGCTGACATCACAATATCAATATCAATTCCTGCCTCTTCAAAAGCTTTGTCAATTTTTGAACGACCGGTGAAGCCGCCGTGATAAGTAATCAGCGGATATTGCGACAAATCTTCTAAACTAATATCAGTTTTGCTGGCCAGTGGATGATTTTGTGGCGTAATAATACTGTGTTGCCATGTATAAAAAGGCACACTCGCGAGGTTGTCTTCAGTGGTTAAAGATTCGGTCGCTATACCGATATCAGCTTCGCCTTGCAGCAACATCTCAGTAATTTCCACCGGACTTGCCTGTTGCAAAATCAGGTGTACCTTTGGAAATTCTTTTTTAAATTGATTCACAATTGGAGGTAACACATAACGTGCTTGGGTATGTGTAGTTGCAATCGTGAGCGTACCTTCATCGACACGGTTAAAGTCATCTGCAAGACGTTTAATATTGTCGGCATCAATCAGCATGCGTTCAACAATGCCCAGCAAGGACTGCCCCGGTTCAGTCAAACCCAATAAACGTTTCCCTTTACGGATAAACAGTTGTACACCCAGTTCATCTTCTAAATCTTTAATGTGTTTACTCACACCCGATTGGGATGTGTAAAGTGCTGCTGAAGCTTCAGTTAAATTAAAATTTTGTCTAACGGTTTCTCGAATAATTCTTAATTGTTGAAAATTCATGATTCTGTATACCTTAAAAGGGGATGGGGCTTTTTTTTGCCCCATCTATTTGTTCTTAAGCGACGTCATTGGCAAATAAATGCAATACCGTTGGACTTAACCACACAGTTTGATTCGGTTTGAATTGATGTAGTTTCGCTTCTTCAGAGTTAAGCGAAATTTCAATTAAATTACCTTGGCGATCCTGAAGCTCTGCAAGCACTTTACCGGCAATCCAGATCTCACGTAAGAAAGTGGCTTGAATGGCATTTTCTTGCGGAGCGGCATGAATGCTGAGTTCGTTTGGACGCGCAAATGCAATGATTTCACCTTGTGGTGCATCTTTCACTTGTGGCAATTGAATGCGGTCTTCACCAAGATGGATGATGCCTTGCTGGTTTTGACCTTCGAAACGGTTGGCCTGACCCAGGAAGTCGAACACAAACGGCGTTGCCGGTTTTTCATAAACTTCACGCGGTGAACCAATCTGCTCTACATTGCCTTTGTTCATCACAATAATTTGATCCGCCACTTCCAGGGCTTCTTCCTGATCGTGGGTTACAAAAATAGAGGTGATATGCAATTCATCATGCAAGGTACGTAACCAGCGACGCAGTTCTTTACGTACTTTGGCATCCAGTGCACCAAACGGTTCGTCCAGTAACAGTACGCGAGGCTCAACGGCAAGTGCACGAGCCAATGCAATACGTTGACGCTGACCGCCTGATAACTGAGCCGGGAAACGATCCGCCAAGAAACCGAGTTGAACCAAATCAAGTAAACGGGTGACACGTTTTTTTATTTCAGCTTCAGAAGGACGCGTCGAGCGTGGACGAACACGTAAACCAAAAGCAATGTTTTCAAATACAGTCATGTGACGGAACAAGGCATAGTGCTGGAATACGAAACCGACTTGACGTTCGCGAACGTGAACATCGGTTGCATCTTCGCCTTCAAGAATCACTTGACCGCCATCAGCCGATTCTAGGCCGGCAATAATGCGGAGCAAGGTGGTTTTACCACAGCCTGATGGGCCCAATAATGCCACCAGTTGCCCATCCGGGAAGTCGAGTGAAATATTATTAAGTGCATGGAATGCACCAAAGTGTTTTTCAATATTTTTAACTTGAATACTCATGATGTCATTCCTTAAGAAACTGTTGAATCTTCATTACGTTTGTTTTGGTTCTCTTGGCGAATCTCAACCCAGGCTTTTAAAATCAGGGTCACAATAGCAAGTAAGGCCAACAGCGAGGACACTGCAAATGCAGCACTAAAGGTATATTCGTTATAGAGAATTTCTACATGTAAAGGTAGAGTATTGGTTTCGCCGCGGATATGTCCAGACACCACCGATACCGCACCGAATTCACCCATGGCACGGGCATTACACAGAATCACACCATAAATTAGACCCCACTTAATATTCGGTAAGGTCACTTTATAGAAGGTTTGCCAACCTGAAGCACCCAGTACAATCGCGGCTTCTTCCTCTTCAGTCCCTTGTGCTTCCATTAAAGGAATCAGTTCACGCGCGACAAAAGGAACGGTAATAAAGATGGTCGCAAGCACAATGGCAGGCACGGCATAGAGCACTTTAATGTCGTGATCCATCAGCCAGCCGCCCATCCAGCCTTGAGTACCAAAAATCAGCACCAGCATCATGCCTGCAATGACAGGGGATACCGAGAATGGAATGTCAATAATGGTGGTTAAAAGAGATTTGCCACGGAAGTTGAATTTCGCAACAGACCATGCAGCAGCAACACCAAACACCACGTTTAAGGGTACGGCAATGGCAGCAGTCAATAAAGTCAGTTTTACTGCAGATAAAGTATCTGGATTGATCAAGGCTTGGAAATAAACCGCAACACCTTGTTTAAAGGCTTCAACAAAGACCAGAATTAAAGGCAGAATCAGGCAGCTTAAGAAAAAGATCAACGCAATGGTGATCAGAACATTACGTACCCAGGTCGGTTCGCGGGTTGCATCACGGGATTGCAGTTTTTCTGCTAAAGCATTGCTATTGGTAGTTAAGCTCATCGGGCTGTTCTCCCTGTACGGCGGCTTGCCCATGCTTGTAGCAAGTTAATCAGGAATAAAATCGTAAAAGAAATTAACAACATCACCACCGCAATCGTGGTTGCACCGGCATAGTCATATTCTTCTAAACGAGAAATAATCATCAGTGGCGCGATTTCAGTTTCATAGGGCTGGTTACCTGCAATGAAGATTACTGAACCATATTCACCGACGCCACGTGCAAATGCCAATGCAAAGCCCGTTAAAAGAGCAGGAAATAAAATCGGTAAAATAATTTTGGTAATGATCTGAAAACGGTTGGCACCGAGTGCAGATGCCGCTTCTTCCAGTTCCGTCTCTAAATCACTCAGCACAGGCTGTACCGTACGAACCACGAAGGGTAAGCCAATAAAAATCAGTGCAAGCGTGATCCCGATTGGGGTATAAGCCACTTTAATGCCAATCGGTTCCAGGTACTGACCAATCCAGCCTGTAGGTGCGTATAGAGAAGTCAGTGCAATACCGGCAACTGCGGTTGGCAGGGCAAACGGTAAATCCACCAAAGCATCAATAATCCGTTTACCAGGAAAGCTGTAACGTACTAAACACCATGCCAGTAACAAGCCAAATACCACATTGATTAAGGCTGCAATGAGTGCAGCACTAAAGCTTAACTGCAAAGATTTTAGAATACGTTCTGAACTTAAAATTTCCCATAAACCGTCCCAGCCAATGCCCAGTGATTTAATAAACACTGCAGAGAGTGGAATAAGAACAATTAATGACAAATACGCTAGGGTAAAGCCTAGAGACAGACCAAATCCTGGCAGCACTCGGGATCGCTGCGACATGATTACTCCTCAAAAGAGAAAATGCTGACCAATAAAGTCAGCAAAAATAAAAATTTAATTCGGCACAAGCATAGTTTGCAGACTTCAAATTGCAAATTTAAAATAACACTTGCTCTCATCAGAAAAATTGATATGTTGCAGTACATTTTCTGAAATCAAATAATCATAAATTTCAGGAAATGGACCAAAACCGGAAGCCACATTAATATGTCCGACTTGACCCAGATTAATCGGGTTGAGCTTCCATGCCTGGGCTAAGCATTGGGCATCTTCAAAATTTAACCAGGGATCGTTTTCACTCATCAGTAAAGTGGTCGGAACGGCAATTTTCAATTGATGGAAATATGCACTGTAATCTGATTGACTATCACGTGCGAAACCCGCTTCACCAAAACGTGCAGGATTCGCTGGTGCAACCAGAATCAAATTTTTAGTTTTTTGATTTAATTCCGGATGCTGAGCCAATGCTGCAACAGTGGTGAGACAACCAAAGCTATGCGCAATAATCTGGATCTTTCCCTGAATGGGCGCAACGGTATTTACAAATTCGCTGATCCAGGTTTCAAGTACCGGGTTATTCCAATCCTTTTGTTGCACACGAGAACATGACATGAGTTGTCGTTGTAACCAGGATTGCCAGTGGGCAGGTTCACTGCCACCTACGCCCGGAACAATTACGGTATGAATCATGTCGATGCTCCTGTCTATCGAACGATATTATTTCGCGCTATTGGCTTTTACGATTTGGTCAAAGATGCCGCCATTTTCAAAGTGGGCTTTTTGAACTTTATCCCAACCGCCAAATTCCTGGTCAATAGTGACAAGTTTAAGGGGCTTAAATACATTGCTGTATTTGGCTAACACTTTTGCGTTGCGTGGACGGTAGAAGTTACGTGCTGAAATTTCTTGACCCAATGGCGAGTACAAGAAGTTCAAGTAACCTTGTGCCAGGTATTTGTTGCCTTTTTTCTCCGCATTTTTTTCTACGATCGCAACGGGTGGCTCAGCCAGAATGGACAGGCTAGGCGTTACGATTTCAAATTTGCCGGGTTGTTCGCGAAGTGCTAAATGAGCTTCATTTTCCCAAGCCAGTAATACGTCACCCATACCGCGTTCAGCAAATGTGGTGGTTGCGCCACGTGCGCCTGAATCAAGGACTTTGGTATTTTTATAAATGTTACGAACGAATTCTTGTGCAGTTTTGTCATTACCGCCTGCCTGATGTTTCGCCCAAGCCCAAGCTGCCAAATAGTTCCAGCGTGCGCCACCAGAGGTTTTAGGGTTTGGTGTGATAATGCCTACACCCGGTTTAACCAGGTCGCCCCAGTCTTTCAGACCTTTCGGGTTGCCTTTACGCACTAGGAATACGATGGTAGAGGTATAGGGAGTTGAATTTTGAGGAAGTTTCTTTTGCCAGTCTTTTGGTAGAAGTTTGGTTTTTTTTTCAATCACGTCAATGTCAGCAGCTAATGCTAAAGTCACGACATCAGCATCCAAACCATCAATCACCCCACGCGCTTGTTTACCCGAACCACCGTGAGATTGCTTGAAATTGATCTTTTGACCAGTGCGGCTTTCCCAGTATTTGCCGAACTGTTTATTAACATCTTCATAAAGTTCACGGGTTGGATCATAAGAGACATTTAGAAAATCTTTTGCCAGAGCGCCAAAAGATGTTGCAGAGATCACTGCTGCTAAAACCCCTAACTTTAATTTTGCTGAAATGCTCATGCCAACCTCAATATTTTTAACTGTTTTGTAACATGAATGCAGAATAGCGCTATTCTTTATGCATAAAAAATAATAAAAAATGAATTTTATATGAATAAAAAAGATAAGATAAACCTGTTCTGCATCCAAAGCATGGGCCTTATCAATAAAGCCAGTACTGTTCTTGATTTTCCCAGATTATTTGGTGCTATTTGCTTTTACGATTTGGTCGAAAATACCGCCATTATCGAAGTGCGCTTTTTGAACTTTAGTCCAGCCACCAAATTCTTTATCAATCGTCACCAGCTTCAAAGGTTTGAATACCGATTTGTATTTTGTCAGTACAGCTGCATTGCGCGGACGATAGAAGTTATTGGCAGCAACGGTTTGACCTGCAG
>CABFOK010000850.1_pt1 | contig 16567 bp, 14 predicted proteins | sample 3521931 | NCBI WGS metagenome assembly CABFOK01 (sample SAMEA5312447, study PRJEB27640) | indoor metagenome | biome: indoor environment; feature: uncontrolled; material: polymer tiles stone | place: Germany | collected 2014-07-07 | reverse complement strand
GTCAATATAAAACCGTAGAGTACTGCTAACATCATATTTCCCTTATAACCAGCGCTTGGCCATTTTTGCGTAAACCCATAATGGAATCAGGGTACTGATAACCATCACCCCAAGAAAAACAGGAATTTCCTTTCCCATATGTACCAACATAATCAGTGAACCGGCACTGATCGGTAAAAAAGCAAAAGCACTTTCTTTCATGATTTTGTTGTTGGTATCGACTAGTCGCGCAGGCAATTTGTGGACATTTCTCCAAATAGACAAGCTAATCAACAAGCTAATCAAGCCGACCAAATTACCCAGTTCAGGATGATTAAATTGCGTCATTAACCAGACTGCTCCCTCACGGAAGCAGATGATTAAGGCCAGAGTCCCAATCCATGCTGGCCAGTCGATTGTTTTTATCCAGTCCATTTTTACCAAACTTTAAAATTATACTTATCACGTTTTAACCGATTTATCTTTTGATTTCAAATTCCTCAAGCGGTTTTTTAAATTGGATGGCTTTTTTTCCCAGAATTTCATCAATCGGTAAATGGGCCTGTTTAATCAGTTGCTCCAGTTTTTGTGGGGCAATAATGATGTGTAAATGCAGGTTGCCTTCATCATCATGATGTTCAGTCTGAATCACATTTAAGGCATACAGTTGGGTGCGCAATTTTCCATATTCGGGTTTTAACACCAGCTCGAAACTTTGCAACTGTCCCATCAAGCATTCCTGAACGGCTTGGCGTAATAAGTCCAAGCCTTGGTTAGCATGCGCAGATACATAGACACGGTCGGGCAGATGCGGTTTGGCATACACAATTTTGGCATCTTCACCGCTGATATCGATTTTGTTATAGACGCGCAGTACCGGGACATCGACACCAATTTCTTTTAACACCGATTCTACCGCTTCAATTTGTTCCAGCATATCTGGGCTGCTGGAATCGATGACATGCAGCAGCAGGGTCGCCTCAGCCGTTTCCTCAAGTGTGGCTTTAAAGGATTCTACCAAGGCATGGGCGAGGTTACGGACAAAACCTACGGTATCGGCCAGAACCAAAGCCCCGATCCCATCCCAATTTAAACGGCGTAAAGTCGGATCAAGTGTTGCAAACAGCTGGTCTGCCGCATAAACATCAGAGCGCGCCAATATATTAAATAATGTTGATTTACCCGCATTGGTATAACCGACAAGAGATACCGTTGGAATAGCAGCTTTCTGGCGTGCAGAACGACCTTGCATACGGGTTTGACGGACTTTTTCCAGTTTGTCTTTTAATTGTCCAATGCGTAAACGGAGCAAACGACGATCGGTTTCCAGTTGTGTTTCACCCGGTCCGCGTAAACCGATCCCGCCTTTTTGACTATCTAAACTGATACCGCTGCCGACCAGTCGTGAAGACAAATAATCCAATTGTGCCAATTCAACTTGAAGCTTACCTTCATGGGTACGGGCGCGTTGGGCAAAAATGTCGAGAATAAGCCGTGTACGGTCAATCACGCGGCATTGAATGACGCGTTCTAAATTGCGTTCTTGGGAAGGACTCAGGGTCTGATCAAAAATGACCAAATCTATTTCTAATTCTTTGACTTGCTCTGCGATTTCTTCTGCTTTTCCAGAACCAATAAACAGTTTTGGGTCAGGCTTGATACGTTGAGCGGTAATATGTTCTACAATTTCAGCACCCGCTGACTGGGCCAATAAGCGAAATTCTTCTGCATCAAGGTCATCTAAAATTTGTACAGAGACACTTACTAATAGGGCACGTTCGCCACCTTGATGTCGCTCAATATATTCCACTAAATGCTATCTCAACTACGTTAAAACTTCATTCTAGTAGAAAATAAGCATGGATAGTGAAAAATACAGCAGGCTTGCTCAACTAAGCTCACAAAACCTTGAGTAAATCAAAATATCTTGCTCAAATCTAAGATTTATCATTTTTAAATTAATATTAAGATATTGATAGTATTTATTATTTTTTGATCAATTGGCTTGGTAAATGATAGCGGTCTATTCGTATAATTTTTGTTTTAGATTAACGTCTCGTGTTTATAGATTTTCATCATTTCATTCAAAAAAGCAAAGTTCGGTTTTTATGATCAATGCAAGATCAAAATGAACAGTATAGAATGATAGAAAATAAATGATGAAGACTGTGTCTGGTAAATTAGTGATTAATCTATGACTCAACCCTCTGTAACTGAAAGTTCGCCGTTAAATAGTATGCCTAAATTTTTCCTATATAGTAAAAAGTTATTGGCGGTTGTCGCTGCGATTGCACAAGGATTTTATCTGGTTTTTCGCCATCGTTTATATAAAGACCCGAATAATCCGTGTAATACACGTTATGTACAGCATTTTTGCCGTAAGTTATGCGAAGTTTTTAATCTTGAAATTCAGATACATGGTGTAATTCCGCGTGAGCCGGCGCTGTGGGTGAGCAATCACATTTCCTGGCTTGACGTCGCCGTTTTGGGGTCAGGCGCTCGGGTGTTCTTTTTAGCCAAAGCGGAAATTGAACAATGGCCGTTACTTGGCAAACTGGCCAAGGGCGGTGGGACACTATTTATTAAACGTGGTTCTGGCGATTCGGTTAAAATTAAACAGCAAATTACCGAATTTTTAAAACAGGATATTCCGGTATTGTTTTTCCCTGAAGCGACCACTTCAGATGGCTCAAGAATTAAAAAAATTTATGGACGGATTCTAGGGGCAGCCATTGAAGCCAATCGTCCTGTGCAAATATGTTTAATTTGTTATGTGAATCAACACGGACAACTGGATCTGGTGGCGCCGTTTATTAATGATATAAGCTTTGCCGACCACGTCAAAAAAGTCTTGGAAATGCCTAAAGTGAAAGCGCATTTAATGGCCTTACCGGCAATCTCTCCTGAAGGGCATACGGTCGAAACGCTGACTCAAGAAGTTCAAGATAGAATGACTGAAGGCCTGACACGATTACATCAAAAAGTGATTAAAAGTCCAACTTGAACGCGCAGCAAAAAATAATCCCAGACAAGCGAAGGCTTACATAAAGCCTTCGAGTGGCAACCACGAAATCACCTTAACGCCTGCTTTTTGCCACCATTTCATTTTCGGTTCTTTGTGATAAGTCTTGATGCTGCCATCATGACGTTTAATTTTCCAGTTGATTTTGTTGTTGGCATCTAGAACCAGTTTATACGCATATTTGGATAAATTTTGATCCATGGTCTGGTGCACGGATTTGGCTAAATTCGGGCTATCCAGCAATACGCCAATTTCCGTATTTAAATAGGCAGAACGTGGATCGAAATTGAAAGAACCAATGAAAACCTGCTTTTGATCAATCGCCATCAGTTTGGCATGCAGACTGGAACGGCTTAAACCCTTTAAACTGACCTTGGCCTTTGCTGCCAGTTCATCGGTATTGGCATTCAAGTTTTCAGTTTCCGGCGCAGACAGAAACTCATATAACTCGACATCATTTTTTAATAAATTCTTTCGATATTTGCCATAAAAAGCATGCACTAAAAACACATCATTGGCTGTGAAAGAGTTGGTGAGCACGCGCACATGAATATTATTTTGAGCCAACTCACTCAGCATTTTTTCACCCTTTTTTTCAGGTACGAAATAAGCTGAAATAATATCAACGCTCTGTTCCGGTTTTTCTAAACGATTCAGCAGCTGAAAATTCAGATGTTGCTCTTTTTTGGCTTTGGCCCTGATTTTACTCGGTGAATCATTGACGATTTCAGCTTTGACCCAGTCAAACTGGATACTGCTATTCAGCCATTTTTCAAAGGCGTGTGAGCGGTTGGCTAAATCAAGATAATTCTGAACGGTAATGGTTTGTGAATGTTGTTCCAGTTGCTGTTTTAGACTGTCAAAACGCAAGGAATAATGCCGTGGATTGACAATTTTCTGGACTGGAAATGCATAATCATCATTCCAGTATTCATCAAAAGAATGAATGATTTCATCGGATGCAGAGCCGACCAGCATTACATCGACATCAGAAAACTGATAACTGTCGCTGACGTTATAGTATTGGTTACTCATATTGCGACCACCGATTAAAGCAATCTGGTTGTCTGCAATAAAGCTTTTGTTATGCATGCGGCGGTTAATGCGTTTTAAATCCAGCACCATGTCCATGGCACGATAATGCCGAAAACGGTAAGGGTTATAGAGTCTGACATCAATATTTTTATGCTGATCGAGTGCCAGATAAATGCCTTCCATCTTTTTGGCATTGTTGTCGTCCATCAACAAACGGACTTTTACACCGCGGTCGGCTGCTTTAATAATGGAATGCAGCGCCAGCGAGCCAATTTTATCGTTGTCCCAGATGTAATATTGTAAATCTAAAGTTTTTTCTGCTTTATCAATAAGATGTATGCGTGATGCTATGGCTTCCAAGGGGTCATATAAAACATGATAACCGGTAAGATCGGGGTTTTGTTCTCTTAGCGGTAATATTATTTGAGCCAATGAAGTTTGTTTAGTTTCGGTATCAAACGCATATTCAATTGGTTGCGGTGTTTGCTTGGGCAGGGTGGTACATGCGGGAATCCCTACAATCAGGCTACAACTCAACAATATTGCAGATTTATAAGTAGAAGAGTGACGCAATTTACCAGTATCGAGTTGAGTTGTGGGGTGGGAAGATTGCGCCATAAGTTATAAACAATACCAAAATTGGGTTTGAGTATAATTGCCAGCTGTGAAAAGATAAATATTAGAATAGATGAATGATGTCATATCTTCATTATTGCTAGAGAAATTATTATGTGGGATACAGACTCGGTCGTGTTTTATTTTTATATCATTTTTTTTGTGCTTGGATGTTGGGGTGTGGCACAAGCATGGCTCAGTCAAACGCGTACGGAAACCATTCATCCGTTTAAAGCTTTTGTCCATTTACTGGCATTTTATTTATCTTATTTACTGCTGCCTTTATTTTTCTTTAGCCTGTATGCCGGTTGGAGTGGCTATTACACTATTCACCAGGCTGTATTTATCTTTCTGCTCAGTAGTGTGCTTATTTATGCACGCTTTATTGAACCGCATCATGTCTGCGTTAAGACCCTGCAATATCAGTTAAATCCTGAACAGAAAATGCAGCGTCCGGTCAAATTGGTGTTGATTGCCGATTTACATATCGGGCTATTTTCCGGGCATGAACGTCAACTGAAAATTATTGTCGAGAAGATCAATCTGCAGCAACCGGATCTGGTGGTCGTGGCCGGGGACTGGACCTATGAACCCGAAAACAAACTTGCCGATGAACTGGCCATTTTAAAACAGATTAATGCACCGGTTTATTCGGTCAATGGCAATCATGATGAACAATATCCCGGCCCTCCAATTCAGCAATTATTAAGACATGCCTTAAAGGTCAATGATGTGATTGATATTGAAGGGCAGATGGTGGAATTTGATGAATTTCGCTTATTGGGAGTCGGTGATTTATGGGCAGGTAAAACCGATATGCGTTATATGCCTGATTTGCCTCAAGACAAGCCTTGGGTTATTTTGTCGCATAATCCTGACACGGTAGATATGGTGCCAAAATTGCCCACCCATCCATTAATGCTGTCTGGACATACCCATGGCGGACAAGTTGAGCTGCCCTGGTTGACCAATTACATCATGAAAAAAGTCTCTATACTGGGACACAAGAAAGGTTTATATCAGCATGAAAATGCGGATGTGTTTGTCACGGTTGGAACAGGAATGGTCGGTGTGCCGTTTCGTTTTCGGGTACCGCCAACGATTGATGTCATTGAGCTGATTTAGATATTAAAGATCGATTGCTGGAACAATTTTTGACATACCCTAAAACAAGATTGATTTATAACAATGAGAATAAAACAGGAGAAGAGTATGTCTTTTTCAGAAGAGGTCGGTCAGTTTTTTGCTTTAACAGCGGCTCAATCGGCACAGCTGGAAGCCGGTTTGATTGCTTTAGAACAGGCTTTTCAGCAAGCCGAAAGCGATGTAGTCAATATGCCAGCGTTTGCCAGCAGGTTTTATCAAAAGTTTCAGCAACTGATTAGGGCATTTGCGATTGATGAAAATCATGTGGAAGCTTTTCTGGAGCATTTATATGCAACGGAAAGATACCGTCAACTGGTAACTTACATTGTTCCAAGTTATTACGCCGCTGGTGGCGATCGCAAGGTATTTGAAGAGCTGTATCAGGAAATGTTAAGCGATGAACAGATCTGAAAAAACAGCATAAAAAAACCAGCGTCATCACGCTGGTTTTTTTATTTTTCGATGAAATTAAACTTGGTTGTTTACGTCATCATTTTTTGTTTCACGCATCGCCAGGAAAGCAAGAAGTGAAAGGATGGATGCAGCCGTCAAGTAATAACCTACCGCTTGTAAACCATAAGTGGTTGCAAGTTTAGTGGCAATAAGGGGTGCAAAAGATGCCCCAAAAATACCAGCAAGATTAAAGGTTAATGCAGAACCAGTGTAACGGACTGAAGTAGGGAAGAGTTCAGAAAGTACAGTACCAATCGGACCATAGGTTAAGCCCATGATCGCTAAACCAGTACATAAGAATAAGAACACGACAATGGTGCTGCCAGACTCAAGCATGCTTGCGAATACTAAACCGAATAACGCTGAAGCGATACATACGCCAATTGAAGTTGCCTTACGACCAAATTTCTCGGCAAAAACTGCAGAAAGTGGAATTAATGCAGCAAAACACAGGGTTGCAACCAATTGCAATTGCAGGAATTCAGCGCGGGTATAACCGAGCTTGGTTGTGCCCCAGTTTAATGCGAATACTGTGGTCAAATAGAACACCACAAAGGTACAAATCGCAGCAATGGTACCCAGAATGAGCATGCGCCAGTGTTTGGTCATGACTTCTTTAAATGGAATAGTTACTTCTTTTTGCTTGTCCAAGACTTTCTGGAATGCCGGGGTTTCATGTAGTTTTAAACGAATCCATAAACCGACAATCACCAATAATGCACTTGAGATAAACGGAATGCGCCAGCCCCATTGCATAAAGTCTGCTTCAGACATGAATGCACCTAGTGTCAAGAATGAACCTGTGGCCAAGATAAAGCCGATAGGTGCACCCAGTTGCGGGAACATGCCATACCAGGCACGTTTGCCTTCAGGCGCATTTTCAGTGGCAAGAAGAACAGCACCGCTCCATTCACCGCCAAGACCCAGCCCTTGTCCTAAACGACAAAGCGCGAGCAGTAATGGGGCAACAATACCAATCTGTGCATAGGTTGGAAGTAAGCCAATACACACGGTTGAAATACCCATGGTGAGTAATGCAGCAACCAGTGTGGCTTTTCGACCAATACGGTCACCCAGATGTCCGAATAAGGCAGCACCAATTGGACGGGCAATAAAGGCAATAGCAAAGGTTGCTAAAGACTGAATAGTTGCAGTCGTTGGATCTGTACTTGCAGGGAAGAACAAATGAGGAAAAATAAGAACTGCCGCTGTTGCGTAAATATAAAAGTCGAAGAATTCGATTGTTGTACCAACAAGACTCGCAGTGAGTACGCGGAATTTTGAGTTTGTAGCTACTTCTTCCGAAGCAGGAATAGAATTTGATGACGCCATGAGAAACCTTACACTTACTAAAAATAAAAAAGATTAGTTTTAAAAGCGTAATCTTTTTAAAAAAGGCGTAATTTCTTAAAAAAATACGAAATACCGGCTCATGTCCACGGATTTAGGGTTACTAAAAAATGCAGAAGTAGAGGGTTATATCACGTAAAGATAGATCGCCAAGAAATGTGATCCAGCGCCAATCAATACAAAAACATGCCAGATAGCATGGGTATATCTTACTCTTTTTAAGGCATAAAACAATGCACCAATGGTGTACGCAACTCCGCCAATGATCAGATAGGTTAATGCTTGATCGCTTAAAAAGCGTTGCATATCATCCATTACCAGTAGTGCAAGCCATCCCATTACCAGATAAGCGATGAGGGAAATTTTTTGGAAACGATGAATGAAAACTAACTTGAATAATGTACCAATGAAAGCAATCACCCACAGTGCAATCAACAAATACTGTGCTTTTGCCGTTGGAAGTGCGATAGACAAGAATGGAGTATAGGTTCCGGCAATCAGATAATAGATTGCGGTATGATCCAGTTTTTTATACCAACCGCGACGTTGTGGCGATTCGGCATAGTGATATAAGCTTGAAGCGGCAAAAAGCAAGATCAGGCTCAATGCATAGACACATAGGCCAATAAACTGTCCGAGCGGTAAATAACTGCCTTTCACCAGCATGAAAATACTGGCAATGGCTGCCAAAAGTGCGCCAAGTGTATGACTAATCGCATTTATTTTTTCTTCATGTGGATCGTAGGTCTGCAAGTTAGATGTGCTCATCGCTTATTTTCTATAATTAAAAATACACTTGTATAGTAATGAAGTTTTACCTTTAAAGTAAGAAGTTTTACACTGATCACTTAATTTACTCGAGTTATGTATATGTCTCAATTGGCTTCTCCTTTTATTCAGGAACAACAATTCTTAGATGCTTTTCAGCAAGCCATTGAAACACAAAGTTTTGATCGAATGATTCTTAGCCAGTATAAAGGTGAACTTGAAAATCTGGAGAAAATGACCTTGCGAGTCATTTCACTGCAAGGGCAGCTGGTTTTAAGTTGTCTGTATCGTTATAAGACTCAGGATGTCACCAAGAACTATCCTTTAGCAGAAGCCAGTCAGCTCGTTCAAGACCTATTGGCCCAGTGTAAACAAGCCAATCTATTGACCACTGAAGAAGAGCTGCAACTCAAAAAGAACAAGAAAAAAGCCATGCTGACGGTGAGTAAAAATAAATCTGCAGCCAAGACACAAAATTTAGAAAATCAGCAGGGGCATGACCGCACAAAACATCGCTATGTCGATCAGGACAGTTATTTCTTACAGCCCTTAGGCATTACTGATGCGAAAGCGTACATTATTCCCAGCATGGCGCGTAAATGGAAACAAATTAATAAATTTGTAGAAATTTTCTCGGGTGCTTTGGATCAGATTACACAGCAAGATCATGCTTTGCGCGTGGTCGATTTTGGTTCGGGTAAGGGTTATCTCACTTTTGCTTTATACGATTATCTAGAAAAGCAGGGCCAAATGCCATTTGTCACCGGTGTGGAGCTGAATCCGAAAATGGTGGAGTTTTGCCAGCAGGTGGCTGAAAAATCCCAATTTACCCAACTGGATTTTTTCCAGGGCGATGTACGCACCTATCAACCTGAACACCTGGATGTGATGATCGCTTTACATGCCTGTGATGTGGCGACCGACTTTGCCATTCATACTGGCATTCGTCTAAATGCACAAATGATTATGTGTGCGCCGTGTTGCCATAAAGAATTGCGTCCACAGCTCAAAAGTCCTGAAGTGCTGAAACCGATGCTGCAATTTGGCATTCATTTGGGTCAACAGGCAGAAATGCTCACCGATACCATTCGTGCCTTGTTGCTTAAAGCCTATGGCTATGAAACTAAAGTATTCGAGTTTGTGGCTTTGGAACATACCAGTAAAAACAAGATGATCTTGGCGACCAAACGTAAAGATTATCAACAGCCCGATCAGGCGGTATTGGCTCAGATTCAAGCGCTAAAAGAGATGTATGGCATTCAAAAGCATTCGCTTGAATTGTTGCTCAACAACCAGTGGGATCAGCAGGATATTGGCTGTAAGTGCTAATTTTAAACCAGTTTAAAATGAATAAAGCGGTTGAAAGGCTGCTTTTGTTTTTAGGAAGATGATTTTTGATGAGCCAATTTAAGATACGTGCAGGCCGTTGGGATGAATTGCAAAATGATGCAAAACTGATTCGTGAGCAGGTGTTTATTCAGGAACAGCAGATTGCGGTTGAAGATGAATGGGATGCTGAAGATGCAGTATCCCTACATTTCGTGGTTTACGATCAAGATCAGCCGATTGCAACAGCACGACTATTGCAAAATAACAGCGTCGGGCGTGTGGCGGTGCTGAAATCGCATCGCGGCTTAGGCATTGGAAAATTGCTGATGCAACAGATTATTCAGCAAGCCAACCATGAACAGCGCGAATTTTTAAAGTTGTCTTCGCAAGCGCATGCCATTCAATTTTATGCCGGTCTGGGTTTTAAAGTGGAAGGTGAGCAATATCTGGATTGCGGTATTCCACATATTGATATGCGATTGCTATTCACTTGCTCTTAGATATTTAAATCTTCAGTATTGAAAATAAAAAAAGCCACGAAAAGTGACTTTTTTTATTTTTAGAAATCTCGAATTAATGACCAGACTCATGTTCAGCTGATTTTTCAGCTTCTGTCATTACAGCATGTTCTTGTGTCGACATTTGATGCTCTTGAACTGTTGCTGCGCCAGCTTCTTTCTGTTTTTTAGCTTCTGCTAAAGCTTCTTCAGACATCGCAGGGGCATTTTTAAATGCATGCTGCTGGGTGTTTTTTTGCTGTTGGCTCGGCATGTAATCTGGCTCGTTGCTTACTGCAAGATAGAAAAACCCCATAAAAAAAGCACCTAAAATACAAGCAATAATTACGGCTTTCCAGCCCCAAGGGGATTTTTCAGGAGAAGAATGATCAGTCATAGAAAATACCAAAATGGATAAAAATAAATCAAAATCTCGTAACTTTATAACACAAAATAAAATGAAAGCCGACTCATAACTGACTCAATATTCATTTAAATAAGGGATTAAAAAATTAATTTTAAGAGATGGATCTTTGTTTAAGTGAGTCAAAGTTTATCTCGGTACAAATATCAATGCTTAAAAGACGAATACTTATTTTTAATGCTGAAAAGAAACACTTGAATGTATGAACGCCCTTATCTTTAATTCAAAAAAAGGGCGTTAATTTTTGATTGAAAAGGGGTTATGAAATTTTCTCGCCAGTGTGCACTTTATCTTTCAGTAATTGAGGCGATTTAAAACGCTCACCATATTTAGCTTCAAGTGTATTGGCGCGAATCAAGGCTTTTTCCAGACCATATTGATTCAGGTACTGTATTGCACCCCCTGTCCATGGCGCAAAACCAATCCCAAAGATCGAGCCGACATTGGCATCTACAACCGACTCCAACACACCTTCTTCATAGCAGCGCAAAGTATCCAGCGCCTGAACAAACAGCAAACGGTCAATTATTTCCTGTTCGGAAATATCCACGTCTTTTTTCCAGTGGCTTAAACCCGCCCATAAATGTTTTTTACCCCCTTCAGGATATTCATAGAAACCCGCAGCCGCAGCTTTACCTTTACGATTAAACTCATAAATCATGCTTTCAATCACATCATCTGCAGCCGAACGTGGCAAGTCTTTGCCTTCAGCTTGCAGGGCTTTACGCGTCTCATTCGCGACATGTTCAGACAAGGTTAAAGACACTTCATCCTGAATGGCAAGGGGACCGACAGGCATACCCGCTTTGAGTGCTGCCATTTCAATCTTGGCAGGATGAACCCCTTCAGCAAGCAGTCGTAAACCTTCTTGCACAAAAGTTCCAAAGACACGACTGGTAAAGAAGCCACGGCTGTCATTGACCACAATTGGGGTTTTTCCAATTTGTTGTACGAAGTCAAAAGCTTTAGCCAAAGTTTCAGCGGAGGTGTTTTTGCCTTTGATGATTTCTACCAATTGCATCTTATCGACTGGGCTAAAGAAATGCAGACCAATGAAATGGCTCTCATCTTTAGAAGCTTTCGAGAGTTCTGTAATTGGTAAGGTAGAAGTATTTGATGCAAAAATGCCACTATTGACCAAATAGCTTTCAGCTTCCTGGGTGACTTTGGCTTTCAGTTCCGGATTTTCAAACACCGCTTCAATGATCAAATCACAGCCTTGCAAATCTTCTGCAGAAGCGGTGGCGGTAATTAAACTTAAAACTTGATCGCGTTTTTCAGCCGTTAAACGACCTTGAGAGACTTTTTTATCCAGCAGCTTTTGGCTGTAGGCTTTGCCTTTTTCAGCAGCCTCGAGAGATACATCTTTTAGAATGACTTGTATGCCTTTCGATGCAGTCACATAAGCAATCCCGGCACCCATCATGCCTGCACCTAAAATACCAACTTTAGTGGCTTTCCATTTGGCAATGTCTTTAGGACGGCTTGCACCTGATTTAATCGCGTTCAGACCATGCCAGAACGTACCAATCATATTTTTGGAGATTTGACCGGTCGCAAGGTAGGTGAAGTAACGGGATTCAATGGTCAGTGCGGTATCGACATCAACTTGGGCACCTTCAACCGCTGCTGCCATAATGGCTTCAGGAGCAGGGTAACAACCTTTGGTTTTGTCACGCAGCATGGCGGGTGCCATCGCAAGCATTTGAGCAACAGCAGGTGTTTTGGGGTCGCCGCCTGGAATTTTGTAGCCTTTCACATCAAACGGCTGTTGTGAGATTGGATTAGCTTTGACCCAGGCAATGGCTTTGTCTAACAGCTCTTGTTCAGTTTCCACAATATCGTGAATTAAGCCCAAAGATTTGGCTTTATCGATAGAAAATTGTTTGCCTTCCATCAACAGTGGAAAGGCATTTTGCAAACCGAGTAGCCGTACAGTACGCACGATCCCGCCACCGCCGGGCAATAATCCTAAAGTCACTTCAGGTAAACCAAATTTCGCTTTCGGGTCATTCAGTGCAATACGATGGTGACAACATAAAGCCAGTTCCCAGCCACCGCCGAGCGCCGTGCCATTGAGTGCAGCAACCACCGGAATAGCCCGTGTTTCGATATAACGCAGTTTGGCTTTCATCTCTTCAATCATGTTGAAGAATGCTGTGGCATGCTCCGGCTCTGCCTCAATCAGTTCATCCAGGTCGCCACCAGCAAAAAAGGTTTTTTTCGCTGAACGGAAAATAATCCCTGAAATTTCTGCATCTGCCTGTAGTCTGGAAACTGTATCTTCCAGTGCGACACGGAAATCTGCGTTCATGGTATTGGCAGACTGGTTGGGAGAATCTAAAGTTAAAATGACGATATTGTCGGCATTTTTTTCATATTGAATTGCGCTCATTGTTATTCTCCTTATACCAATTCAATAATGGTTGCGATGCCCATACCGCCACCGACACATAACGTAGCCAAACCACGTTTTTTGCCTTGACGTTCCAGTTCATCCAGCAGCGTTCCCAGAATCATCGCACCGGTTGCACCGAGTGGATGACCCATAGCAATCGCACCGCCATTAACATTGACTTTAGCCGGGTCAACCTTCAGTTCGGTAATAAAGCGCATCACCACGGCGGCAAAGGCTTCGTTCACCTCAAACAGGTCAATGTCATCAATCGTTAGGCCAGCTTTTTCCAAAGCCTTGCGTGCTGCAGGGGCAGGGCCGGTCAACATGATGGTTGGATCAGATCCGACCAGTGCCGTAGCCAAAACTTTGGCACGCGGTTTTAAACCCTGTTCTTTCACCGCTTTTTCTGAGGCAATTAAAACCAGCGCTGCACCATCGACAATGCCGGATGAATTTCCTGCATGATGTACATGATTAATCTGCTCGACTTCTGGATATTTTTGCAGGGCAATCGCATCGAAGCCCATTTGTCCCATCATGGCAAAACTTGGATTCAGTTTGGCTAGGCCTTCAGCAGTGGTGGTCGGTTTAATAAATTCATCTTGAGCTAAAATGGTCACGCCAGCTTTGTCTTTGACAGGCACAATCGATTGATTGAAATAGCCGGCTGTTTGAGCTGCGGCAGCTTTCTTTTGTGAGTTTTCAGCAAAAGTATCAACATCTGAACGCGTATAACCATCAATGGTCGCAATCAGGTCGGCACCAATGCCTTGCGGGACAAATTCGCAGGCCATATTGGTTTCAGGATCAAGTGCCCAAGGACCGCCATCCGACCCCATCGGCACACGCGACATCGATTCCACACCACCGGCCACTACAATATCTTCCCAACCGGAACGGACTTTCATGGCCGCCATATTCACGGCTTCAAGTCCGGAGGCACAGAAGCGGTTAATCTGTACGCCTGCCACATCATTGTCCCAACCTGCAGCAATCGCGGCTGTTTTGGCAATATCAGCACCTTGATCAGCAATCGGGGTTACACAGCCCAGCACAATGTCATCGACTTTAGATGTGTCGAGTTGGTGACGATCTTTCAGTTCATTGAGTAAGGTGGTGAGTAGGGTGATCGGTTTCACTTGATGCAGTGAACCGTCTTTTTTTCCTTTTCCGCGTGGTGTGCGAATGGCATCAATGATGTAGGCCTCGCTCATAGCTGTTCCTTTGTTATGACTTTTAAATTGTTATACTTTTCGAGTGTAATGATTAATTTTTGAAGTGCAATGACGAGAACGGATCAGATCAAATGAGTTTTTTTGCCAATTTTCGGCCATAAAAAAGCCCAGACATTTGAGTCTGGGCCGATGAAGTGCATCAATCTAAATGATTAGGTCAAACGACACATAGCTTGTCATTAGCATAATAATCAAATCAGTATCTTAGTTTTTTAACGAACCATAATGACATCATAGTGCGACTCAAGCGTTGTCATTATGAGTGTAAGACGACTCAAGCTGTATCATTTTTCGATAAATGATTTTTTAGGCTCAAGATCTTGAATTGGGTTCTAACAAATGTCTTTTATATAACAGCCATTACGTTAAATAGGAGTGGAATATAGCCTCTAATGAACGAAAAAGTTCCAAATCCATCTAAAAATATTGCCAATGTTATTAGGAAATAAATAGCCTATAACGAAACAGGAAATGACTGTAAAAATGACAATTTTAGCTGAGCTAACCGTAAGACTTAGATATAGAGATGAATAGATTGCTAGTCCTAAACCTAAAATGATCCCGCCTACAGAGTAGTACAATGCTGTAATGAAACGTTTTGAATTATCCATTCTTGCCCCAAAATTCTAATTATTTTAAAAAGATAGTACGGTGATTTAGGAGTAAATAATAGAAGACTCAACTTCCTGCTGGGAAGCCATGAAACATCCATTGTATGCCCCACAAAATAGCTATGATTAAAACGACTGAAACAATAATTTTTAACTCATGCATTTTGTAAGTATTTCTAAAATCAACATAATATACGTTATATGAAACTTTTCATTTTTCTTATTTAATACAAATATATTAAGCAGTTGTGCTCTGGATTCTAAAGCTCTAGAGCAGTATTTTCTTTATTTTTCATATTCCACAATGACAATTAGATATTTTAATTATTTAACTCTTTCGATAATCCTACTAAAAATTACAACTGATTAAAATTTAGAAAATATTAATTTCTAAAAAAGTCGGTGTCATAAAACCTCGTCCACTATTGAGGATTTTTTATGACAACTTATCTGTCGCGTGACGAAAAACCGCCATTCATAATGGCGGTTTTTTTATGACAAAACTATGAGTCATCTAATGACAAACAATGAGTCGCATGACAGATTAATGATAGCCGTGCAATTGGCGATAAAGTCCCGGTGTGACTCCCGTCCATTTCTTGAATGCACGGTGGAAAGTACTGGTTTCACTGAAACCGACTTGTTGTGCTACATCTTCTAGGGTTAAGCCCGGGTTGAGTAAAAGGTGAATGGCCGCATCACGGCGTAATGCATCTTTAACCCCTTGATAGCTTTTACCTTCAGCAGCCAAACGACGACGTAAAGTCTGCGGCGACAAGTACAGCATAGAGGCCACATCATTTAAGGTTGGCATTTCTTCACCAATCTGGCTCTTGAGGACTTCACGAATACGTGAGGTTAAAGAGTTTGTGTTTTTGAATTTGACCAGCAATTGAGCCGGTGCAGCTTTTAAGAATTCTTCCAGATTTTCTTCAGTTTGACGAAGCGGTAAATCCAGATAATCGGCTGCAAAGGTAATTTCGGTACGTGGTGCATCAAATTGCATTACCGGTGCGAAGAACAGTGCATCGTATTCATCGGCATGGGCAGGGCGTGGATAGCCAAAATGTACACGTTCCAATGGAATACGACGTTCAATCAACCAAGAGGCCAAACCGTGCCAAATCATCAGCATGCTTTCAGTAATGAAATGATCGGGATCCATGCTTTTTGGAATGAGCGGAACAAGACGCGCTTCATGTTTGTCACGTTCCAGTGTTACCGACCATTCATCACCAAACAGTTTATAAAACTGTGATGAAAGCTCCAAAGCATCGCCTAGAGTTTTCGCGTGAATAATCAACTGACACATAATGGCGAAAGTGCCCAAACGTCGCGGTTGAACATCGAAGCCGACATGTTCGTCCTGGGTCACCATCCACAACATTTTAATAAAGCGTGTGTATTGTTCTGGAGAGATACGCGCTTTAGGCTGGCGTAGTAATTCTGCCTCTATGCCGACATGCGACAATAGAGTTTCGACGTCCATTCCTAGACGCTTCACGCCTGTTAGAGCCGCATTTACGAAATGGATACTAATCGTATCGCGGCTCATGTTAAATCCTTCAGTCTCTTTTGTATTCACTTGCTGTTGACCTAAATGACGCTAAAAAGTGTTTGGGTGGCAATTTACAATAGATGTTTTACCTTATTTACATCTTAAATTGCCGAAATGATCAAGGTAAATGGCTGAACATGACATTGT
>CABFOK010001726.1_pt1 | contig 16582 bp, 17 predicted proteins | sample 3521931 | NCBI WGS metagenome assembly CABFOK01 (sample SAMEA5312447, study PRJEB27640) | indoor metagenome | biome: indoor environment; feature: uncontrolled; material: polymer tiles stone | place: Germany | collected 2014-07-07 | reverse complement strand
TTTTTAGACAGAACCAATATTGGTTTTGCTGCCTTACATATGAATGAGGCGATAGGAATCACTCAAACTATTTTTGGTTTGGGTGCGGGTATTTTTTTCTTGGGGTATTTTATTGCAGAAGTACCTAGTAATATTTTGCTTCATCGTTTCGGTGCCCGTATTTGGATTGCACGGATCATGATTACTTGGGGAATTATTGCTGCATTGATGGGTTTTATTCAAACTGGAACCCAGTTTATTGTTTTACGGTTTCTATTAGGTATTGCAGAAGCTGGCTTTTTCCCAGGTGTGATCTCTATCTTACATTATGGTTTCCTGTACGCTACCGTGCACGTGTGTTCGCAATGTTTTATTTAGGGTTGCCAATTGCGCAAATTATTGGTGCACCTGTTTCAGTAGGATTAATGCAATGGGGCAATACCATTGGTTATGAAGGCTGGCGTTTGATGTATATTCTAGAAGGTATTCCATCCATTATTCTAGGCATTGTTTGTCTTAAATATTTAACCAATACGCCTAAAGAAGCTCAGTGGCTAACAGGTGAGCAGCGCACATGGTTAATGAATACTTTGGAAAAAGAAGAAAGTGAAAAAGCGAAATCTGCTGATGCAAATTTGAGTAAAAGTGCGGTTATTAAACAGGTATTTAAAAATCCCTTGGTTTGGATCATGGCACTGGTTTATTTCGGTATTACCTCAGGCTCAAATGCGATGTTCTTTTTCTTACCGAGCGTTTTAGAATCCTTTCGTAATACTTTTGGAATGGAAATCAGCTTAATTCAAAATGGTATGTTAACGGCTATCCCGTATGCATTTGCTGCAGTAGGCATGATCTTATGGAGTCGCCGTTCTGATCGTAAACAAGAGCGTTATTGGCATGGTGCAAGTGCAGCATTGATGGCCGCAATTGCGATCGCCATTGCACTGATTGTGAATCAACCTTGGGCAATTATTGTGGGCTTTATCTTCTTAGCCATTGGTGTATTTAGTGCCATTAACATTTTCTGGACTTTACCGGGTCAAACCCTAACAGGTGTCGGTGCTGCTGCAGGGATTGGACTGATCAACTCTGTGGGTAATTTAAGTGGTTTTACTGGACCTTATTTAACAGGCTATCTTTATACCACGACAGGTAATTATACCGTTGCCTTTATGGTCATAGCAGGCTTTGTTGCAATGGGTGGGCTTGGTTTAATTTTATTGGCAAAGTTAAAGTCGGATTCGCTGAAGAAAGAGTCAGGTGTTCTGCATAAGAATATAGTCTCGGAGTTAAAATAATGGCGAATATTGGCTTTGTCGGTACGGGAATTATGGGTTCACCAATGGTGGCGAACCTACTCAAAGCGGGTCATCAAGTCCAAGTTTGGAACAGAACGCCAGCTAAACTTAGTGATTTAGTCAAGCTGGGTGCCACAGCTTGCCAGGAGTTAAATCAAGTTGCCGTAGATGTGGAGTTCCTGATTTGTATGCTCAGTGATGGACAGACCTGCAATGAGGTTTTGTTTCAAGACCAAGGTGCGGTCGCCAAATTAAAACAAGGCGCTACAGTCATTGTTATGAGTTCTATTCCGGTAGAAACGGCAAAGGCGCAAAATGAAAAATGTCAGTCACTGGGCTTTAAGTATTTGGATGCACCTGTGTCAGGGGGAGAAAAAGGCGCAATTCATGCCAATCTCGCCATTATGGTCGGTGGAGAAGAAGCGGTCTTTGAACAGGCAAAATCAATTTTTTCTGCCATGGGTCGACCTGTTTTAGTCGGTGGCGCAGGCTGTGGTGAACTCGCAAAGCTGGTCAATCAAATGATTGTGGCAAGTACGATTGCAACTGTTGCGGAAGGATTGTTACTTGCCCAACAAGGTGGGGCTGATCCTCATAAAGTGAAGCAAGCATTAACGGGTGGATTTGCTGACTCTCCTATTTTGCAACAACATGGCGAACGTATGTTGAATCAAAACTTTAAACCAGGAGGTGCAGCGAGTACTCAGCTTAAAGATACTAATACCGCCATGGCTTATGCGCATAAATTGGATTTGAAATTGCCAGTTGCTCAATTAGTTGATCAACTTTTTACCAACATGGTAAATCAGGGAGATGGTGCCTTAGATCATTCAGGATTAATTCTTGAATTAAAAAGGATTAATCATTTAGAAACCTAATAATAAATATTAGTAAATTATTCACTATTTTTTCCATCATACTGGCTTTAAAACAGCCAGTATTTTTTATTTAAATTATGTGAAATTTACACTTTAGAATATTCGTATTTATCTTTCTAGTTACTCATATTTCCAATTAAATTTTATTTAAAATTAATCATTTATATATTTTAAGCGAATATTGATAACATTTAGTTATTCCCTGGTGGGAAAATATAATTGGAATTAATTAATCGATAAGTCTATCTTTTCTAAAAATTCCAAGGGCAAAACCCTTCGCTTAAAAGATTCATACAAGATTTAAAACTGAAATTAAAAATGGATTAATCCACCCACATTAAGTGGGTAGATGTATAAGGAAATAAGATGAGTTTAAAGAAAGTACATCGACATTCGTGGGTGTCGCTGATCGTCTGTTGGTTAATTTGGCTGATTATTGCATACGATCGTGAGTTAATATTCCGTGCAGCTATTATGATCTGTGAGGAATTTTCACTCACTCCTACAGAATGGGGCTATACTATTGCTGTAATTACGGTTTCACTGGCATTATTGAGTATTCCGGTAAGTGCATATTGTGATTTTAAAGCGCCAGGCTGGAAACGTGCAATTTTTCAATGGCCCTTAATTATCGGTTTCACTTTTCTTTCTTTGCTATCAGGCATTATGTCTTTTAGTAATACTTTCTACAAATTTGTTATCTTAAGAATATTGGTTTCAATGGGCTGTGGTGCAGCTGAGCCAATTGGAGTAAGTAATACTGCTGAATGGTGGCCAAAAGAGCATCGTGGATTTGCAATAGGTGCTCACCATGCAGGTTATCCAGTGGGTGCAATGCTTAGTGGTGTTGTTATGGCATCCATTATTTATTATTTCGGACCTGAAAATTGGCGCTATGCTTTCTATCTAGGCATTATCATTTCAGTACCAGTCCTCACATTTTGGGTAATTTACTCAACTAGACAGCGTTATGATGAATTTCATGACTCGTGTATTGAGCATGGATTTACACCTCCTACAGAAAATGCACCAATAGAAGCTCAATCTGAGAATAAAAAACAAGCTAAAAAAGGATTACTCAAAAAAACCTTAAAATCTCGCGGTATTTTATTTACTGCAGGAAGTACATTAATCACACACATTGTATATCTTGGATTTCTCACCATCTTTCCTGCCTATCTCTACAATATTGTAGGTTTAAATCTCGCAGAAGCTGCTGGTTTAAGCGCAGTATTTACCATTACAGGAATTATGGGGCAAATTTTTTGGCCATCTTTATCAGACAAAATTGGTCGACGTAAAACTTTGATTCTTTGTGGTATTTGGATGGCAGTGGGGATACTAAGTTTCTGTTTAACTCAAGGTGTCACTTCAGTCATTATTATTCAATTAATTTTTGGTTTCTCTGCTAATGCGATTTGGCCTATCTACTATGCAACTGCATCAGATTATGCAGAGCAAGATGCAATGGGCACAGCGAATAGTATTATTACTGTAGCACTTTATGTTGGAGGAGCCATTGCACCAATTTTAATGGGGTCTTTATTGACAAATTTTGGTGGTTGGCATAATGCAACAGGTTATACACTTTGCTTTATTTTGATGTCCGCGTGTGCGCTGATTGGGGTATTACTGCAAGTGATCCTAGGGTATCTGGATAAAAAAGATCATTTAAAACCAGTTTAATAATGAAACAATTCAATCTATTTCGATGGCATTCTCCCGTTGATCATTAGAGTATGGAATTATAATGAGTTTAAAAGTCCTGTGTATTCCATTGGACTAGGTTTCCAGACTGTAGATGGTAATTATGATTTCTCCTTAATTACAGGTATTCCGGCGCGGTATTTTATTGACTGGACACAAGGTCTGTTCAATAAACAGGATGAAGATTCATATTATCTGAATATGAAATATAAGCTCGATGCTGTTGTTGCGGGTCTCGATATTGGTTATCGCTATATTTATGGTGAAAACTTTAAGACGGCAGGCAAAGACAACCGTGAAATTAAGCGGGATATTGTCTTAAATTACACTGTTCAGTAACAACCGCTGAAAGGTTTAGGCTTTCAGTTGCTCTATATTAATTATGATACTGAAGTTGGTAAGGATTATGATGAAGTCCGATTTCTGACCAAGTACAATTTTAAATTTTGATTTATATATTTAGGGGTTGTTGAAATTTTCTGTGCAAAAAGAATAGACGAAATTTGTCTAAGAGAGTGGAGGCTATTCAGTACCACCTTTGGGTTATCCAGAATTATTCAATTGACACGAAGTAAACACAGCATCAACGGGTTGTTAAGGTGATACCCAAAGATGGTATGTGCATTTCGACTAAATAGTTTTCGAGTATAGGAATTACAATGGTCACAATTAGGGGGATAATGAGCTGCCCTCTGTTCTACTTGTTTAACCAATGATGGGTTTCTGATTTTTGCTAGATTTCTTTTCGGCCGATTAGATCTATGGATGTGGTAGATATCAGCTAGCTATACTTTTAACTGTCTGGGTAATGCTTTTCTCTCATCTATAACCAGGCTATATTCTTTTACATAATAGAATCCTAACCTTGTTCACAATAACCCACTTACTCCAATAATACCAAGCTCAGCCATGCGAAACATATCTGATGACATAGTTGAATCTGCTTCTAATCCATTGTGTTTGTGAATACTTCTAGATTCAATGAAAGCAATTCTGAGATATTAGTAGCATATAGGTCTCTAAAAACTAGCACAATTCTGACATGAGAATAATTTTATCAATGGCGTTATAGGTATCATTATTCAATAGTTTTTAGATATAAAATCCGTATTTTGGGTTATATGGGTCATGTCCGTACTTTTGGTTATTTTATATACATGGACTATGTTACTACATCAAAATTTGGCTGTTACCACATCAAAACCTGTAATATGTTTTTCCTGTTACCACATCAAAATGTAAATGTTAGTTATAGTTTATATGTATAAGTCTTTTAAGATTATTTAGGGTGATAAAATTTTCAAGTTTTTGCTAAAGATTTTCTAGATTTGAAATATACATGAATGGATAAAAATATGGCATAAGTCAAAAATAAACCCTCCCATTTGCCGTGGTAGCTTCTCTTCAACTTGGCATACCGAAGACAGTCATGAATCTGTAGAAGAATATATCTTCAAGAAAGTGTCGTACATTGACCGCTTATTCTTAGAATGTTCTGAACGTGCAGTGGGTTTTGAGCTATATGAAGGAACAGATAATTCTAAAAATGCAATACGGGCGTATTTGGACTGGGAGTTCGGTTTAGTCGATCAATTAAAAAAAGATGCAATGAATGGCTTTTTTTGTTGTCTAGATATTTTGATTTGATAGGTTCATGAACCTACCTAATTATTCTAATTTTACAAAGTTGTCCTCAGATCATGACGAGGATTATTTTTTATTTTGGAAACGATATTCGCTGGGTGGTAGATCAAACCATCGTTTAAAGGCACGGCGGAAATTTGCGCTGTCGTGATAATTTAATAAAGTTGCAATTGCATCGACAGACAAATCACTTTCGAGCAAATAGCTGCTGGCTTGTCTGGACAGAATTGAGTCTCGAATTTCTCTAAAACTTGTACCGTCTAAAGCCAATTTGCGCGCCAAGGTTCGTTTACTCATAAATAAAGATGCCGCGATGCTTTCTTCGCTCAGTTCCTGTAGCGAACTCGACAGCATCATTTTTTGAATATGATAAACATAACTATTTTTGCCAGACTTAAGCTGTTGTAACATGCTTTCACATTGGCGCATCGCCAACAGATAACTCTCTTGATTGGCTGATGCATTTGGAATATGGCATAGGCTGAGCGGAAATTCGGCTTTGATCTCATGAGATGAAAAAGCATAGTTTGCTGATAGATACTGCGCATAAGCTGGGCCGTAATCAGGTTCCTCATAGGCAAAACAAATCTTGGCTTGATGTATCGCACTTCCGACAATAAATTCGGCACATTCAAATAAAATGACGACACATGTTTCTGAGAGCAAGCGATAAACCGCCTTGGAAAGTGGCATATCAAAATGCAGAGATAAACTGACTGAATCTGGATGATAGGATAGGGTCAAACGCGCAAAACTGATCCGTGTAGGCATAAATGCTTGAAAAGCTTTTAAAGCCATAAGTAAATTCGGGCTACTATTCACGAGAAAGCCCATCGCACCATGCGTGGTTGGGGTCAGGCATTTGCCTAACCTTAAACCAAAATCAGCATGCTCAGACAAAGCCAAACTATTTTGCAGAATTTGCACCAATTGTTTGGCGGTCAATAAAGTCTCATCCTGCATTAAGGCATTAACACTAAGCTGAGTAAATTGTAATAATTTTGGCAGTTCACGAATATTGAGTCCTAATTCCCGCCCGATCAATCGCGCATAATTTGAGGGAATATTGGCGATTTCCAGATGCTCATCTGTAGAGGCTGTATTTTTTATTTCTAGCACGTTGACATCCCGTCATTGCGATTCAAGTATTATTTTCAATCTGTCTTTTAATGACCCTGTACTGTCAAAAAATGACCTCCTTAAGCAAGGGTTATAGCATTAGATTGTCTGTAATCGAATAAAAACTGATGAATGGCAAGCAAATTGCCCTGTTAAGGAGAACAGTCATGGGAACAATTACATTTGTTGAATACGACGGTACAGAACATGTCATTGATTTGGAGGCAGGTAAAACGTTGATGCAACTTGCTTTGGACAATGCCTTACCAAGCATTGATGGCGACTGCGGTGGCGAATGTGCATGTGGTACATGTCATGTCATTTTAGACAGCAGTCTCATTAAAAAAGTCGGCAGTGCTTCAAGCAACGAAATTCAAATGCTTGACTTATCTGCTGAAAAAACAGCAACTTCAAGGCTCGCTTGTCAAGTTCAAGTCTCTGAAGATATGGCAGGGGCAATCGTCCGTTTACCTGAATATCAAGTCTAAATCCCACAAAAGAACAACAAGATGGAGTACAACAACAATGCAATTGAATCATGCCATCAGCAAAGCAAAAGACGAGGTTATCAATAAAATCTCGGCAACGATTCCGATGGATCTACAAGTCAAAGGGCTACATCTTTATAAGAAAGCCAAACACTTGATTAGTGATGAAGGCTACGACCTCAAATTTACCGAACAGCCAATTCCACCTGTCGACAGCCTTGAGCTTCAGGAGATTGATTTAAGTAATCCATTTTTATTTAGACAGCATCAGTGGCTGTCGTATAGTAAACGCTTAAGAGATGAGGCGCCGGTGCACTACCAAGCCAATAGTCCTTTTGGTCCATTTTGGTCGATTACACGTTATAAAGATATTGTAGAGGTCGATAAAAATCATGAGGTCTTTTCAGCAGAGCCTGCCATTATTATTGGTAAGCCACCGCTTGATGTTGAAATGTTTATCGCCATGGACCCACCGAAACATGATACTCGTCGTAAAGCAGTTCAATCCGTTGTTGCGCCTAAAAATTTAAAAGAGATGGAATCTCTGATTCGCACCCGAACACAGGAAGTTTTAGACAGTTTGCCTGTCAACACACCTTTTAATTGGGTCGATCAAGTATCAGTAGAATTGACCGCTAAAATGTTAGCCACCTTACTCGATTTCCCGTATGAGGAAAGACGAAAATTGGTGTATTGGTCTGATCTATTGGCGGCGGCACCATTTAGTACTGGTGGTAATGGGGATATTAATGAAATGTTTGCAGGTGCTGCAGACATGGTCAAAAGTTTCGTGAATTTATGGCATGACAAGGCGGCTCGATTGCAAGCAGGAGAAGCACCTGGCTTTGACTTAATTACCTTGATGCAAACCAATGAAGACACCAAAGACATGGTGAAAAAACCCATGGAATATTTGGGTAACTTGGTGCTCCTGATTGTAGGTGGCAATGACACGACACGAAACTCGATGAGCGGTGGTGTTTTAGCCTTACATCAATTTCCAGAACAATTTGCCAAACTCAAAGAAAATCCAGCACTGATTCCCAATATGGTATCTGAAATTATTCGTTGGCAAACGCCTTTGGCTTATATGCGTCGTGTGGCAAAACAAGACACCATTCTGAACGGTCAATTTATTCGTAAAGGCGATAAATTGGTGATGTGGTATGCCTCTGGCAACTTTGATGAGCGTGCAATTGAAAATCCTGAGCAATTTATCATTGACCGTAAGGATGCACGTAATCATTTGGCCTTTGGTTTTGGTGTGCATCGTTGTATGGGAAATCGATTAGCAGAGATGCAATTGCGTATTTTGTGGGAAGAAATTCTAGCTCGATTCGAAAAATTAGAGGTGATTGGTGAGCCTGAAATTGTGCAATCTAACCTGGTGCGTGGATATTCCAAACTGATGGTCAAACTCACGGCAAAAACTGAACAATAAACGCGATTCACGATTTAAAAAAGAGGGCATGTGATGCAAAAGCTGAAAGCAGTGATTATTGGTGCAAGTCATGCAGCGGCGCAGCTGAGTGTCAGCCTGCGTCAAGAGGGTTGGGACGGTGAGATTATTATGATCGGGGATGAACCGCATTTACCCTATCATCGACCGCCGTTGTCGAAGACCTTTTTATCTGGTGATAAAAGTATTCAGGACTTGCTGATCCGCCCAGCTGCATTTTATGCAAAACAGCAGATTCAGTTTATACATAGCCATGTGGTGTCCATAGACCGTGAACGGAAAATCTTAGATCTTGCCGATGGCTCACAGATTTCTTATGACAAATTGGCACTCTGTACAGGTGCACGGGTCAGAAAACTCGACATAGAAGGCAGTGATCTTAAAGGGGTTTACTATGTGCGAAATGCAGCCGATATCGAAGCCATACAGCAGCATATTCAAAGCGCGAAACATGCGGTGATGATTGGCGGCGGTTATATTGGCCTAGAAACAGCGGCTTCATTGAGAAAACAGGGAATTCAGGTTTCTCTGTTGGAAACAGCATCACGAATCTTACAGCGTGTGACTGCACCAGAATTATCTGAATTTTATACCCGAGTTCATCAGGCACAAGGTGTGAGCATTTATCACAATATGACGATAACGCGTATTGTTGGAACAACACAGGTGGAAGGGGTTTTATGCGCAGATGGCAAAACGATTCCCGCAGATTTTGTGATTGTCGGGATAGGCGTGCAGCCGAATATTGAACTTGCACAGGCAGTAGGTATTGAAGTCGATAATGGCATAGGGATTGATGCCTATGGCCGAACCAATGACCCTGATATTGTGGCCGCAGGAGATTGTACCAGTCATTTTAACGTGCATTATCAACGCCAGCTTCGTTTGGAGTCTGTACCGAATGCCAATGAACAAGCCAAAGTTGCAGCAGCAACCTTCTGTGGCAAGTCCAAACCGTATAGCGCTTTACCTTGGTTTTGGTCAGATCAATATGACATCAAACTGCAAATTGCTGGCTTAAATCACGGCTATGACCAGCTGGTGATTCGAGGAGATTTGCAGAACAGCAATAGCTTTGCAGCGTTTTATTTTAAAAATAAGCAACTCATTGCTGCAGATTGCATCAATCGTCCTTTAGAATTTATGATCAGTAAAAAAATCATCAATGATAATATTCAGATTGATCCTGCTCAATTTGCCGATGAATCGATTGATCTGAAGCAACTGACACAATAGAACCAGAAAAAGGACGCATATGGACAAGCCCACTTTAGCCGAGATGTTTCATTCATTGACTACTGAACAGCCATTTACCCCGCCTGAACATTGGCGCCAAGGGCGAACGGCCTATGGTGGTTTTTCATCGGCAATGGCGCTTCAGATTGCCCTCAATCATCTATCTCAGCAACATCCGCCGTTAAAAGCGGCACAAATTGCATTTATTGGGCCTGTCACCGAGCAGGTGTCCTTTCAGGTCGATACCTTAAGACAGGGCAAGTCTGCGACCCAAGTTGCGGTGGACGCACGTGTTGATAATGCCATTGTATTAAGGGCAGGTTTTACTTTTGCGAGTCCGCGAGAAAGTACAATTCATCACCACTACGTTGAATGCCCTCAAGTTGAGCCACCTGAACATTATTCATCTATTCCGAAAAACCTGCCAGTTCCGAATTTTTTTAAAAATTTTGATATTCGTTTAGTCAGTCAGTCGATGTTTTTTTCAGGAGGTGAAACACCTGAACTTTTGGCGTGGGTACGTTTAGAGGGTTTAAACGAGATTTCAGCTGAAGTCGCTTTACTGTTGATTGGTGATTGTCTACCACCGGCATCAACCGTATGTTTTAAAAGCTTGGCACCGATCAGTTCAATGAATTGGACCGTCGATTTTACCCAGCCTGCAGAACACAGCGAATGGTATCTGGTGCGATCCTTCAGTTTAGTCGCGGCAGGCGGATATTCATATCAAAGCATGCAGGTTTGGAATAAACAAGGTGAACTGGTCTTGTCAGGGACTCAAACAGTCGCTATTTTTGCTTAAGAGAACATCAAGTGAGGTGCTCAAGAGATCAGATCAGGAAAACAAAGCTACTCTTCTTTCCTCATGTTTGAACCATCTCGTGAGAATCGCCTTAACAAATCAGCAGTAGCCGATACTCACCCTCATTTTCTACAGGTGCGCGATGAACACAGGGTAAAGCCTGTTGAGTCGGATGATCAACAGCTAAACGCCATAGATGTCCTACCCCTAAATTGATTGGTTGTGCATTAGGTTTAGGCTGATAATGGAGGTCAAAAAAATATTCTTCTAGAAATTGCTCAAATTCAGCATCTGGTCCGTCATATAACCGCTTTAACTTGTCACGAATCTCTGGAATAAGAATCTTTTGCTCAACTTGAGCATTGGGCAAAATATCACTCGCAGGACCATAATAGGTACATAAAAACGTATCCGTTTCAATCGGTGAGCGATCGACATGGTAGGAATACACATCGGTTGCGATAAAATCAAGTTCATCATCACGTTCATAATGTTTCAGTAAATTCAGCGAAGGAGATGCCCCAAAATCGCTTAACAGTTGCATATCTTTTAAGATGATATCCCGCGCAAATATACCTTGTTCTGACAAGTGTAATGCCAGCAGATCCTCTGCAGAAATTTCGGTGATATTGTCTTTTAATTCGAGTTGATCCACGATTTCTTTGAAATCCCCGACTAAATCTCGAGACCAGCAAACCGCATTCATTTGGCCTTTAAAGTTGCAGTGTATGAGATCCGAAAAATGAGAGACTACGCTCAGCTGAGGTGTGGTAGAAAAAATGGTGTGCATACTCGGATGGAATGACTTGTCAATAATGTCACATCATACACGCAGCGCTGTATAATTACAGAGTAATGAGTCGTCATCTAAAATTGCAGAAAGGTAATTTATAAAGCGATAAAATTTAATGATGTTTATGTAGACGAAGATCTGGAATGTTCACCCGAAGTAAAGTTCATGAACTTACTAAATGTATTCTGGTCTTAATGTCTGAAATGGTTAAAAGATTAAAAATATAGCTCATTTATTTAAATATATCTCATCTAGTCACAAGATAAGGTTCAGCAGCCTTCTATTTAAAACTACTTTGGAAGTAGGAACCCATCTAATCGTAGAGCTCAACCATTCTATGAGCAGTGAACGGCCTTGATGATGGATACTGTGTGGTGCGTAGGTATAAGAATAGAACTGTAAATGGGTTTCAAGAAAGATTATCTGTAGATTTACAGTCTTGAGATGCTAGATCGTCGGACCTCCTTTTAAGTGCTCGAGTAACTCGTCCAAGACATTGCGTGTCGAGATCCCCGCAAAGAGAATGCTGGAGATCAGAATATTGCCAATGACTTCTGCATCCGACAATTGCTGTGCAGTGTTCCAGTAACGCCAAATCTTCTGAGGAATCATGTTGACGTCCCTGGACGTTTCAGCTCATAGCTTTGGTTAAACAGTATGATCTGCTTGCGATAGCAGTGATACAGCATTTTTTATAACGGACAGAAGTGGCCTCACGTTCAATCACATCTTCAAGTTGCCCTAATAGCACAAAGTGCTGATGATTTTGGTAAGCCTCAAAGAACTGTGCTAAAGGCAAATGCATGGGGATGATCCTAGCCAAAATAATGGACAGCACTTCCCTCTAAAGATAACGTAACGTTAACTTTGGAGTGAGTAGCACTGCTATGCAAGGAAATGGCCAAACGTTTTAGTCCAGAATTTAAACAGCAAGCAATTGATACAAATTTTACTTTCCAAGCAAGAAGGTGGCCGTCTGGCTGTAGTACAGATGGTTGAAGCTTAGAGTGAAAATGTATTGAGCATAAGTTTATCTTGGGTAAACGGCTGAGACTTACATAAACCAAAAGTTTTATAGCGTAATAAAATCATTTCTGCCCAATTACGATGTGTAGCAGGCTCTAACATTGAGCCATGGCTTTTAAATACACTTTTAGCATCTTGCGATAAAATTTGCTGTGCTTCTTGAAATTCTTCGGTATTTATTTGAAGGGCTTGATGAATATATTCAATTTGCGAAGGATGAATGGCAGTTTTAGTATAAATCCCATTATTCATATCTTGGCATATTTCACTCATTAGCAATTGTGTGTGGTTGATATGTTCACACACTGGCGAACTGAGTTGAAAGCCATTAGGAATAAACAAGCCTGCCAATTGTGATATCAGCATGCCCACTGGGGTTTGATAAATTGTAGTATTTTTAGGACGGCGTAAATTTAAACAGGACAGCAGATCATTACCGCCTATTCTTAAACATAAGGTTTTATGAAAATCATATTTGAGTGCTTGATTAAGTTCCATATTATGGCCCATATCAAAAATCTCTTTGGTTTCAAGCGTCGGCATCAGGTTGATATTGGATGGCAAAACGTCCATCCACTGCTTTAAATCGTGCAGCGTAAACTTGGGTAAAATCATTCCGCTGTAAGTATGATTCAAGTCCCAGTCGACGATGTGTTTTGCCATCTCAATATTGCGAGGGCGAATAAATATTGCAGGTGCCTTTGAGTTGTGTTCCTCTAAGCGCTTTTGTAATAAAAGTTTTAAATTGACCATCGCAGTTTGTATATCTTTTTCCAAAACGGCATCTTCTAAGCAGACTGCAATAGATTTTAGTATTGGGAATTTAATCCCTTCGGTAACTTCCCATAACTGCTCATGGGTTGCAGGAATATACATGGTTGCACCAAGTTCAATCGCATGTTGCAGTTGTTTCATTTATTTTTTCTCAACTTTTTTTATCAGAGTCACTGCATGATATGGACCTAACTTTGGACCTAAAATATCTACGGGAATATTCTGTTCTTTGGCAAAATGTAAAAGTAATTGTACATGGGGGTTGGATGAATCACGGATTAATATCTTTTCAGGAACGCGTCTTAATACTGCACGCGTGGCTTCTGCGATGCTGGGTTTAATACGATTAATATTTTTAATACTATAGGTATCAGAGATCCAAGCAATCGTGTCTAAACAAATTTTTTGTTGTGTAAGTCGAATGTGATTATTCCAATGTGCTAAATCTGTAGACGGATTCTGACCAATAATATTTAAAATTTTGTCTATAAAATCTGTAGAAATATCATATTCAGCTAGATGTTTATAAACTAGACAGCTATGCCAATTTTTAGGCTCATAGCAATTTTTTTTTGCTAACTCAAAATCGATATGGTCTTTTAAAATGGTACGAGAGGTTAAACCGGAGATCACGGAACCTAGAATCCCAAAAGGAATTAGCCAATCCTCACAGCTCGCACTTAACCAGGAATAACCACCTAAATCGGCCAAGGTGACAAGGCGAGGAATATCCCAGCCCGGATCAAATAATGCTGGATAATCTGCTAAATTTTGGGTTAACTCCCGACAAATTGCACCTTTACCAGTCCAGCCATCCACAAAAACAATATTTTCTGCGCCATGTTGATCAATAATGGCATGTAAGGCAGCAAAGTCGATGCCGCGATCACGAATAATACTAATGCCGTAATGTACGCACTGCTGATTTTTTTCAATATAGTGTTTCAGCAGTACCCCTAAAGGTACACCTGCACGTACTAGACTGACCAAAATAATAGGCTGATTTTTAAATCGACTCAGTAGAGAGTTACCAATTTTCTGTACATCAGCAGCCAGACGTTCAGCACCTTGCTCAAAAGCATATTGAAAATGACGCATCTGCTCTTTTGAGGGGGGATGCTCTACACTAATCATTTGGGAGTAATGTTTTTCACCCGATTGAATCAAATACTCTTTTTCTGCCAATGGTGTCGGTTCAATATCATCAATATTGAGTAAAAAGGTTACATCTTGCGGTCGATATGAACCATGAAAACCTAAGGTATTAAGATTGGATGCACCAGCATAATTCTTATCCATGTCCTAAATATCCTTTCGCATGATGATCTTGCATTAAACTTTGTGCTAAAAACTTATCCAATTGGCTATTTTTGGGCATACCAAACCAATCACAGCACGCTAAGAAGCCGGCATCAGATAAACTGTCGCCCCAACCTAAGATGGCACGTTCACGTTCAGGGTCATATTTGTTGATAAAAAATTCGACTGCTTTTTGTTTAGAAACAAATTCTGGAATAATCGCCAAATTATTACCATTGATATGTACGTAACAATGCTCGAGCACTTCAGCAGGTAAGTTGGCAATAATTTTAGATAAAAATAATGGTTCCGGATCATTCTGTTTGGCAACGGTATAAATTTTCCCACCATTTTCTTCCACCGTCCAAGTACGGATTGACCCAAAAGGTTTTGCATAATCCAGTAGTGCATTGGGTAGATCATTGAGTAAGTGTTCTAACTCTGCTGTAGCTTGCTGTTGCAAAACAAGCCATTCTTGATCAACCTGTTTGTTAGCCCCTAAAATGGTTCCGCCATGTGAGCAGACTGCACCGTGCTGAAAAGGAATATGTACGCGTTGTAATGCTTCTACTGACCGAGCAGTGACTGGAATTACTTCAGCAGACTCTAATAGCCAATTCACGAATATTTGCTGTTTTGGCAGCATATAAGAGAGCGGTTCACCTAATTTATCTGTAGTCGCAATTTTATGTAAAGGCGTAGGTGTGCTTTTACGATGTGTTTGAAAAAGTGTGTCATCTAAGTCAACAAAAATTAACGGCTTAGCATTCATAACTAATAATTTCCAAGTTTTTTATTTGTTCAAAAAGCAGAGGATCAACACTATCTTTAGCGGTTTCAATGATTAAAAAGACACGATCAAATTGTTGATGTTTCACGTTGTATGCATAGTTATTCATATTGAGTCCGTAATTGTCTTTAAATAAACAAATACTTTCAATAGCATGACCTTGCATAATCGGAGAGCGGGTGGTGGAGCTAAAATAAACTTCGGCCCCTTGCTTTTCTAGTTGCTCTGCCATGAGGAAAGGAATCCAGGTGAATTCACCCGAACCTAACACTAAAACTTTTTCATGCGCTTGAATGGATTTAATCTGTTGCCACACCGAACAATCCAGAAAAGTCGGTTCGCGTCCCCAGTCATTGGGTGCAATAATTTTTTGGCTTTGTTGCTGGGTTGAACTGACGTTCGGCATTTGAATATCAATTTCTTTGTTGTTATCTTGCCACTGCCAGTGACCATGTAATAAAGCAACCACTTCAACGGGAATACCTAAATCATCTGTGACTAAGTGCTGTTCAGCCCAGTTGACTAAGGTCACTAAAATAATCCGTTCAACCTGTTCTAAACCCGATTTTTTCAGACTGAGAATTAAATTTCTAAAGGTTTTTCCAGTCGAAATTTCATCATCAACTAAAATAAGTGTTTTTGAACTGAGGATGTGTTGATGTTTAAGCGCATCATGACTGGACAAGATAAACTGGTCTTGTGCATGGCTATGTTCTTCTAAAAACAGGCCCAACGTGGGTAAAGTTTCGACTGGATGCCGAGTGGTGGTTAAAAAAATCGCATTTTCCCCGAAATCTGGTTTGAGCTCACGATAGACTCCTGCGCCCAAACCGACTGCGGTTTCAGCCATACCAATCACACTAATGGGATAGGGTAAATTCTTGGGAATAAGTGCAGCAAGGTCTTGATAGCTTTTTTGCATCACGGATGGTGCGACAGGAATATGTTTACCCAGAACTTTAGAAACAAATAAAAATGCACGTTTCGGATTAATTCTTTCTGCAAAGCTCAGCAAATCATCCAATGTCCATTCAGGATGATGATGGTTTACTGTCACACTAATACGGCCACGGCTTAAATCAATATGTTTTATCAATGTTTACAATCCATTTTTTATACTTTGTATAATGGGGAGAACTTGTACTACAGTAGTTGGTACGGAGCGCTTTAAAATTAAGTGCAATTTTTCAGCAATCAATTCTGCAATTAAATTAATTCCAGTATGTTGTGTATAGGCAAAACCGCCAGCGGGACGCGGGTTAATTTCTAAAATATGCCAGGCTCCCTGAT
>CABFOK010000951.1_pt1 | contig 19779 bp, 27 predicted proteins | sample 3521931 | NCBI WGS metagenome assembly CABFOK01 (sample SAMEA5312447, study PRJEB27640) | indoor metagenome | biome: indoor environment; feature: uncontrolled; material: polymer tiles stone | place: Germany | collected 2014-07-07 | reverse complement strand
CATCTACATTATACACAAAAACACTAAAAAAAAAATTTCGTCTGTTTTGGACATACTCCAAATGGCCATAGGGCAAGGGGATAACATTGCTTTTGTACCTGCTAATCCCTTTTGCTATAATTATATTAGCGATTTGTATCATCAAATTAATATCATTAATTCTAAGACTTATGACTAAATCCCAACCACTTGATTTAATACGTTATTACGATCTGGATTTTTTAAATGCTAGTGCATTAGAGCATATTATGTTATCTATGGATAATCCAAAGGATAAAAAATGGCATTTGCAAAAAGCTATTAGTTATTTACAGCAAAGGGAGTCCCTAAAATCCAAAGCTTATCATCAAGCTCAAGGTTTAAACGTAACCGATAGCATGAAATATGCCATAGAAAGTTTACTGCGCCAAGGTGATTCTGCCTATGTCATTGAAAAGTTAAAACTAGAATTAGCCAGGATAGTATGTGATGATGTATCTGAAACCAAGTCTAGAAGACTTGATTATGATTTATGATCTGAACTACTGTGAAGTACAAGTCATACAAAATCTATTGCATTGTGATTGTAAAATCACATATCTACAAAGACTAGATAGGGCTTATAGATTTGCTCAGCTAATCAGCCCACATAAACGCACATTAATCCATGATTATTTACAAGGATGGGGATCTCTGCAAGAAGGAGTGGTAGATATTATCAACTACTTATTAGCGGGACAACTCAACGTAGTAAGCAAAAAAATACAATACCTAATCCGTAAAAACCAATGGCAAACGTACGATTAAATCTTATGCGTGATCGGTATGATCTGGGTTGTGTGGGTCAAATGCTTACCGCATTTAAATTTATTGCGAGCATACTGGTAGATGTCTTTAATTTGGTTTGATGTAAGACCCATAGATCGAAGCATACTATTAATCATCATGTAAGAAAATCCGATGATATTTTTTGCATCATCTATGTCATTACCTGTGGCAATTTCTTCTTGTAATATGCAAAGAAAAAGCTGACCTAGAACCAGATCGCGATCATGCTTAAACGATGGATTGTCCTGTAGTAGAACTTTAGTCGTATAGGCAATTTCTGCTAAATTCATAGACTTATTATACAAAATTATTGCAAAAAACACGATTAATATTTTATATTTCTGCGCCATGTATCCTATGCCATTAAACTACGAACACTATATCATCCAAAAAATCTATGAACAGCAAGAACATATAGCCGTATTAGAGAAACGCATAGACGATCTAACAATGATAGCTCATGAATTGGTTAATAATAAAACGTTTAAAGCTATATGAGTAATGCGACTATGATCTTTTTTATTTAAGTACAAGACTTCTCGCACATTATGCATAGTTATTTTCATAAAATGGTAAATGAACCAATTGTATTAGTGTCACTAAAAATAATTCTTGGGGAAGTTTCCATACATTCTAAACGAATAAAATCCCCTCGTTTTTTGGATCGAATATATCCATTTTTAACTCTTGTAATTAAACCGTTCATTAAAATATCAATATTCGAACCGCTATTAATCTGGAAATTTCCTAAATCCATATTTTTTAGCTCTATCCAATCCCCTTTTTTAATAGATGTATGATCTGGCATGGATAATTGTAAAATTTTAGCAGTTGAATTTTTGACGATATGCCGACGATTAATTTCTAGAGGTGCATCGCTAGTTACCATCACGGGTTCAGATTGTTCTGTTTCTGTCGGGTCAGCTGTAAATACTGCTGTTATATGTGAGTAAATAATATCTTTAGATCCTTGATAGTAGTATTTATTTTCAATAGGAGGATCTGAATAAGCTTCTTCTATATTTAATCTAAATTTAAATTTAATAATTTGATCTTTATTTCCTTTTACATGAATAGTTGTATCAAACATATTACCAGAACTTTTTTCCTTGAAATGATAATAAGATTTTTCTAATCCTTCTATCCATAATTCATAAATAGCTCCAGAAGATGATTTTTCGTTTAAAAATCTATTTAATCCAAATATTTTAAAATTAAAAGCAGCCCATCCATTTTCTAAAAATTTATAACTAACAGGATTAGAAGGATCTCCTCCCAAAGAAATAAAGCAATTATTTTTATCTTCTATGACTTTATAAGTTTCAACAGCTCCAATATAAAATTCAAAATCGAAAGGAGGTTGATTTACAAAAGCATTAAAAAAATTGTGTGTATAATCTAAATAAATTTGCGATATCATATTATCCCAATAAATAATAAAAAATTCCTGTATATAATATTGGCCATTTTTCTCCATCCACACTAACCTCTATTGCTGGCCCTGAAATTCCGCCCCATATTTCAAAATATAATTCATCGTTATCGTCCGCAATTACCCCAATATTATCGGATAAATATCCATCAGTGAGACCCTGTGGAATGCTTCCAAAACTGAAATATTCTCTTCCTTTAGTAAGTATTCTAAATTGTAAACTGGTAGCTCTTCCTGGACTTCGCAATAACATACCAACCTTAAATTGGAAGGTTCCTTTTTCATTTATAACTGCTTTTAATGGATTAGCTGTCGAACCACCAAGACTTGTGAAAATCTTGTAATTATCAAATATTGCTGTCCAAGTTTCTTTATTTCCCAGTCTATACCAATTATTTTGTCCAATTACTCTACCAGTAGTTGTTTCTAAAACAATTAATCCTTGAGGCTGATTTAGATTTTTTACAGCACCACGGCGAGTGATTTCCAAAAAGTCTTTGCCTGGTGTTCCATCTTCTAGATTTTGGCCTCTCACCACATAACTTTTGCTAGTAGTATTTATATACGCATCCCAGATTTGCTTATCTTTGATTTCCTGCCGAATCATCGTTTTAACGAGTGATCGGAGATGCTGCACTACCGCTGCACTGTCATTTCTGGATAAATTATCTATTAATTGTTTAAGTTCGCCGTCTACGGTACTAGTGGTTTCGGTTGTGCCGTTGTCATCTTGGATTGTTTTGCTATCTGTGAGTGTTTTGCCGATGGCATCTTTCCAACGAGCCAGTGAATTGATGCGGGATGATATGGGTCCTGTTACATTGTCTTTGCCGACAACAGAATCATCCAAACTGATATCCATTTCCTCGCCTGGACACCATATTTTCTTGGTCGATTTAAGACCTTTGCCTAGCTTGAGAATAATAGGCTTGCCAATAATACGTATGATGTTGCTGATTATTGCCATATTATCCTATAAAGATGACTTCCCAATAATTTTCTATAACTCGTTCAGACTGATCTCTTATTGTTATATATGGATTTCCTCCTTGCACATTGACGTTGATATGAATAATATCGTCCTTTTCTAAAAATATTATTCCGCTGTCATTAAAAGTGATAAATGATGCAACAGAGAATCTGTTCCTGTTATAAGCAGAAAATTCAGTACCTCCATCTTTACCCCAAAAAATCTTTACATATGCTGGGATGTTAGTTACAGACGTTTCTCCAGTATCAAGTAAAAATTGATACTTTACAAAATAACTACCTCTATATGGAGCTTTGTAATAGGCTCTTTTACCACTTTCTCCAACAAAAAAGTTATTAGCAGAAGTGTTATAACCATCTTCATCTCTAATTTTTGTAAAAGATAAATTTGATCCTAATTCTAATTCAGTACTCGCAGGGAAATTAGGAGTCCTTTGAGATAATTTAGCCGTTGCTTTAGGTTGCCAAGGCATAAGCATTACACCATTTGGCAACATGCTTAAAACAGAGCCTTTACTTAAATCATCTGTCGGTCTTACCTCTAAAGCTCCTGTTTCAGGATTGATTATTCTTCGCCATTTATTTTCGCCTTGAGTTAATTGGAAATAAGGAGTACCGCTACCAGTCGATTTGGCTTCTACACCTGCATTGCTTCCACTTTCTGTATCCGCTGTTTCTACGAGTAGTTTCTGTTCCCCAGCGGTACTTTTTGTAATACTAGTGAGGCCGTCTATTGAATTGATGTTGGATGTAGTTATCGTTTTACCAGTAGTATCTTTATACACTGGTACGTTGCCCACTGTCGCGCTATCAGGTCCTCTCACATCGCCAGCAATATCTGTCCTAAATCCTAGATTAACCTCATCACCTAAATATACGCGCTTCCCACCTGTTAATGGATCTGCTGTAAAAAGATCAAAGTAAAATTTTTCACATCCTTCAGCTTCTGCTCTAACACCACATTCGCCTTTTAATCGTATTTCTCCTTTTTCATTAGGAGCAGCTTCTCCACAATCAAGTATAATTTTTTCTATAGCTGCAATGTCTGCATTGACAGGTACCCAAACAGCTATACCATCTTCTTTGCTGGCTAAGACATAAATCTTTTTAGTTTTTTTGTTAACCCATATAGTCGGCACATTATAATCAAGATAGGTCTCATCTGGATCGTAATCTTTTATTACTTTTTCAACGTGTGCTAATTTTTTAATACAGCTACATCCACAACATCCCATTATTCAAAGTCCTCCATGTTTATAGTACTAAAAACATGGCATCCAATTTCTCGCGCTCTAGCAAATTCAGTTTTAGCTAAGTGTTGTTTCACATAAAGCACAAAGGATTTTTTTAGTAATTTACAAGCTCTAGCCATAAAAGCATCAATCTCATATCTGTGATCTGTTTCTACTAAGATATTTTTATCTAGGATCTGTTTAATTTGATTTTCTGGTTGCATCAGTCAGCTCCCTGAACTTACACTTATTCTATTTCTTTCAATCACTACCCACATTTGATTGTTAAGGGCCTTGAGTCGCACATAACTCCCTGGACCTTCGCTTAGCAAAAATTTACCACTTATATCCTCTATAATTTGGTCATCAAAACGTATAGTGTCCGAGGACCCAGGCTTAATAATGATTTTAAATGTCGATCCAGTGGCATTAACTACCCATATCTCGTCATCTGTTTTAAAATCTCCTCGATCGGGCAGCTGTAGCGGTGCTGGCGTAACTATTACTGGAGCAATTAACCAATGCCAATAATTGGCCCTTGCAACAGTAGCATTGTCAAATTTTACACTAGACATAGGCACAAAACTTGGAGTTGGTGGAGTTGGAAGATCTACCCATTTACCAGGTTGATCTGGTCCTTGTCCTTGATAAAATTTTCCAGCAGTTTGATCCCCTAGCTTATCTGATAGTGTTTTAGGAGTTACGATTTTGTCTGTTACTGTACCAGCTATGGTCTCTTCTGACGTTGCAAGCGACGCCGATCCCGCTTCTGTAGCAGTCGCCTTAGGAATATCATCGCTTTTGATTTGGTAATTGCCTGATGAATCTGGGCCTTTACTGTTAATAGTTTTGATGCCATCGCCTCCTCCTCCGCCTCCATCATCTCCCACTAAATCTGGTAATCCAGTTACAGGATTTATGCTAAGTTTCATACAAACACCAGGTCATCTTTTTCTGACCACTTAAATTCATATTGCGTAGACACACGACCGTATTGATCCTTAGGCCACTTTTGGGACTTGATATTTTTATCTTCCCACATGAGTTCACGAATTTGCCACACAGGAGAATCTTCTGAGCTACCTGGGCGTGCTATTCCCAATAACTTAATATTTCCATTGCCATCAGACTGACCTCTTAGAGCCATATCCCCATAAGAGTGTTGCAGTACGTTCTTATTAGCATCTGTCTTAAGCAAAGGTCGATTTTGTGTAGTCATAGATCTATAATATGACAAATAAAATTTTTATTACATATAAAACTTAAAGATTTTGTTGCTATTTTAATAAACTTAACAATCTGTTATAATTCATATAACAAGGAGTTTACTATGTTTACTATATGGCTAGGCGTTACGATATTCTGTATATACGTGGTGATTTATCAACTCTGCACTGGAAATAAAGAATATGACGATAGAGAGGACGACTATCCTTTTTAATCTACAAACTGGTACGTATCTTTAGCTGCATCATCTTGAATAGCTTTATCTAATCGCTTTAGATCTCGATTAAACTGTACCGCATTTTGTTTAGCAGCTGAACCAATGGCTTTAGTGTAATATTTACGTAAAACAGGAGACTTAAAAACCCTATATAATAACTTAGCAGCAGGATATACCACAGTAGCGCTTCCTACAGTGGTACCTATTCCACCTGTCACTAACTTCGCCAATCCAGCTGTCAACGGATTATACTTTAGATTATTACCGATCCACCTAGTAACAAAATTGGATCCCTGAACAGCTCCATAAGCCTCTTCAGCATTTTTGAAAGCTTGCCCAAAGGCTTTGTTTTGATTGCCATAGGTATTTATAGTCTCTTTTAATTCTTGGTTAATCTGGGTAGCTAATTTTCTAGCTCTAGCATTGGCTTTTGCATCAGAACTTTTATATAGAAAATCTTCTAATTTTTCGCCCAGACTACGTTTAGAAGCCCATGCTTCTTCTACTGTAATGGTTCCTTTTTGGATTTTTTTAAGGATAGCATTAGCTTCATTGATCACAAACTGTTCTGATGGTGCTTTGGTTCCCTGACTTAATTTGCGAACTAGCCCATTTAGCTTATTGGTAAGATTTTTAGCACCAACTCTAACACCAGATGGCAGTAATGCCTCTGCATCTCGGTATAATTGCCCCACTAACTTAGGAGCATTCGCCTTATCAGCTATAGTGGCCAGAAACATCGTTCCGAGCTTAGCATAAGAAGATTTTTCTAAATCGCCACCTGTTGCATCTTTAACAAACTCGCCCACTAGATTAGATCCAACACTAGTAGCAAAAGCTTTTAGTCCTCTATAGCTTTTAACAAAAGGTACTTTAGTTTTTATTGGGCTATATAATAGAGCAGTATCTTCTATAATAGTATCTATTAGTTCCTCACCACTGCTTTGAGGTTTCAAAAAATCTGGAGTGAGTCGCTCTTTTTCTTGCTGAGATGTGGGTAGATATTGGCCTAAAGTAGTTTGTTCATAAGGTAGTGAAGGTTGATCTGTTAGCTTTTCCACAATGGGTCGGGCTATGTATTCATTGGCCAACGATGCTACATCGCCCACACTACCTGTAGCTAACGATAATAGATTTATGGGTATGCGGGCTGCTGTTCTTCCCACAGCTTTGGCTGTATCTATAAAGCCACCAGACGTTTGTGCTTGTGGTTGAGGTTCATCCACAAAAGCATAGGTCATTGTGCACCTCTAAAACTAGCTGCCTCTTCATCGCTCAAAGGTACCCAGTTAGTACCATCACTACGGAGATACTCTCCTGTCTTTTTATTTTGTATGGTTCTATTAGCGTTATCAGCAGGACTAGGCAACTCATTAAAGATAGTTGTAGTTCCTTTGACAAATTCTTTACGCCATGCTTGGATTTGATCTTTATAACGATCTCTATAGATGTTTTCTACTTCAGAATACGCGATTTTATCCGTTCCTCCTTTCTCTTTAAAGATATCTATAACTCCCTGCGCATGATTACGGTTGATTTGATTGATCAAACGAAGATCTCTAAGCACACGCTCACGTCCACCTGGTGAGTTAAGTAAAGATGGCAATCTACGCAAGTAAGCATCAATATCGAAATTAGTAACTCTAGCCCCAAATGTATCTTTTAAGCCTGTTAAGTTATCCTGAACCAATTTGACGAATTCCTGTACCTCATCGGCTAATAATGCCTGTCCAGCTTTATTGATCTGCCCATCTTTAGTAAACCATGCAGCAGTTAATCGAGATGGAAACTTATCTGAATAGTTTTTACTTATATCTTCTAAACGCTCAAATCTAGCGTCTTCTATCTCTAGATTTTGTAGCTGACTATTTAGTTGCGCCACTTTGGGTTCGTTAAACTTAAAATACTGTTTTTCTTTAGAGTTCTGTGTATTGATAGCTGTTTCTCTAATTTTACTAAGGGCATTACCCACTTGTGGATTGATCAAACTAGCTTGTACGATATCCTCTTCTGTTGGGATATTTTCAGATAATTGGGAGCCAGATTGTGGTTGTAAATCAGATGCAGGAATAGATGCGCCTGTTTCTGTGCCAGCTATTACGCCTTCTGTAGATGGCGTAGTAGCTGTAGCAGTTGCACCTCGATTAAAATATGGAATTTTGCTGAGAGCTGCTTGTTGCTGTTGTCCTTTAATCAATGCACTCTGGATCTTAGGATCTAAACCAGCTAAGTCTCTGCTCAATCCCAGTTTTTCTAGCTGATTGCCTAAAAAGTAATTGTTGATACGTTGAGCTCCCAATAAGCCCAAAGACTGACCTAACCCTGATGCTATGGTTTGAGCAGCAGATGGCGTGAGGTCTTCATATAATCGTGGATCGAGTGGTACTGTCATTTCAGATTCCCCAGTAAACCAACAGCTAAGTTTTCTAGTAGCCCAGGTTGACGAGGTCTATTGTAGAATCCTCTAGTTTGTATTAAAGCTGGATTGAGCAGCTGCATAAGTTGTTGCAACGCCTGTTGTTGTCTATCATATCGGTTAGATATTAAATTCTGTTCTAAATTAGCTACCTGTTGGCCTATTTCCTGCCCAAAAGCAGATGATCTAAATGATCCAGGTCCATAGGTTCCTGTAAAACGTTCTGCCACTCCAGGGAGTATTCTCTGTTCCAGATCAGTAATAGCTGGACGCGTATAACGTTCGTAGTCCTCTTGATTATTACCCAGTATATTCTGTAAGTTTCCCAACCCCATGGGTAGTATATTACCAACCTGAGATGTTAGGTTGTTAAGCAGATTTTTTTGCCCAGGCTCATATAAATCACGCTCTACACGTTTAGCTGGACGCCCAAAAATAAAGTCTAAAAATGCCATGTGTCTTCCATACGTTTTGTAAGTAGTATATAAATTATTTTAATTGTATACTAATTTTTTTATGTATGAAAGAAATCTTGAGCGAATACGCATTAAAGTCCGTCGATACGTAGCTAGATTGTCTCCCGAGAGAATCGAAGACGACCAACTCAATTATTACATATTTGAGGTAATGCGCTACGACCTAGCCGAAGACTTATCATTTACCAAGATCAAAACCACATGGGATTTAATCACTACACCCAACATAGGTGTATATGATCTTACCAAAATACAGATTCCTGATCCCAATGGGGATGATATGGTCCGAGTAATCAATCTCTATGAAGATTTTATGCCCAAAGCAGAGTTAAACGGATCGTGTTTATCCTGGAAGAGAGATCAATGCGATTTTCATATATCCAGTCGCCAGTGTGACAAAAAAACACTAAAAGGTATAGGTAACCAGGGCCCTTATAAATTTGATCTAAACGCCCCTATCTTGCAAGGGTCGACTTATCTTTACGTAACCAACCCGTCCAGCGACCCTAAGATTTATGTAGATAAGCCTCTTAATAGCAATCTAGGAACTTTTGCCAGTACGCAGTCCATAGAGACACTAGATAGTTATATTTATTACGTCCAAGGGAAAGCCGAAATAACCTTTAAAGATGCGATATCAGAAGACTCTACTATATCTGTACTATGCAAATCGTATAGAGCTGGGAAACCATCCTCTATCTTTTTTGATGGACGTGTTTTTTGCTTAAGCCCTGTACCTGATGATATCTATGTCATCACTATAGCCTGTTATAAAAATCCCATCAGACTACTCCTAGATAATGATAGTCCCGAAGTAGACAAATGGAGTGATTACATAGCTTTAGCCGCAGCCAAACGTATCTTTCGAGAGTCAGATAACCACGATGCCAAGCAACGATTTGCCCAAGACCTACGTGAAGAACAGAACAAAAACATCTACCGAGAAGATCAGCAATACAAAGCTCGTCGCATAAACTCACGCAACATCTATAACGATGCTGGGTCTTGTAACTCATCAGGATGTGGTGAGGACTGCAACACAGGTAGTGGTTGTCTGCCCAAATATCCATTTAATAGAGGAGGATGTTGCTAGTGAACGATGAAATACGAAAATACTTAGATGCGCAGATCAAACAACATTTCGCTCAAAGACTGGAAGAATGCTTCAAAGATGCCTGTGCCAAATCTCCTATATTACAAGCTCTACAATCGGACATATTCTACCCCAATATACCCGAAGCAGATCATTCGCCCAGTGATGATCAACCATTGATGCAACTAAATAACCAAAAAATATTCAAACAGTGGGGCATTAACCACACAGGAATAACAGATACAGCCAACTACGGTAAACACACTCGCATTGACCTTAAAAATTTCAACAATGAGCAAAATGCAGAAGGTGGGTTTGGTTTATTATATATGCTGAATAATCGTCTAGTGATTAAAGATTCAAATAATCAACCCATCAATCTAACAGGCCAAGGATCCATAGGAACATCAGGATGGGTACGCATACCCATAGGACAAACTAATCTAACTGTTCAATGGGGAACAGGAGGAGGTCGTAATGGCACTACTATTTCATTTCCCGTGGCCTTTGAGGATACTCCCGCATGTTTCCTCACGTTAGAACGAGGTAGTGGAGCTAGAAGTATCTGGGTGGTACAAGGATCTAGAAATCGCTCCAATTTCCGCATGGGTACAGATGCTAGCAGTACCAATTTTAACTGGTTGGCTATAGGTCGATAATGCAGTCTAAACTCATCTATAGCCCAGATGCTGGTATTATACGCAATAAACGTCCTTTCAAGATTTTAGAGAACGCTTTCGAAGAGCTAGAAGATGCATACTGTTCTCAAGAAACAGTTAGAAAAAGATGGGGATATAGACTACTCGGCGGTACAATAGATAGAGCTCAGTTTAGAGTTGTAGCTGGCAAAACCAATGACCAAGGATCTTATGAAGGTCCTTTAACCACTATAGAAATGTCCATAGGTCAACGTATCGTAGTGGGTAATGCTACTATAACCATACTAGAGCTAGGAAATCCTGCCAAAATACTTAATACAGATCCTACCGTTAACGTTACTATAAACAGTGACGCCAAAACTATAACCATATCAGGTGCTCCAGCCAACTCATCTATAGGATTTTATCCAGGACTACCTGCAATGGCCTATATGACTCGAGAAAGTGAACTTACCAACTTCGAAGACACTATAGGGATGGATACTAGATTCCCTTATCGCAGAGCTGGTGGATACTGGGAAAAATTTGGCACTAAAACATGGACAGGATCTAACTCAAACTTTTACTGGTGGATTAACCATAGAGGCCCCACAGGATATGAGCGTTATCTATATGTATGTAATAATAATCCCAATGATCCCATACGTTATCTGCCTGAAGGAGCAGATGATTTTATAGATCTCAATCCAAAGATCAATACAGCAGGTACATGGAAGCTTGAGTCTTGTAGATTTATGGTTTCATTTAAAGACCGTATATACTGTTTTGATGTAGTTATTAGCCAAGATAGAGTCAAAAGACGTTATAGAAATCGACTCATAGCCTGTCAAAACGGTAATCCTCTCCAAGATGATGCCTGGGTCACTGACAGACCTGGCAAAGGGTTTTATCTAGATGCACCTACTACACAACCAGCTATATTACCCGCTTATCTCAACGATAGACTTATCATTAAATTCGAACGTATGACTTTTGAGCTAGTTTATACAGGACATCCCAATATACCTGTTAAGTACCAGATGATTGACTCAACACTAGGATCAGAGAGCACTTTTTCGGGTATAACACGACAAAACGTTAATATATGTATAGGTAATGAAAGTATAGATGCTACTAACGCTGTTTCGGTAGAACACATAGATGACAATATTCCTCGTGAAGTGTACAAAATCCATAACTGCTGTGAAGGTGTAGAACGAGTCTATGGCGTACAAGATAACTTTTCACAGCTCATATATTGGTCTATTCCCAGTAAACAGCATGGATCTATTTTTCCCAATCGTATTCTGGTATATAACTATATAAACCACACATGGGCCTTTTTTAACGATTCATTTACCTGTTATGGCAAACACCAAAAACGGGAAGATATGATATGGCGCACAGTAAAAAATTTCTATCCCAAATGGTCTGTCTGGAATGCTCCTTGGAATAGTGGAAAAAAGCAATCAGCTTTTCCAGAGGTTATTGGAGGAAACCAGCAAGGGATAGCTTTTATCATAGATAACCAACTAGCGATAAATTCACCATCTCTAGTTATAACCAACATCTCTGGCAATACCATTAAATGTAAAGATCATAACCTAAATATAGGTCTATATATAGGTATAGAAGGCACCCCATGGGATAGAATTATAGTCAGGGTTGAAACTATGCCAGATGACGATACTTTTACCATAGACTACACATTCCCAGATGGTTACAAGGGGGGTGGAACTATTAGGCGTATGTCTAAATTTGACATATTTACTAAGGAATTTGACTTTGGTTTTTCTCAGGGGAAAGCGTTTAGAGTCCCAGAGATTCATATGTTAACTGACACAACAAAAAATGGGGAATACATCATAGATGATATTCAGGATTCTGCTTTATCAAATTCTACATGGGATAGTGTAGAGCGCAAAGATTTCTTTCTGGGTTCAAACGTTATGCGGACCAAACCTGAAGAATTAACCCCAAAACGGATTAATACAACTACTGAGTGGCATGTATATCACTCTCACGCAAAAGGACAATTAATACAATGGCGCATTACCCAGTCTGACCGACAAATGCGAGACTGGCTAATACAAGAAAATCCTTTCGTATTACATGCTATGAACTTTTTCATAGAACCCTTTGGTAGCATTATAGAACGAATATGACTTATTATCCCTTTAGCAATACGCCCAACCCAAATGAGTTACTCGTAGAATATGGAGACTTTCCTAAAGAGTTTAGTGAGGAATTCCGCGTTAAAATCATTCAAATGATTAATGATATGTGTATTTCTATCAATAGTAAGGAGTCCTCCTATTATAGCAACGAAATTAGTGTAACAGCGGCCAAAGTATTGCCCACTTATCGTACCACTCTACAAGGTGATGAAAGCGTTTACTACAGAACAGTTAGACGTAAATGTGTGTTTACTACCTCACTTCCCAATAGTTCCATTAAAACGGTTAAACATAATATTATTTTCCCAAAATACAGCGTTGGATGGAGATTATGGGGCTGTGCTAGTCAAGTAGCCCGAGATGAAACATTAAATGGATTTTTAGAATTACCTTATGCTCATCCTACACCTGCCAATTGTATATCGCTATACTGTGATAGGGATAATATAAATATAACTACTGGAACTAATAGATCTGGATTTAATTTTTCTTTTGTTATTGTAGAGTTTGCAGTCCCTCCAGAAACTGATCAAGAGATAAATTAAGTTCTTCTTCTTTTATTGGAATTAAACGCCAAGTAATTGATCCGTCATCATTTGTTTTTTCACATAATGCTAAATTTTTTACTAATGATTTAATATGTTCCCAATCCCAATTTTCTTTGGCATGTGCAGCTATAAAAGTTCCAACAAATATATCTTTAAGCTCATTACGTCTTCTTAATAAATCATTTGCATATTTTTTAAACCGATCAGTAGTTTCATCTTCAGTAACAGTTACAGTGGTATTTTCTATAAAATCTTCTTCAATTTTATACTTTGGAAATTCTTCTCTAATAAAAGTTTTAGCAAATTTACCGAAATGTCTATCATATTGACTAGCAATCCATCTACGACCTCTTTTTTGTGAAGATAATGCAAATAAATGAATATGTAATCTTTCTATTAAATTTAATATTTTATAAATATCTTCATTCATAATTTACTTTTGTTAAAAGTTTTTTTATATTTATTTGCAAAATACACTTCATATAACTGGAAACCAAAGTGACATATCATATTTTTGATAAAATTTTCCTTTTCATCTTCTGTAAGATCTACTCTATTTATTACATTTGCAGTAAAAGATGTATAAGTAGAAGTTAAGATATTTACCATATCAAATCCTTGTATGCCTTCTATGCCTATAATATTATCAATTTGATCTAACATGGTCTTTAATAATAATTTAGTAGCATTTTGAATTTTTATTAATCGCATTGGGTCTTTTGACATCTAACCATCCTCTATAGCAGGTTTTTTGAATTCTTTATAATGCTTATCTAATTCTTCACGCATATCTTTACACGCTTTTAGAAAATTTTGATGAGTTTCTCTTTTCATTTCTGCAACGATACGATCAAATTCATCATTCAATGAATATTTGATGTGAAACATAAGCGAAGTAATTATAAGCAACATAGCTGGAATAGCTTTAGCCCCACATTGTTGAACAAGCAAAAAGCTTCCCACCATCATCACAATTAAAGAGCTTCCACTTCTAAAATTTAGGAACTTTTCACACATAATTGTTCCTGCATTTCATTTATTTTTCTACGGAGTTCTATGTTTTCTTTCTCTAATTTGCTGACGATAGCAAAAAGCTTTTTACGGGATCTTTGCATTAGATCATGCAACCTTTGGAATTCACTACGCTCAAATAGGCATAGCTCTTCTTGAAAGACCTGATGTATGACTTCTATTTTTTTATGAAATAATTCAGAGGATACACTTTGCATATCTATTAGTATATGAAATGTTAAATAAAACAGAAGTAAAAATTTCCATTTCTACCTCTGTTACATCACTTAAACGAAGGAATAAACCTGTTCACGAGTAGTTTTTCCAATACCTATAGCATTTCCATCGGAATCTAATAGATAATCGTGATGACGTTCTATATATCCCTCATCGTTAATAGCTTGTTTTAGATATTGGGGTATAGTAGCCTTTTGTTTATCCACTAAGATAAATTCCTGAGGCTCCTCTTCCCAAAATGACTGATATTTAAAAGCTATCTTGCATCCAGGTTTAGAATGATAAAAAAAAGTCCCCTCTACTGGTGTAAGAGCTTTCTTACGGATCTTTTTTTCTTCTTCTGTGAGTTCTTGCATCATAGTTCTTTCCCCCAGCATCCTAAATCATTACCGCACATTTCCCAGTAAATCTTGTCACCTTTTTGACCTGCTGGTGATGTTTTTCCCGCTTTAAGCAATACACCAATAGCTGCACTGTTAGTGTATAATCCTGGTGGATTGCCACAGCATAAATCTTCTTTACCTTGGCAAGTACCAAGTGGGATAAACTGCGCTGGTGTAAATTTGGTGTCAGCAGCTTTAGGGAACGTGAAGTCTTTAAAATTACGACTGTCTATATCTACAGTAATGGTATTTCCCGTTTTAGGATCAGTATCTACATCAATTACGCAAGCTTTTCTACCGTTAATCTCAGACATGCCAAAGACATCATCCAGGATCTGGAAACGTCCTTGTACACCTTTCTTAAGATTGATAGTTTCGCTAAACCTAACTTTAGTAGTTTCACCCTTTACTATAGATGTAATATAAAATACTTTCGGATTGTCATTTCTGCCTCTAAGCAATACTCTGGCTTTAGCCGTTGTACCTGCTGCATCTATTTTAGGCAAATAGTCAATTGAAAATGTAGTAGCTGTAAGCGTATTATTGCCTACAGTAAATGGTATTCCCGCAATCTGAGGAGCTCCTTCTACATTGATAAACTGGACCACAGATCCCGCCACTAATCCATTAGTGCCCGTGTTTGTAGCCACAGGAGGTTCTGCCGTTGATATAGCTGTTACACTAATCTCAGGACCTAAGGCATCTTGTCCAGTATTGATAATGGTAAATCCTGTTCCATCCATAGTATTTACAGATACAGGGCCTGCTGTTCCTGCTGCTCGCAAGGCTTTAGATGGAGCGCCTCCACCACCGCTAGCACCTTTTAGATAGACAACTCCACCCCCATCTTCCATACCGCGATAATACACAAATTTAAATCCTTGATCACTTCCTGTAGCCGCAGCCTGAGTATAATTCAGTACAGTAATGCTGCTAAAGGGAGAAATCCCAGAAATTACATAGTCCTCTCCCGTAGAGGTAAAACATCCGCTTCGTTTTCTGAAATCCATATTATGCCACCATTTTTGTTACTTTATATTTATACATATGCTGTTCAGGGTTAACAACTCCACCCCAGTTCATTTTCCACATAGTCCAAGGACATCTGCGCATTTTATCTGTTGGAGGGTTGTAGCTCCACTCAGGTGGATATCCTTGTAGATCGACAGCAGTAGCCGCAGCTAAGCCACCAATAAACACGGTAAATACATCTCTACCTTTAGCGGATATGCCTCTTTGTACAATTCCACGTTTGGAGAAGAAAAATCTAGTCTGGCTAATAAGCCCTTTCTCAGAACGTCTAATGCAAGACTGATCTGGATAACACTGTTTTTTCTGAAATCCTTTAATAGCTGTAAATGATGGAGCGATCTCCCTAGGCCCTAGTCCAATGAAAGCCTCAGGCGTAGGACATGTACCGATCAGATTACGGGCGTCTATTCTATCCAGTGCAGGATAAGCGTTATTGTCTTCCAGTAATCCTTCGATAGTTTCTATCCCAGTTAGAGTTGGCTCTGTAGGTCTATCTCCATTTTCCCCTCTGTTTTCCTCAATACTACCAATAGCGGAGTTGAGGATATTCATCTCTAGAGCATCTTCGGTGTCTTTCATTTGACGACCATCTAGAGCGACTCTTTTATTGAGATCGGGGTTTTTCTTATGTATTTCTTTGATCAAACAAATCGGTTCCCAGCATCCATATTCATTGGTTGAGAATACGGTATCAGTAGTCGTAGTTTTGCAGGGTGGTGGATCCTCACAGCATGGGGGCAATGGCACCGTAGCTGGAGCTTTGTTATGATAAAGTCTAGTTCTATATATATTTCCTTCGCCAACAGGCACGGAATCATGAGTAAATAAGAGATCGTAGATTAACTCGTCTCTTCGAACCAGTGCCATCTTATAAGCGAAGCACTGGAAAACATCATCGAATATTGCATTACAACAGCCCAAAATATTACCTTCCTTGTAGGTGTGCAGGCATATGTTGGTTCATTTCTGCATAGAGCTCAGCTTCCGCTTGAGGTGATAATCGACGTCCTCTGATGTATGTCTCACTGCCACCAGTGGTCGACTTTGGGATAGAATGCACACTACGGATCTTTGGAGATTCACTATCTATCTCTTTGGCTTTATTTTGATAATTCTTAGTAGCCTTAGAACGTTTGATAGCGTGATAAAGAGATCCAAAGACATTATAATAAGTAGCAGATGATTGGTTGATAGTATCCACAGTTTCTGGCTCTTCCAACTCGAAAGCTTTCAAATTCTCATCGGTCACATATTGATAAAAATCACTATACTTAGATGCTAATTCTGCTTTTGCGCTACTTATTTTTGTTTTCTCTAGATCTTTTTGGACTTTATCCAATTCGGACAATAGCCCATTATAGTGCACAGGGTCTACATATTGATCATCTCGCAAAAATCGTTTGTCTTGAACATTTTTTTGATTCAAGGCGTCTATTTTTGCTTGCGCTGCCAAAGCTTGTTCACGAGTTTGCTTGATCACTCGCTCTTGTTCTTCCAACTTTTTACGCATATTAGCGATATTAGTTTCAAGAGAGTTATCCTTTTGGCTCGTAGCTTCTTGTGCTTCTGAACTTTGTATGTCTGTACTTGTTTCTTCCATAATTTCCTCTTTGTAGTGGCGTTCTACTTACAGCCGTGCAAGTGCGAGTTGCAAATACGCTGGCTTGTCGATAGCCTATACGACGGATATAGTTTTATTATAAAATTTATTTTAATTCAAATTTATTCTGTACATCAGCCAATTTTTGCAGATCACCATCAGCATAGCGATTGCAAAAGGTATATAGACCCATAAAACGTTTGTCTTGTAGATCTGGTGTGCACATATAATAGTTATTGATCATGGTAGGATCGGGAAGCACCCATAACAATTCCAGGTGTTCTCCAGCATGTGTATATTTATACACGATGTGGTTTGGATGAGGATCGGGACAAGTACATCTAGGAATAAACATCAAAAACATACGACCCGTTTTTAAAGGGTCGTTACGCTGTAGAATAGATATGAAAAAGTGATCAAAATCACCATAAGCTCGTTTACCTTTTTCGATAGCAGTCTGTAGATTTTTACCATAAAATCCTGTAAAATCTTTAGAGCCAAATACACTATCACAACCATGGTAAACATCATCAGCCGTTAGCATTCTCTTCGTCGCCTTTCTTTACACTTGCAGGCATTCTGGCAGCAGCCTTTCTTGCCTTTATAGGCTTTTTTATAAATGCGCTGAATAGGTAAATCTTTATCTAGTCCTTTATAAGGCTCTTTCTTAGATTTTACCAGCATGGTGAATCTACTCCCTTACGTCGTGGATCGCAGCAATTCCCCCACTGGTTCAGTGGTTTCAGATATACTGTTTTCACTTCGTTGGGCAATTTCCGTTGGTCCTTGAATACGTTGCTCAATGGGGATTTGTCCATTTTGGAGCTCATTTTCTTTTTGGCCATTTGTCACTACTCCTATATTTTGCGACCGCTCGATTCTCTCTAGCAATCGAGTTATTTGTTCAAAATTTGATTTTACATCATCCACGGCTTTTGCGATATTTAAAATTTCCTGTGAACGATCTTTTTCCGCAGATGCTATGTTGCCCATAGCGCTAGTTATGTTATCAGGTACTTTAGATTTTCTTTCTTCCGCTTTAGCTAAGTTGTATTCTGCGTTAGTATTTAGACTGTTAATTTCAGACTGTCTAAGTTCCATAGCAAGCTGATCTTTCATCATATCTATCTGAGATTGCTGGGCTTGCGCTTGTTGTTGTTGCTCTAGTCTTTGCGCTATTTTCGGACGCAGTTTGGACTTACCTTGTGCTGGGTACGTATCAAATATATCCATAGGATCGACAGGAATACCCGCTTTAGTCATATCTAGTAGATGTTTAGTTTGTATAGCCTGTTGTGTTGTAGTGTTAGTACCTTGGACTATTTGCACTTGGTAATTGCCAAATATCTTAGTGTAGAATTCAGTAGTAGGCTCTTTATTCAGCATAGTAGTGATTTTGTCATAACTATAGTGTAGACGTACGAGCTCATACATAATTTCGCCGCAGTTACGCATAAAAATATCGAAGTTATTAAAAATAGGGGCATGTATATTGAGTCCAGCACCTTGACGTAGCACCAGTTTAATACCAGAATCATCATCAGATGTACCCATCATAGCGTCATTCATGCCTGATGTATTTTGTAGTGCGTTATTCATGGACGTAATAAAATTAGTCAATTGTGCTGTGATATCATTAGCAGGTACTAGCGTAAAGTCTCCCATACTAGCCTCTTCTTTAAGGCTAATTCCCATTTCCATAGATGGATCTTGCGCTTCTTTGGGATTTACCATGGATGATGGCTTATAGATTTTCTTTCTATAGACCATTTCTTCTATGTTTTTGAGCAGTAGAGTTTGACCTCTCGCTCCCATATACCCAGCTCCTATCAGATTATAGATATACCCATAAGATCTATAGGATGTGGTCATAGTTTTTTCAAAATTACAAAATGACGCAGCAAATGGATAACGATCTAAACGCAGAGGGTTCCAATCATTGTGAAAAATGGTATTATTTAGAGCCAGTGCCAGATTAACAGTAGGTGTAATGTGCTCTACTTTTCGAAAGTTAGGACTATTACGTAAAAAATAATCCAGTTCTTCCTGAGTTCCATCCCACTCAAAAGCTCTTTTGGTATCTAAATTTTGTACCATCTGTGCTTTTCTGTAGTCTAAATACCAAAATTCATCCAGTTTTATCTTAGCTATCTGATGATTAGGGGTGGGATTTTCTCTATTGCAGCATAATATGTCATTTAAGTTATCAGCATAATCAGGCAAACAGTACTTAACTTCATCACAGGTCAAATATCCCCATGTG
>CABFOK010000580.1_pt1 | contig 30783 bp, 41 predicted proteins | sample 3521931 | NCBI WGS metagenome assembly CABFOK01 (sample SAMEA5312447, study PRJEB27640) | indoor metagenome | biome: indoor environment; feature: uncontrolled; material: polymer tiles stone | place: Germany | collected 2014-07-07 | reverse complement strand
TTCACTGACTTATATTTTTCATCAACATCATCAATGATTCGTTTAAGTCGGTGGTTCTCAGCAATCAATTCAGCGCTCTTATCCTGAGACTCGCTTAATCGTTCCGATAATTCCGCAATAATCTGATCATCACTTTTAAACACTTCACCACAGATCACTTGGTTAATCATTGCAATTAATTCTTTCTGTTTATCTGTTGTGCATCCGACTCGCTTAATCTCTGCCAGATAGTTACGGGTCTTACCAAGACGACGACTTAACTCGGATTGTGAGATGTTGAGCTTTTTCATTGCTACTTCAATTGTTAATTTTAAGTGTTGCATTTAATTCCCCTGTTAAGCTACTGCGACTAAATAAGCTAAGTAAAATAAAGCACCAGCAAGTAAGATAAAGAATCCGCCAATGATGCAGCGCAATAAGTACCAAAATAATTTAAAAACCATTGTCTTATCCTCTGTTTAAGATAAATCTAATATATTTTATACAATAGGTATTGTAAAGTATTATTTTATATAATACGATAACAGGTATTACATAGGAGACTATAAAATGATCCTTGCAATAATCACCGTAATAATCGGACTTAACATATCTTTCTTAATCCACAAAGGACTAATTTAAATGAACACATACTTAGACGACGCATCAGCATGGAATAAAGCGAACGCATATCAGCCTAAACAGCATATTGATGATGATATTGCTATTCAGAAAGCAAACAGCCTGATCCCAGAACGTCAAATCATCCGTTTCAATAAGTCACCAGCAGCTCGACCGGTTAAAAACTTTAACGACATGGATTTTGATGAGTTATCAGAAGTCTATGCAAGTGAACGCATTAAGTTAAAAGAGTTCTTTTCATTGCCTGAAGAAATGCGCAAAGAATTGAACGTCATGCTTGAGAAACACTATAAACGCATGACAGCAGCTCGAATCCACATGATGCGCGCTGCCAATCCCGAGCAAACATTATTGATTGCTGACTATGAAGAAATGAAAGTAAACCTTGCAAAACGCCCTGCCGGAGAATCATCGCACACCGATAAACACGTAAACCACATCAAGCGCATGAATGCGGATCTATTGGAGAAAAATAAGAAACTTGAAGCAAAGATTAAAGAGCTGAATGTTAGATTGCATGATGGTAAGTCGGAGGGTGTGGAATGAAAAGTTTTGATGAGTGGTACAGGGAAGCAAGAAAGGTAAATGACTTTGGTTTTACTGATAAGGATTTTTACGAAGCAGGCGCAGAATCACGGCAGGCTGAGATTGATGAATTGCAAGCAATGTACGAGAAGCAAGGATTGTATGCTTTTGAATTGCAGAAACGGATTGATAAATTAATCCCACTATTGGAAAGGTATAATTACGCAGGTTGGATTAAAATCCTAAAAGGAAACCAAGATGAATAAAAAATTATTAGAAAGGGTTAGAGTTTTAATTAAGGAGCAAGACGATATTATGGATCTTGCTAAATCTGGCAGTGAATCGGCATACGACAACTATGATGAGGGGTCATGGGTGACGGATGCACTTAAAGTTCTTAGGGAGATAGCGAAGGAAAATAAAGATGAAAACTGAAAGAGAATTGTTTGAAGAAGCATTTATCAATGCACATGGTGGTGTTAGATTTTGGCTAAATACATGGAGTGAGGAAGATTATGACTATGGTCATCTTACTGCATCATGGGCTTGGCAAATGTGGCAAGCATCTGCTAACCGTGATGGATATAAGCTTGTTCCTGTTTGCGGAACGTGCAGCGGGCATGGTGAGGTCGGTTGTCAATTTGAGGGTACATTTACATGCCCAGATTGCATTGGTGATCGTTTAAATTTTAAAGCCATGGTAGAGGCTACCCCATGAACTATTTTTTAATAACCATGCTCATATCTTTGGTGATCCTGATAGCGATTGCCATTGAAGAAATATACAGTCGTCATAAGATCAAACAGCGTTTTATGAGCAAAGAAAACGATCAGCGATACAGCAAACCTAATTCAAGTAAGTGGTGGGAAAGATGACCCCATCAGAATGGAATAAACAAACAATACCAGAGCATGCAACACGCCATGCTCTATCACCACGATTAGGATGCAAAGTATTCTATCGTGATGATGTAACACCGCATCAAGAATGGAATGGCCTTACATGGTGTGATATTGGTTTAAATGGTAATTGCCACCCGTATAGTTCACCACTAAATGAAGAACCATACCTTGCGCCATATAAACATGCATATCCTGGAGCGGTTAAACCAACGGAATATTATCCAGATCGAAATTCAAATTACGTGGGTGACTAGATGAAACCCACACATAAGATAGGCGACATGCTTTACTGTGTAAAAGGTTCACTTGTCTATGCCTTGATGCCTTATGGCTGGCAAGTGGTGATTACAGATGAATTATTTTTAAGTAGGATGGTGAGGTTGTGAAAGCGTACAGGGTTGTTAATGGTGTTTACCAGGAGATAGATTTCACACACAAAATGTTTGAAATAAAAACATCACCAACATACAAAGTAATTGATTTTAAAGATGACAGAGGATTCTCTGATAAACCAAGAGAATCATGGCAAGGTCAAGGTAAACGAAAGAAAGTGAGAGTTAAATGAATAAGCAAAAATTATTAGAGCATCTTGTATCTGAGATAAACACAATGGGGCTTGTTTGCAAAAAGCAAGATGGTTGTGAGATTTCCATTGAGTTTAAAAATAAAAACTTAACACATCAAAAAAGAGGTGTTATGCAGATATGTAAATTTGTTGATGATGAATCAGGTTTTGTTCGGTGGGGTGAATATCACAAGCAGTTAACAAAATTTGAAAGAATCTTGTTGATTGGGATTGTTAAAGCAAATCACCATAGAATAGAGTTTGAGTGAGGTTAAAATGAAAATTGAAGAAATCAGAAAGGGTGCGCCATTTGGGGCTACAGGGTATGTAAATGTTGGAAATTTAGGAATAGCTTACACAAAACATATAAATGGTGTCTTGCATTACTACTGTGACCCTATTTACGAGTGGGTTGAAATAAAATGCGATGATGATTTAATAAAACCCCTCAATTAGAGGGGCTTTTTGTTTTACTGTCTAATTCTGCATCGAGTTTTGCAGCGTAGTGTCCCAAGTCGAGATATTCTTTTCTACATTCGTTATAGAGTAGCGCTCCAGTTTTGGCGTAATTCTCGACTGTTTCTCTAGTAACGGTGTGCAGTCGGTCGTTATAGGTTGTAACTTTTTCGTACACCCGATTAGATTTAGACAAAGCATCAGCGTAGCGAGTGTTAAGGTCATTGATTTCATTTGCGTACTTCTCCGCGTCTAGTTGCCTTTGTCTTTGCGCTGTAGCGACCACATTGGCTGAATTGACTTTAGCTTCTGCAACAAGTTTTTCATGTGTTAATTGAATCTCTTTAGCTTTGAAGCCTAAATCTTGATTCTTGTTAATCAGCCATAGGCAAGTGACAACAAGTAAGGCTATAGCGATTTCTTTCCACCATAATAGGATTGCCATCAATTCACTCCTATCTTCAAGTTGTTAGCAACTCGATTCATCCAACCTTTTCCCCATGTGCCAAAATCACTCAACGAAGTATAGAAAGAAATACGAAACGCATAGAATTTAATCACTAAATCCTCTTGCTTTGCATTCAGTGCTGCATTGATTGTATTTGGCCCCACGATACCATCGGCAGTGACACCTAACGCCTGTTGTAGTGTTTTAATGCCACGACTCACGCCACTATTCACAGCGCAATCGAATACATGGAAACGAATACCATTAGGCAAGCTATCACACTTAGCTTTGTCCCAGAAGTCACGCTTATACAATTGCTTTGCACGATCCAAAGTTAAATTTTTAATATCTTCATTTGGATATGTATTTGCAGCGATACCGTACTTAGTGCCTTTTAGAACACCCACGCCGACTTTTCCGCCTGTCCAGTTGCCTTTATCCGCTCTATTATTTGTGTATCCACCTTCATGGCCTACAGTGATCTTAAATGCGTTGTCAAAGTTCATTACCTCTTATCCTCATTCTTTCTATAAGCATACACCACACCACCAAGAACGAGCATTGAGCCAAAAAACCTCAGTACAATTTCAGCATCATCATTCTTTACGTATGGTGGATCAAATAAATTATTTAACAATAAGCCTAATGCACCGAAAATAAAAATCCATGCAATAACTTCATACCAATGGGGCAGATTTATTCGTTTGCTTGCAATTGCAAAAAATAAACTCCCCATCATGATAAACAAACTAATAACACTAATCACATTCAATGGAGTAAACATTATTTACCCTCCTTATAATTATCGTTAAGACCTGCTTTATTTTTAGCAATCTTATCAATATATATCAGTAGGATTTTTGCAAGTGTCATACCACTAACCCCAATACAGAAACTAAACAGCCCAACAAGTTCGCCATTATAGAACATTTTTGATGCTGGTTCTGCTAAGCATTGAGCCATGATGCATCCCACAATAAAACTCATAAACTTCTGTTTTACAGTTCCATCAAACAAGATCGCCCCAACAATGGAGCCAGCCACCCCTGTGAATATCATCCCTATGTGGTCTTTAATCCACACACTTATTATCAGTAATATTTCTGCCACACCGCACCCCCTAGATGTTTTATTCATTATAAAGAAAAAGCCCTCGAAAGGGCTAATTTATCTACAAATCAAGGGCTTTTAACCACAATTCATCCACCTTTTCCTTATCTAATTCAAGTAGATCGGACATAATGTGAATTGAATCACTATATCGTTCAAACGATGTCGCATACTCGTACTCAATTTCGATTCGTCGCTTGAGTTTTGGATCTTCAATTTCAGAGATTGCTTTCTCAACATCATCAATTAAATCATTTTCAAGCAGTACAAGTTTAAACTGACGATTAGTTAATGCCGGTAGTAATGGTTCTGGTTGCGGTGGATTCAATAAATCATCAAGCTCTTTACCTGTGATCTCAATCATATCCTCAGTAACTAAATCTAATTGATCATCACTATATGCGAACACCTGATCGTTTAATTTAAAGTATTTCATTATCGAAGCTCCATCCAGTTTAATATTTCGACAGGCATTGTTTCACTTTTCTTGTTTACGCTGTATGTAGCCCCATTCGGAACAACAACACTAATTAATGTTGCTGTCGCACCAACAGAAACCTTAACGCCAGAGATAAAAAAATCAGCAGCGTTACCATTGTTTACGCTCACCAATAATTGTATCCCTCGACCAGTAGTATTTGTATAAGTGACCTCAATAACCCTCTGTGATGCTACATCCGTCCATTTCTGTGTAGAGCTACCAAATCCAGACAAATTAACCTGTCTCGGCGTAACCGCCGCAACAACATTAGCACCCGCTGTAACTTCTGCATCTGTTGCTACTCGAATAGCACCTTTTTTAGCTGTTGTTGGTTCGCTTAAACCTGAAGCATCACCATTCATTTTCCCTGTGAAATTAATCTCAGGTAATGCACCCCCAACAATTTCAATCGAAGCAACACGACCAATACTATCGGTTGATGATGTGAGTTTAATGTTATTCGTCAGAATTGATACATTAGATGCACCAGTTGCAGATTTAATAGAATCAGCGGCAATGCCGGAATTAAATGTTTTCACACCGGATACGTTTTGATTGCCTGTGATTTTCACATTCTGCAAATCTTTTTGTGTAAAATCATTAATCACACCCTGCAACCCTGTGATGCTCGCAATGTTGTGCGCATCCGCATGATTACGGTCTGTTAAGGCTTTGTGACTAAACTCACGGCTCGTGCTTACAAATAACTCAACATCACTTGCATTACTGAGAGCCAAAACAAACGTAGGGTACATATCTGTTTTTAATGTACTGTCTGGTGATGATTTAACAATACTTTCATCAAGCAAGTGGTAAGCAATCAATGAGCCTTGATCATCATATAGACCCAGCTCAGTAATCGTGAAACCACCAACGGAAGTAGGAATAAATCCGCTAAACTCTAGATTCCGTGGATTATCTTCATCTCGCAATGGATTTGGAATTTCCATTCGATATACTTCGCTAAATAAGCTCTGCATATTCTCTGTTACAACACCAGTACCCGTACCGATTGCCATCCACTTAACAGTGACCGGTTGTTCTGGCGTTGCAACAGCGAACTTTTGTAGCCCCGATGTTGTTAAAAATGCCGGCATATTAAACCCCTTTGAATTTTATTTTAAATCGCGTAGCTGCTGCGACTCTTGTATCTGTCTTGCTTGATTTTACCTGTAAAGTCGCGCCCTTGATATGTCTTGACAGTGGTTTATAAGCATAAATTAATGAAGTTACCCACTGCTCCATTTCTGGTGTGAAACCTGTTTCACTCACATCGAGCAATGAGATACGGAACGTAAACGGCTCCGCATCTTCCTCCCACCATTCCGTGATCTCAGCCGTCATACCAAGAATATTAAAAATACGCTCAACAGCCCAAAGCGTGCCACGTTTCTTATTTAGCAAGAAACTGTTTTTTACCAATTCTCTGCGTTTCTCTAGCGTTCCAGCAATGGCCCACTCAGCACCAAGCATTTTGTTTTCCCATGCTAGTGCTTCAATAACAGACTCTGGCAACTCATCAATGCGGGCATAAATAGAAGCATAAGCGATAAGCAGCTTTACTTCATTCATCTCAACATCAAGCGACTGACAAGCATCAATTACTTGCTTGTCATATCTGATTGATGGTGGCATTAAATCAATTAAAGATATTTCAGATAATGTTTTATTCATCTTCTAAACCACCATAAATGACCTGTTGAGAGCCGATTACACCAAGTTCTGCTGGTGTTAAAACTGTATGTGTTGGTGATGTAATAACAACACGTTTTGCACCTGCATCAATTAAACGCTGTGTAAGTACACTCGGATTAATATCACGGCCCATTTTTGTGCGCTGCCATAACTGCCAGTCGTAAATAGCCTGGTTAACTGCTGATTGAATCTCTAACGCTCGAGCTTGATTTGATTTATCAATGTAATACGTGAGATTCAAATTATAAGTAACCGGCGTTGGTGCTAACACATAAACGCTATCTGCTAACGGTCGTTTATCTTTCGGTGTTACTGCTGCTTCAACTTGATCAAGAATAGTCTGTGTTGGAATCTCACCATTCACTAGAATTGGTCGGATCTCAACAACACCAGGACGCGGTGAACTTGCAGACACATCGGCGATACTTGCATTGGCTGATTTAGCTAGATATTTGTACGCATCCTCAGAACCAGCAACACTAAACGCTGCGGGTGCTTCATAAATACGCTCACGGAATGCATCATTGCTTTCACGCTCACGAACACCTTGAGTCACAGTAATATTTGTAACAGATTTCACAAATGGAATTGGGTCCACAATATTATTAATATTACCAATGCCAATATTGTTATTTGACTCGCCAGATGTACTAGATTGCGCTTCAACTTCCACAAACAATTGACCTGCTGGAATCTCAGCATTCTGAGTAGTAGCAAAATAAACCTGATTATCTGCTGTTGCACGAGTACCCACAGGAATTAATGTTGCACCTGTCTGTGCTGCTGATAATGTGAACCGTAAAGTCGTATAAGACGGTGAATCTTCAAATCGAACGATATCACGTAATGCACCGATGTGGTCTAACGCATCATCTTCAGCAAATGCTAGCAAGTTGCCGCGCAAACCAAGCTCGAATTGTTGCATCAAATGGACTTTCTCATAACCCAAAGTAAGCAAAAATAAATAGATTGGATCTGATTGTTGTAGTGTTCGACCGCTAAAATATTCATAGCGACTCATAATGTCGCTAATGATTTGATTTGAATCAACATCAATAAACTGAATGTCTGGCAATTCAAGCATTTATTGTACCCCTAACAATTGGTTTAATTTTTCCATTCATTGAATCCGCTTTAAAATCTACCGTTTCAACTTCAAATCTTTTTTCATATTTCTTAATAGCTTTAATGACATATGATGTGAGAATCCCTCGCACTTCCTCGAGTGGCATATCTAAAACATCACCATGTAATGCAAATTCATTTAAATACCGAACCTCAGTGAATATGGTTGTTAAAATCGTGCGAACATTCTGCATAACTTCTTCAACAACGCTAGACGGTGCGAAATTTATATAATTTCTCGTCATATCTATTTCATAAATCATTAGACACCATCCTTAATTGTCACATCCACCGTAGCTGAGACAATGGCCCCGTATTTATTATGATTCTTGTGAGATTCACCAACTGATTCAATAATCCAATCGCCAAAATAAGAGATACCCAGAACCAATGAGCAAATATCACCATCCTCGCATTTTTTTCTTAGCTTAGACATAGTGCCAACTACATTAACGCCCATTTGTTCACGTATATCCATGCTGAATGTGATGCTTTGCGTATCTGGGCCAATGAACTCAGCTACAGGCTTGCCGTTGATTGGCGAATGATATTCAATTCGCGCCGACGTACTGCGACCCATATCTTGAAATGTTTTAACTGTACTATCTGATACAGAGAAAATAATGTCGTCTAAAAATCCTAGAATCATTGTGCTGGCCCCGTAGTTCCGCCACCGCTTTGAACACCCGGATGAACGTGTAATTGTAGTGAAACAGCCCCAGCAACCATATCCCCTCCAGATTTAACAGTAGACCCCACATCCACTGAATCAGCAACAGTTAACTTTTTAGCTATTGTAACATCATCATCAAGCAAGATTCCCCCACCACCTGATTTTAAAGTTATTTTCTTGGAAGATTCATCATATCCAATCAAGGCACCATCTTCAAAACTTACATAATGCGTCTGCCCTGTTTTATCCGGTGTAACTTGTTCATTGTAAAAGCTACCTAAAATAAAACCATCTTCCACACCTGAATCGGTTAAGAATGCGCACAATGCAGTCATGCCGATTTTTGGCATAGAGTAAAACTTAGCAAAACCCATAGAATGATGCATCACAGGTAAATCATAACTTACTAGATCATCATCATCTGGGAATGTTACCTTTGCTGTAACCTTTTCTTCATCAACTTCTGTAACTATTCCGTGTTTAATCTGCATGTTTTGATAGCTCCAGTGTTTGAGTGTACGGTGGTACTGTATGTGTAACTTTAGTGATAAAGTATTTTCCATCAAAGCCCTTAAAGTTTACTAGGTCCACATTATCCCCAGCGCGGTAAAAGTTTTCACCGATAATCGTTACAGACATTGTATCTTGTTTTGCTTCTTGTTCTCGCTGTTTTGCTTTTGCGATACGCTCAGCATGTGCCTTGTCTTTCACACGTTTTTTAATCTTTTGCTTATTTCCACCCGGCTTTTTCTTTTTAGATTTCTCTGTGTGGCTATTCTTCTTACCTGTTTCTGGGTCGTTATATTCTACAGTTGTTTCCATCGCTGTATCATAGTTCTGCATCTGACTGGACCATGACAAAACCTTGCCACCAATTCGATCTATCGTACCAACAGATGATAATTTCTCTAATTCCTCACGACTGAAAATAACAAGCTGCGAGTCGGTAACTTTTAAAGATAAACCTTCATCCTCACATAGTTTCTTCAAGAAATCTAAATCAGTCTCTTTGCTTTGGTCTTTTCGGTCATACGTCGGATCGAATTTAGCTGTGTAAGTTAAAGCCAATCCACCTTTACCAGATATGTCTGCTGCAATTTCTGTTAGCTTTACTTTCTGCCACGCCTTAGTATTTTTTGTCTGGCGAACTGATTTATTGTTTGGCACAGAAACGGCGTTAAAATTAACTTTCGTTGGTGGCCCTGAGCATTGAAAATCATCCATCTTAAAGGTTCCGCACTGAATTGTCAGCCCGTCGCTTGTGGCAATAAAAGGCTGCATAGTATCTTCAAGCGTCGGCAGCCAATCACCCATATACTTGCATTCTGGATCTTTTAAAGTTAGAGATATATCATCCGCCTCACCATGCGAATTTTCTGTGTAAGTAAAACTTTCAATATCTTCGCTAATCTCATCAGTAACATTTTTGCCCTGATAAAATAGCTGTAAAAATGTCTGTCTAACTGCCATAAAATACCCCCATGTATAAGATTATACATGAGGGCAGATGGTTTAAATAGAACTTAAGATAAACATAGCTAACTCATCATAACGAATCGCATATCGAGAACCCGCTTCATAATCATCTGTCGCCTCCCACTCATCAAAGCAGACAATACCATAATCAAATGGATTTAAGCCTTGATCATTGAAAGCAGAAATAACCTCTTGAGCAACCACGCCAATATGCCAGCGCGCGTCCTTGCCTTTTTCAGCAACAGCATCCTTCATCTTAAACTTTTTAATTAACGGTTTAATTGATTTAGCAACCAAGCGCTCTTTGTCTGATAGTGCTGTTATATCGGTTTTATATTTCTCATCTGAAGTGTTTATTGTTCCGTTTGATGAGTAGATATTAGACCATAATTTTGATGCCGTACCTAATGATTGACTACCACTAAATATTGAATAAAAAGCCCCTTTATCAAATCTATAATTTATCCCAACACCCTCATCATTATTAACAATAATATCGAAATATGAGTCGATATTTTCACCGACAACAGTGCCCTTTGCAACAAGGGCGACACCTTGAGCGTGTTTTGTTGTCGCATCACCATTGAACAGGATTGTGCCTAGTGAAGCCGTCCCTATACTAGAAATAGAATTATAGTCAACAACCCCACTTCTTGATTTATGGAAAATAATTCTCGCACCTTCAGAACCAGTATCACTACGACCCAAAAGCAAATTACTTTGACCATTTGCGGTTGATGAGCAGAATTGCAAACCGCCTGTTAATCCATTAGACCAACAAACAGGGTTCCCGTTATTTGTTATGATTCCGTTTCTTTCTGGGTTTATAGTCCAAAAATATTTAGAACTTCCATTTACTCCAAAGTTATATTTCTGATTTCCTGAAGATGAATGAAGCTTATTTTCATCATCATTAAAAATAGATAGACCTTCTTTGGTTGTATCTACAGCAGAAAGCGAACCAACCTCATAAATAAATGCTTTTTTTGCAGCATCTCCATTCTCAACCCAAGAGCAACCCATAAGGATTCCGAGTGATTTTTTACCTCCATTTTCAAAAATTAAAAGCCCCTCATATTCCTTAATCCCATCTTTTGAGGTTGGATTTGGGGAGTTTTTAATAGCATCTTGAAGCCCAATTTCGTGAATATTAATCCGATATAAAAGCTCACCCTGAATTGTGAAAACATAAACCCATGCGTTATCACCAAACCCATACTCAGCATCAAGCGCATAAACAAAAGAGCCATCACAAGCAAGACCCTGCATCGCTGAATCAGGTGTTGGAACATCGTATGAAAACTCATGCAGATATTTGTTGCTTAAATCAGTTGTTAAAAATCTATTCTCCCATGCTGAAATCAAATCAAAAACACGAATGAATATTTTATTGTCCTTATACATTCTGACAATTAAATATTTACCACAAGATGAAACTGCTGGCGATGTTGACTGAGATGATGTTGTTTCTTCAAAAACAGACCACTCTAAAATCCCATCTGTTATAGAGTTAACATCTTCATTTTTCAATGAATCAAAAGAAACAACCTTGTTTCCAGTTCCAGCTTGATTATTGTAATTTCTACCCATCCAGGCAATTGTTTTATCACCATCATAAGAAACACCAACGCCTTGATGTCCGAAATAAACACTTCGATTTCTAACGTAGTTCTTCAAAACCCCCAAATTTGGAGCATCAAATATATTTAAACTATGACCTCGACCGTCCGTGCCACCGCCAGCAACCTGAAAAATCTTACCGTTCTTATGATCAAAACAAGCTCCTTGCGGTATTGAGTTGTACCCACCAGTTTCAGATGTTCTTTGAAGCTCGTATTTTTTGCAAAAAACCGAGTAGTTGTGTGGGTTTATCAAGGGTGAAAAATTATCTTTTTTCATGTAGTTTGAGTTATAAAGAACCCTTTCAACTACAAAATAACCATTAACATACTTGTTTTTTTGGGGTTGTGATTTTACAGCATAAGATTTTCCTTGAAGGTCCACAATCAAACCAATATGACTATCCTCAAGATCAATAAACGCTTGAGTATCGTCAGTTATACCATCACCCCTTGCTTGGTAGTCAAAAGGTGAAATTGTATCTTTGTTTTTTTTATCTTGTTTTCGGCCCGACCATGTTGTAATACTTGAGTCTTTTACAGGTAGATCTGAAACATTATATTTGCTAGCAGACCCCAGCTCTAAGCTTTCACTAATATCTGTAATAGTTACATCACCAGTCTTGCCAGCAACAGATGTAACTTGCCCGCCAAGCTCTTTGATTCGCTTATTTAAGTTTGGTGTGGTTGTTCCATCTGATAATTGAATATCTTTCTCGCCTTCAGATGTTAAAACTTCATAGTATGCATCAGAGGTATCCTCTGAACGTTTTGCTGACTTCTCCAGCAAATCCATTAACTCGTTATTTGTAGCCATTTAAGCCCCCTGTTCATTTCATAAATATTATATAGAAGTTAAGCCCCGAAGGGCTTAACTGTTTTAAATTAAGTTTTTGAATGCTGCTGCGATGTTTGCAGCGACATAATCATAATATTTAATTCTTGTCGCACCATAGAAATGAATACCGTCTACCCACTCACCCACCTGTAAACCATATTGATTTATTGTAGTGTTTTGCATCTTCATGCTTGTTTCACCAATATCAATCAAATGGGTATTAAGCATAATTAAATTGTACTTAATCGCTAAGTCTCGTTTTGCAGCGAAAATCGGAGCTGTGTAACTGTTCCAATACTCGTTGTCTTTAATATCCATGCTAGAAGGTGCGTTGTGTCCGACGATAATCTTTATGTTCGGGTAGTCTTTTCTAATGTTGCTAAAAATAATATCCGCACTGTCAATGAATTTTTGTTTAGCTTCTGCTGAAGGTAAGCTTGAAATTTCATTCACACCAAAACAGAAATAAATAACATCTGGAACATCAACACTCATTTTTGTTAGGTAGTCTTTGAAGTCAAAAATGTAACCGTTACGAACAAGTTTTTGATCATCAGAAACTGTCGCCTTTCTTAACATCGGCGAATAATTCTCTTTTGCTGAGTTAGATAAAGCTTTGTAAGCAGCAACAGTAATTACACCAGCGTCACCAGCAGCAGCCCCAGCATCATCAACTGGTTTAAATAATGATGTAGTCTCGTAGGTCATAGATGTTATCCCCATACCATTGCGAGCCTCACCAAACTTACCAGTCATGTTTACACCTTTATAGACAATACTCCCACCTTGAAATGTACCCTTCATTGCGGAGGCATAGTTTCGCTCCAATAACAGTTGCTTAATTAATGAAGCCCCTGATAGCCAGACATTACTATCACCGATGCACAACACTTTGATTTCTGAATTATCCCCATTAGGTACAGAAGTTACATTCAACTCTAGTCTAGAGCGTTTCTTAAAGTCAGATTTATTTCTCCAAAAAACAAACGACGACTTAGCCAAATCTGAAGTTTTAGGAAAATTAAGCTTTGTGTCATCTAAATCAAAGAATCCAGTATCGTTCGAAGCGTAAGACATAATCACTTGCCGATTGTCTAATTGATACTGACGACTGTAGAGAGAACTCGCAACATTGACAGATAGTGAAGCATCAGCCCAATATGTGAAGTTGCTAACCATCAAAACATCACTCAGATCAATCTTTTCACCTAGATTATTATGAGTTGTCCATCCGGTAGAACCTGTGCCTGATATTTTTCTGTATGTTGCACCTGTGTCTGTATTTACATATTCAGCCCCAACCCTTGCTGACACCACCCCTTCTGGTGATCCTGACCCATTTTTATTTAGCAATGTGTTCAATGGTTTACTAAACAAAACATCATCATTATTGAATCGTGCAATAACCGAGCCTGAAGCATTAAATACAGTAAAACTGCCTGCGGATGCACTTACATCATTCACCCCATAGATATTCACGTATGGCGCACCACCACCGCTCAACGCCATCATTCCAAAATAACGATTTGTTTTCGGTCTTGACGTTGTTGTAAGCATCATTCGCACAGATTCATCGCTATCTGTATTTGTATCAGAGAATAAATGCTTACCTGTGTTGTCTACAGCATAAGATGTTTTATGGGTACGTGTTGCTTCGTTCCAACGGCCTAAACGATACGTTGTATTTTCATCATAGGCTGTATTGTAGTACGAGTTGGGAAGATATTGAGAGGCATAAGATTGAGGCGAAGCTTGAACTGTTAGAAGTGTCGCACCTAAAGAGTTTTTACTTGATACCTCATAAATAGCACGAACACGTTCAACCAAAGTACCTGCTGTGTATGTAGTATCAGCATTCCACTCGCCTTTATTTACAGGCATGTCTGTGACCAACCAACCAACATCCGTACCGTCAGGAATAACACCTTTTGAACTTGTTGCGGTGGGTGTGTAGTTAGTTCCGCCGTAAGTGACAACATCGCCACTATTACGAACATCAGCCTCAAATGCTAGATAGACTTTCCCGTCTTTTACATAAACACCCTCATTCTCTAAGATTGCTACATAGTTAGCGCCGTTCGGATTATTAATTGCCGATGCAATACTATTTTTTAAAGACCCCACATCAATCTCTTTAAGTAAATTACCTTGATAGTCAATGATCTGAGCAACATAACGAGATAAATAAGATGCACCGTAAGTAACAACAATAAACTCGTTGTTTGCACTAACACCCTGAATTGCGCTATTCCCCGTGCTTGTAAGCAGAGGTTGAGTGAATGAAACAACAGGTTTGATCTCAGTTAATGAATCAAAGTTATCTAAATCATCTGTATTGAATACTAAGATGTCTCTCTTAGCTGAGTTGGACACAGCTACAGAGATGATGTACTTGCTTCCGTCTTCAGACGTTGCGCCCGTATATGTGTTGTACTGTCTACCACTTAGGCGATTCAGTTTTGAGTATAATTCAATATATTTCAGGTCTGATACTGTGGTGTTAGCACCTTTCCATTCAATACGACAAACGCAGCGATTCAAAGTTGCTGAAATGTTGTTTGGATTGTATGAAGATGATGAATAGATGTACAGCTTACCGTCTTTCTCACGAACACCCAAATCCTGTCCATGACCTATGGGCAACACAGGTGTTACAGCGATTTGAGTAATGATACCGCCCTTATTCTCAAACTGAATAATCTCACATTGATCCGTATTACCCGGACCTGTTCTATTAATGTGACGAGATACAAAAATATAATCACCCCAAGAGCACACCCCCTGCATAAAAGCTAAACTTGATGAGTGAGTTACATTTAAATTCGCTAACAATTTTTGATATAAAACATTAGAGTTATCTATCCGTTTAGTATTAAAAAACTCAACATCTTTTTGACTAGCAGAACCAAGATTTAAATTATCAATTGCTGTCTGAATGCGACCATCAACACCCTGTGGCACAGGTAGATCGTTTACATCATAATCAGCAGCAGACCCCAAGCTCAATGAATCCTTAATGTCTTGAGCTGTAACATCACCGGTTTTTCCAGCAACTGACTTAACTCGCGCTACAAGTTCAACCAATCTTTTATTTAAGTTCGGCGTAAATGTTCCATCACTTAATTTAATATCTTGCTGCCCCTCAGAAGACAACACTTTTAAATATGCTTCTTGAGTTTTTTCCGCTTTCGTTACAGCAAGTTCTATTCTGCTGTTTATCTGTGTTGTTGTAGCCATTTAAGCCCCCTGTTAAATTCGTGTTGCTGCTGTCAAGCGTTTAGAGAAATCATTGAGAATTTTCTCATTGATATTATACCTTTTTCCTTGCCATCTCGTTGCTTCCGTCACTCGATTATTCCAATCCTCAGCCCATCTGTATGAAAATACTGTTGATCGCTCAAATGAGATGTTAATCAGGTCACTACCGACCGATATTTCTGGCTTATCTTCACGCAACCACGGTGGAATAGATACTGTGACTTTAATCTCAATTTCAGGAACATTTAAAACAGTACCCGCCCCGAACACCGCGATTTCGCGATGCTCAGAGTTAGAGAAAATTAGTTCCTTAGTGTAATGATCAGAACCATAGACACGATAAGATATTAAATCCCATGTGTCCCCCTGAATTGTTGTATATGTTGTCATTAGTACGCTACCCGCTGCCTTTTGTTCATCATAGCATTAAACTGGCTTTCAAATTGCTTAAACGATTGATTTGCTAGTTCTTTTGCTTGCTCTGGTGTGCTAGAACCTGAAACTGTGATGTTTTGAGTTAGTGACAATGATGCACTGGTATTTCGAGCTGACGGCAAACCATTAGATAATGATTGGGTATTAATAGACGGTATGTTTTGCTCACTGCGATTTTCTCCCGTCGGTAATGCCTTACTAACAGATGAATGAGCAATTGCGGCAGTTTTTGCTGACTCGTTTTGCATACCATTGGCAAGGCCCATCATATTGTATTCACCAAATTGTGTGAATAGTCGTGATGGTGAATGAATACCAAAGAAACCTTTAACAGAACTAGCAACACTACTTGCCACAGCTTTCGCAGCTTCAACTGCTTGGCTTGCCATGTTGGTAATACCGTTAATTAAACCCTGAATAATCATTTTACCAAAATCAGTAAATTTACTTGGCAGATCCACACCAAACCAGTTCAATACTCCAGCAAATGCTTGGTAAAACAATCCTAATGGCGACCAGTTAATAATTGTCGCTGAAATATTTGTTATTCCTGAAGTAAAGAATCCAGAAATCGCCTCCCATGCAGAACTAACACCTGACTTAATCGCTTCCCACGCAGCAGAGAAAATAGATTTAATACCTTCCCAAACCTTACCAAGCATAGGGCTGATTGTTTCCCAATTCTTATAAAGCAAGTAACCCACGGCAATTAAGGCTGTAATCGCTGCGCCGACCGGCGTAATGATTGCAAGTAATCGACCAAAATAGAAGATAATGCGAACAATACCAAACAAGAATTTAATTACTGTCCATAGCTTCAAGAATAATCCAACAGCAAGCATGATTGGTCCAGATAAAGCCCAAATACCGACAGATAATGCACCAAGACCACCAATAACAAGCGCCACAACAGCAGCAACTTTTGCTAATTGAGCAAACAGCTCTGGGTTCGCATTCGACCATGTTTGAATAGCGTTTACAACACCAGTCATTCTGTTGGTTGCATCGGTGATGATTGGTAAAAACACATTACCAACACTAATCATAATACCTTCAATTGCGGATTTAAGCTGAACAATTGCACCCTTTGTATTGTCAAGCATCTGCTTGGCTACACGTTGCGCACTTCCGGTTTCCTTCATCTTCTCAGTGAATTTCTGCAACTCACCTGTACCCGCTTGCTTAGCAAGTACCGACATAGCAGAGAATGCTTCTTCACCAGCAATGGCTTTAAACAATCCAGCTTTCTTAGCGTTACCCATTTTTGCTGTTTTCTTTTCAATTTCAGCAAGAATAGTTGGTAAATCCCTTAAATTACCTTTTGCATCTTTTGTTTGTACGTTTAATGATTTTAGTGCGTCTGCTGCGGCTTTTGGTGGTGCGGCCAATCGGCTCATAATTGCACGTAAAGCTGTACCCGCCATTGATGCTTGAATACCAGCATCACCCAGTTTACCTGTCATTGCCGCTGTGGTTTCAATGGAAACACCTAGACTCTCTGCCACTGGTGCAACATATTTCATTGTTTCACCAAGCATTTGAACAGATACGTTCGACTGAGTAAATGCATTGGTCATTACATCTGCAACACGACCCATATCTTTTGACTTCAAACCGAAGCCCGTCAAGATATTGGATGCAATATCCGCAGCGTCGGCAAGATCTACCGCGCCCGCAGAAGCTAATGCCAGCATACCAGGCATTGCAGCAATGGTATCATTTACACTAAAACCAGCCATCGCTAAGAACTGCATACCTTCAGCAGCTTGTGATGCACTCCAAGCTGTTGTAGCGCCAAGTTCTCGCGCTGTAGCTGTTAAACGTATCAAATCTTCTTTATTTGCTCTTGAAATAGCGCCGACTTTCGACATTGCTGCTTCAAAATCAATAGCTGTTTTTACTGACGCGCCTATACCCGCCATAGCAACAGCGGAAAAAGCCATCATAGCCTTCCCCGCTGCCTTAGATTTGCTTTCAATGCTATCTAAATTACTTCTTACATCGTTAATACTTTGCCGGAAACTGCGGCTAATATTACCGCCAATCCTGAATAATAGACTAAAATCACGACCCGCCATCTATGCCCCCTTTTTCTGTTCTTCAAGAACTTTCTTAATGTCATTGTACCATTGAAACAATTCAACTAAGGGCATGTTTTCCCACTCGACGACAGATAGACCGGTATCGGCGCGCGCTAAATTAATAGCAACGCGACGAATACACAGGAATAATTCATCTATATTTTTTGGCAGTCCTAGTTGTTCAAAAAACCCATCACCTTTGTTGCAAGTGATTGATAGTCCGCGCCACCGATATTTTCAAAGTATTCAGATGGCTGACCCAACGCAATCGCCAGTACATTTAGGTTGTAATCGAAATCAAGAAACGGAACCGCTCCAGGCTCCTTATCTTTTGATGCGTTAAATAATTTAACCGCAGTTTTAATATCTTTACGTGTTAAATTCTCAAGTACAGAAGTATCAATTTCTGTAACTGTTTCGTCTTCAAAATCGAATGGTTTTTTTAATGTGTAGATTGTTGATTCTTCGCTCATTTGAAACACCTCTGTTAATGAATAGTTATAATATAATAAATTTTATTATGTTGCTATAAGAAAAGCCCACCGAAGTGAGCTATTCCCATCAGCTAAAATTAAATCAATGAATTAATCTTAGCCATTAAATCTTTTCCGTTCACTTTGTAAACATTATTCAGTTTATCAAGCTCCAGAATATCTTTACCATCTACAACGATTTTAATGTAAATAGCTTCAAGTGTATTAGTGGTCCCTGTTGCCGCACCAAGCTCTGCTGAACCAAGATCAAGCCCCTTACCCATCACGCGAGTGGCAATACGAACACCAACAGAATCAATTTCACCTGTCGAGCCGTCAGCTACTTGCATTGCGCCACGGAAAGTAAGCGCCTCACTCACACCTGGAGCCAATGTAACTGAATCACCAGTGACAGTATTCCACTCTAATTCAATTTCAGTTGAACTAAAATGGCCTAGTGTTGGTAAATCAATTTCACCCAAGAAACCAGCACCCGATAACGTATCAGACATTGCTTCAAGATTTGGGAGTGTTACAGTTGCAACACCAAGCTGTTTATTGGCTTTGTTATAAATATTAAAGTTATTTAAACGCGCCGGTAGAATACGATTACTCATCTAATTAACCCCCAAATAGTTCTGTTAAGTTGTTTACATCGAACTCTAAAATATGCTCGATTTCTTCTGCCGGTGTTGGTGGTGTTAGATACCAGTGATATGTAATTTTACCATTCAACAGATTAACTACACTGTTTTCTGAAGCATTCACAGTTACGCGGTTTTGCGAGCCAACTAGCGCACCTTCAGCAGCCAAGCTGTTTAACCAGATAGTGTTGCTATCTTGAATTAAATCAACTAAACGGAAGTTAATCGGACTATCTAGGCGAACCCAATCAGTAAGAATTGAAGTATTACCCACCCAATCAAACATACGACGAACACATAAGAAACGGTCTTTCGGATCTGTTGAACTTGGATAAATCGCTGTGTTATTTCCGCGAGTTTTCCAGCCGCCTGAGAAGTTTAAGAACGTACCAATGCCCTGACCATTCAGGTACTCAGTATTATCAATCGTCAAGCTAACTTCTGAGCCATCGCTTAGAACTGCGCTGTCCATTTTTGCAGGTTTATTTGATGGTGACACATACGGCACGCCGCCATTATCCGCGTCGGTTTTCATGATCGCAGCCATCCATTTAACGGATGCATGATACTGAACACCACCCAAAGATGCTTTAGGCCATAGGACCATTTGCGATGCCTCAGTTAGATTGTTTTGGTTTTTGTACGCAGCAACGTCTTGATACTTGCGAACTGTTTCCGTTGGTACATCGTGCAATGTAATGCATTTAAACACACTGTTAATATTACGCGCTTTAGTTGACATAACCGCAGCAACCGCAGGGAAACCAGAGAAACCAGGAACAACGATCTGACCAGGTACTAAACCAAAGCGGCTATATGCTTCATTAATAAGCTCAAGACCTTTATTTTTACCCGTTGCGTTGTCAATACCGCCGATAATATCCGCTTCAGTCACTTTTGATGGATCAAGATAGCTATAAGATACTGTAGCTGTATCCGTTAAATTACCAGTAGGCAATGCATTGATCTGCAATAAACCAGCATCGGTCCACGTTAAATCGTAATCCACGCCAAGCTCTGAACCTGTAACCACTACAGTCGATTTAACAGCACCCGCTTTAGTTACTGCACCTGTGCCATAGGATAAAGCAACAACTTCATCAGTGACCGCTGTAACGTGCTTTTGTGGATCTAATACGTTTACAGTCATGATAGGCGCGACAGCCTGATTTGCAAATGCTTCGTAAATTGCTTCACTGATTGAATAGTCAAACTTACCATCTACAGCAGGCACGAAACCTTCACCCGCTACAGCGTCAGCATAGCTGTAATATAAATTAATACGATTGACGTTCTCAACATCACCAGCATTGATTGGTGATGTACCAACAATAACGGGAATTGCACTATCAACTTGAACTGGTGGCTGAATGCTTGTAGGCAGTTCCGACACACTAACGCGATGTTTATAAGCCATCTTATTTAAGCCCCTTTGAATGTTTCTGTTATTCTAACAAATCGCGCATAATCTAGTGACGATTTATTTCGTAAATTATTCTTTGTTTCTGCAATCTTGGATACAGGAACCAATAAAGCATTAATATCTTTATTTGTATCTGATAGCTCTTGCACATAAGTCGGCAATTCACCGGCTAAGAATAGTGCTGAATGCTTTAAAAGACCATCTTTGATTGATGGCCCTAAGTACATCACAGCTTCTTTTTCCAATTCGACTGTTTTTGTCTGTCGTTTAGACATAATCCGCCCCCGTCATAATATTGGTTTTTGGTAACTCCCACGTCATTGTTAGTGTAGCACACCAGTAGGGTGCTGGTTGTTCTTCAGCAAGATCGTAGCTCATTTCTTTTTGACAATAGAACTTCTTGCTTAGAATCGGATGCGCAAGAAAGTGATTTTTAATTCGCTCGATGATGCTTAAAAGATCATCTTCACCAGAGTGATACTCGTCATCATCCCAAGTTTCAATAACTAGAGTGATGTTACCAAGTTCTTTGTATTCATCATCAACATTACCACCACTGGCCCGAACAATAATGAGCGGATGATAAATACTGCTTTCATTCATTCGTGCCGGTGGTAATTTCTGCTCAAAAATAGAGATAGAGGATTCTATAAAATCGCTAGATTCCTCTGATAATGGTTTTTTTAAAACAAAATCCTTGCAAACTTCTTCAAGTTTTCTTGCTAGATCATGTCTAAGTGTTAGTAAATTCATCGCCCCAGCATTCTCCCTACTTCATGATCCACACGTTTAACTAATACTTCGAGTGTTCTTTTTTGGATTTCTGTTCTCACCTTATCAGCACCCATTAATTGAGAAACAGATGGTCCGTAAATCGGCTTGATAGGTAGTCGTTTTTTAGTTAATCGTCTAAAAACTTTGCCATTCCGACCAATAAACGCACCCTTATATGTGGCCTTTCTGCCTTTCTTAATCTGTACAGTCATTTGGCGCTTTGTTTGTTTTTTAGGTCGTTTTTTGGGTGTTATACGATAATCGGCAATGTTTACTTGTTTTCCGGTCCACTTGATTGATGCTTCTAATTTTGAAACACTCGCTTTTGAAACCTTAGTTGCTTCATTTACCTTACCAGCTTTCAAGATGTATTCTTTTCTTACTGTTTTTGATGCAACTGTTTTACCAGCAGTAGATGAGCGATTAATTGCCCGCATTAATACCGTGCGGGCTTTTCTTTCATCCGGTAACTGTCGAAGAATGCTATCAAGGTTAGGGATAGTAACTGTAATCATGCTTGATTAGCCCTGAGCGTGATATGAAGTACGCCTTGTTCGTTCTGTACATCATCCACGTAGTAGTTTTTATTCTTGATTTTGACACGCTGACCATCTACAGGAGGTGTTTTGACTGCTTTCGAGTCAATTAAGATGTGTGTATTTTGGATAAAAACACCCTCAATCTGTGCTGTTTTAGCTGTTTCGTGCGTAAATTCATCTTCATAAATGATGCCGGTATATATAACACCATCAATCATGAAATTATCCGCAAACTCAGTAGGGTTTAAGAATACGTTGTTTACGTCGCGGTCTAGTTGGTCTTTGAAGGTCATTAGCCATCCCATCCTTCTGATTTACTAATCCCATACCCATCTTTCATAATAAACCCTCCCCATTTGTATTAATTATATCTTACTTTAGATATTAAAAAAGCCCCGATTATTCGGAGCTTTCTTTTTTACTTGTTTGCTGTTTCTTTGGTGCTTCGATGATACCAGCATCAATTAATGCTTTCTCAACTTCTGCACTGACTTCCTGTTCGCCTTGCTTCAGTTCAAGCCGGGTGTTTTTCAACCCGACTGTTACCGAGTGGCTTAAAACCACTTTTCCCATTATTTCACCTTCATTACATAGAATGCGTCTGGCTCAAGTGGCACTGGTAATGGAGCGCACTTGGTTTCTACCACCGTACCCGCTGGTGATTTTTGAGATAGATACATATTAGGAACACGGCGCAACGCTGCATAGCGTGTTTGCTGTGCTTTAACATCATTGATCTCAACAACACCATAAGCCATCATTGTTTCAGCAGCAGGGTTAGCAAATAAAATTTTGCCTTCTGGAACTAATTCAACAACAGTTTGAGTGCCATCCAAGTTTTGAACGGTTACTGTTTGAGAGTAGGTGTAAACATTTAGGCCAGCCAAGTTAGCAACAAGGCGAACACCGTTACCGGTTGCAGCAGATGAACGATCAATCGAACCAACATTTGTATTCAATTGGTTTAATTGGCCTTGCAACTTGGTAGAGCTTGATGCAAGAGCCCAATCATTCGGATGCACCCAAACTTCAGTAGGTGTATAACCAGAACGAGTCTGAATTTTCTTGATACCGCGTTCAAAGTCAGCAAGTGGATCAGAAGTATCTGTAGCAGACCATAATGCAGCACCAGCCAATTCTTCATAAGGCTTGTCTGCTTGATCCCAGAATTGAATAACTTCGTTATAACCTGGACCTTGAACAGTCACTTGACCTGTAAACAAGATTTGAGAAACCATCCATTCTTCACGACGGGTAATAGCATTATCAAGATCAACAAGGTCTTTCTTAATAAGTGCTGCTTTACGCGCGTTCGGATCTTGGTTTTCTTGACCATCAACAATCACCACACCTTCACCACGTTCAGCACGTAAAATATTTTTACGAGTAATGATGCGCTGTGGTGCAACTTCTGGTGGCTCAAATACAGATACTTTTTTGCCGTCACGCTCTAAAACTTGACCACCGATTTCAGGCGCTACGAATGGTGCAACCTGTTTGCCGTCTTTAGTGTACTCGACAGGAATTTCACCTTCCGGGAAAAACTGTGCGTTACTAAAGAAACGGTCACGTAAAACCGAAGGGGTTACGTTTAGTTTACTTGCAACTTTGATCAAACGATCGAATGTAATAATTTCCATGTTTCCCCCATTAACCTACAGATTTAATAACATCTTTAAAATAAATACCGCGATTACGCGCCAACAGTGTTAAGCCATCCACAGTTGCTTCGCTTCCGTAAGCTGTTAGAGCGCGTTGAATTGCGTATTTATTAAACTCACCCTCTTGGTATGCAGCTACAGCACGACTAACAGTAACATCTGTTTCATCAGCCAATACACCAACAACCGCATCAGCATCCGCAGCAGCAGGAACCAATTCAAAAGCAGTTGCGCCTTGTTTTAGTGGTAAGCCACGCGGCAAAACACCAGTGACAGCAGCAGCTAAAGTATAACCATCAGCAGGGATTGATTTAACACCATTGGAAGCAAATAGACTGTCACCAGCCGCTTCGGTATAAGTACGTTTTTGTAATGACATTTATTTCACCCCTTATTTAAATGCCGCATCAAGTGCGTTTGCAAGTTGATCTTCTTCTGTTTGTGCTTCTGGTGTTGGTGCTGGTGTTGCATCAACTACAGGCGTAGCAGTTTCTTTTGCACGGTTAGCAATATATTCTTGGCCTTTTGCTTTTTCAGCTTTAGCCTGAGCAATTGCGAAATCACCAGCAGATTGATTTTCAATGATTGCTTTATTCACTAGGTCCTCTTGACCAGGTAAAGCAACGTCTTGAATATCTAAAATACGTTGACGTTCAGCTTTTACAGCATCGTCGATTTTTGCATTAACTTCAGTAACACCGTCCTGTTTAGCTTGCGCGTAAACATCGGCATATTGAGCCTTTAATGTGTTTAAATCCATCTTCTCCCCGCCCTTATTTTGCGTATCGTTTGATTTTACCGTATTTAATAGCGGCTGTGGTACTTTTTTAATAGATACCTTTTCTTCACCATAGTTTAAGAAATCACCATCAAGCGACGCAGCAATTTTAATGCTATCTTCAATTTCATCAATGAAACCATAATTTAAAGCATCTTCTGCTGTCATGTATGTTTCAGCTTCAAGTAACTTTGCGATTTCTTCTGCTGTTTTACCCGTTTTTTCAACATAGGCTGGAATCATTGTATTCTCAACAACGTCAAGAACATCAGCAGCACGACGGAAGTCATTTGCATTACCCATCTTAGCTGTTAATGGTTTATGAACCATATACATGGCATTGCGTGGCATAACAACATGATTGCAAGCTGTTGCAATAAATGTTGCAGCGGATGCACATACGCCATCAATCCACGCTGTAGTATTTCCATCGTGGCGACGCAAGGCACTAAAGATAGCTTGAGCCGTAAATACGGAACCGCCATTACTATTGATACGGACTGATAGGTCTTGCCCTCTCAGCCCTTCCAACTGGTTTACAAAACCAGTGCTAGTGACATCATCCCACTCCCCGATGTCACCATAAACTAATAGCTCACTTTTATTGTTCGCTAGATTCTTGATTACTAGACTCATCCACAACCCCCTCTAATTCATAATCACTCGGATTCTTTAGTGTGCCATCTTTTTTCAGTTGATCCATTTCACGCTTACGCACTGATAAAACATCTTCAGCACTCATACCCGAAGTTTCTGCAATAACACGCTCAATTGTAGTGAAGTTATTTTCAACTGCAACCTTATGCGCATTCATTTCTTGCAATGGGTTTAAGCTACCTTGTTTTGGACCAATCCATTCAGCACCACACCATGCGGCCTTTATTGCTGGATCTGAGAAAAAGCCCGGCGCTTTAATTCGACCAGTCGCAACAGCTTCAGCTAACCATTCTTGATAGATCGGTTGACAGAATGAACCAGCTAGAACTTGACGGCGCATATCTGCCATTTTCCAGAACTCAAGCAAAGCCCCACGACTCGCAGAATATGATGCAGTGAAGTGCTTCAATAATAATTCGTTTGGAATCTCTAATGCTGCGCCAATTTGTCGAGTTAATGCCTGAATAAATCCATCAAATGCACCTGTGTCGCGTGTTGGATTGGCTGTTGCAATATCTTGGCCCGGATCAAGAGCAACAACACCACCGCGACTGAGTTCAATTGCTTCATCATAATCAGAAACACGCTCACCATCTGGAGTCATGCTTAGACCTGGTAGGTCTTGCTGTGGTCGTTCTGTTTTAATGAACGCTGTGAACATTGAACTTACTAATGTTGCAGCAAGTTCTGCTTCAGTGTAGCGAGATAATTGTTTAAGAACCACGATAACTGGTGATAATAACGGCGTACCGCGTCGCTGTCCGATACGCTCCCAGTCTTGCGTGATCTGCAATACGTTTGGTGCGCCTGTTTCTTTACCGAAAATCTCTACACGGGTGACATTATCTTTGCCGATGGTAGTGCTATTTTCATGCTGTGAATGAATATAAAACGCTACTGCTTCGCCTGTCTCATCTAATTCAACACCGTTATAGATGTTTTTACCATTGCTTACCTGTGGATCTCGAACGCGGTCCCCTTCAACAAGTTGAACAGTGATTGAGTAGGGCGAACCAGCACGTTTTTTATGTGGCATTAATGCAAATGAATCACCATTCATTAGCGCTGATAATAAAGCAAGCTGTTGCAACTGCCCGAAGTTTTTCTGGCGTGATGCGTCGCAGTTTACAGAATCAGACCACAGGCGAAACTCGCGCTCAGTGTTTTTCTCCCACTCATTGGCCTGTTCGTTGGTTAATCCAAGAAATTCATAATCAATAGCAGCATTCAGTTTTAAACCTGAACCGACCACGTTGGTGCGGATTGTTTTTAAAGCACCCGTTGCCAGTGGTGAGTTCATAAACAATTCACGCGAACGTGCGCGTAATGTTGTTAGATTGTCACCAATATCGCCATCTGGATCGGTATCGGTAACAGAGAAACCTTTCATGTCGTTGCGGCGATATGATGCACCACCATAGGCATAGTTTTTAATAACGTCGAGCTTTGCACTGTGTAATGCTTTTTCTAGCTCGCGTTTTTTTGCGTATTCTGGGGCAATTAAATTAAGTAATCCCATGTCTTAGAAATCCCTGAAAACTACAGGCATGATACGCATTGAACCCTTACGATTGGATTCAAGTTGCTCAATATCATTCTGCAATGCTTTGATCATTTTATTGATTTCAGATAAATCAAGGCGCGTTAATGAACGGTTATGAATCGTATATGATTGAACACCAGACTCGGCTAATGCTCGTCGAGCCTGTCGCCACAGTGTAAGTTCATCATATAGCTCAGCTATTAGTTCTTCTTTAGTCTGTCTTGCCATATCTGCCCCCTTATTGTTTTTATTATATATTAAATCGGTGGAGTGTGTAGGGAATATGTTTAGTGGGTGATTATATGAAAAAAACCACTCATTAGAGTGGCTTTATACCTTGACTACCAAATGTTCCACTATAAACAAACCAGCCTGAGAAAAAATAATACCATTTATCATTTAACATCTTCATATATGTAACACCGTCACCGCCAATATTCAAATAATGCGTTGCGCCAATCGGCGCGTTTTTCTTTATTTCCTCAGCGGTCATTTCTAATCTCACTTAATCTTTTATAAAACCATTCTCTGTTTACTGTGTCTGCACCAACATTATCAGCAACCCATGCTTCCTTAACAGACTTAAATACCGCAGGAAATCCAGCCCATAAAACCAATACAGGGCTAATCAAGGTGAATAGTATTTTAGATATAAGTCGAATCTTTTGATACATCTCAATATCTTTATTTTCAGGATTATCAACAATCTCATAGAATGTTAAAAACTTACACTGTCTATATTTAAACATTATATTATGTTCTTTTCTTGATATTTTAATAATCATAATTAATACCATTACGAGTAGTTAATGAAGATTGTTTCACCGAAATCGGACGGCATAATTGAGAACGATTATTTAACCATATTGAGACAATATGGACCTATGATTGATTGCACCCTAATTTTATAAATGCCACAAGGAGTATGGCTTCGGATTCACTAGCACAATACGCCAATATCATGTTTACCTAGTGCTATTACCTACATCGCTGCGGTAACTGTACAACCGCCATCGTTCTAATGGCAACAACTTTGGTAGAGTGAACATCTAAATATGACCGATTGCTAATTTAGATTTACTGATACTCTGAGTTTATTTATCTCAGGCTCGGTTTAATTTATTCACTCTCCAAAATTACCGCACTTTCGCGGTGGTCAGAATAAGTACAGGATTCGAACCTGTGCGGATATGGCATCTTATCGACAACACATCAACCACGTTTCACTCTATCGAGTTACTAAGCAGACTATTCAACCAAACTCTAGCAACTTATTCAATTACCACCAATTATGGCTTGGTGGTCTGCCTGAATAGAATATTATATAAACTATTATCTTATGTCAACCATTAAAAAACCCGCTTAACAGAGGATAAGCGGGCATTAAGTCTCCATTATGCTATATATCAATCCCTCGACTCAATACTTTTTTTCGTCTTACCACTGGTTCTGATCTGCTTACGCCTTTACTCTGGTCAAGATACCGTTGCAAGCTCTCAAAATCAGGCCGTAATATTCGAGCTGCTGCGTGCGCGTAGTTCCTACAATCTAGTGGCTCGTTGCGGTCATAAACCTTTTTCCATTCAGCCTTACGCGCACCATTCACATATTTATAAATCTTGCGCTCTGAATATAAGCCCTGAAAATATTCTTTCTCATAACCACGATTAGAGTCACGCGGAAAGTGGCAGTAGTTCGGGCCAGCAGTTTCAATTTTTAAATTACTATAGATGGATGATTTACCATCATCAACACCGATATTAAATAACGCCGCACCCATACGACCCACTTTACTTGGCCGTAACGGAACGAATGGGACCTCTAAACCACCTTTACCTTTAATCGCAAATACATTCCGCTGCTCTCGTGCTTTACAGAACGTATAAACCTCAGTTGTATTATGACCACCGGAGTCGACACATGCACCCATGACACGAATAGGCACATCATCACCGCGTACCCTGTCTTTCAATAACCATGCATCGAGTTCATTCCATACGTGAGATTGCCCAGGATCACCAATAAACGTGCGATATTCAATACCCCATGATTCATAATCGTGTGACCATCCAACCAATTCAGCTTCTAATCGGTCATCCTGTACGTCGACACCAGCAGTAAGCAATAAAACATCCTCTGGCACTTCGCAGTTATAGAACTCACGACGTTTTGCATAAATATGCTCATGATCATCTGTTTGTTCTGCTTCTTCGTAGCATAAACCTAATTTTAGGTTTAAGAACTCCATAATTCCCTTACGGTCACGCTTATGTGCAACCTCTAACCATTCTTCAACCAACTGTTCAAGCGATACCCACGGACTATATAGACTTGATATATGAAATCCAGCAATCTTGCTTTCTGCTGTTGCTACCCACTTCCCTTGTTCAATCATATTCATTAGTGGCTTACCACTTCCGCGCATGATTTCCCCACAGTGGGCGCATTCATAACGTGCCGACTTTGGATCACTTTCACCATCATCGTTTTTAAACTTAACCTGTGACCAGACTAATGCTTGGTATTCCCCGCAGTGTTGGCAAGGAATCTCAAAATATCGCTTATCTGACTTTTCAAATAGATCATCAATCTTTGATTCACCCTTAATTGTCGGCGTGGATACATAGAGAATCTTTCGATTATGGAAGTTAGTTGTACGTTGTTTTGCTAGTTTAAGTGGATCACCCTCTTTACCAGCAGATGCTGGGTAACGGTCAATCTCATCGGCAAGCAATACACGGATTGGTCGAGATGCAAGACCGGCAGGACTGTTTGAACCAACTAGAGCAACATAACCACCAGTGAAATATTTCATACGTGTAGTCGATGTTGAGCGTTTTGTTTTTGCACCACTGTCGTCGGTTAATTCCACAATGTCGCGTAGAACTTTCGTGTATTTAATTGTTGGATCTAGTCGCTCTTTAGAAAATGCTTCGGCCATTTCCAAAGTTGGCTGTAAGATCATGATGCTTGATGGCGACTGGTGCATGAAGAATCCACATGATTGCAGCATTCCGGCTGTCTTACCAACTTGAGATGATGCAATCCAGACAACTTCCTCAGTATGGTTATCTGATACAACATCAAGGATCTCACGCAGGTATGGTGTTCTCTTGGTGCGCCATGGTCCCACCTCTGGCGCAGGAGGTGGAATATACCCGTATTTATCAGCCCACTCTGAACCAGTATATTTAGTTAGCGGTGGACACGCCTTGACAAAAAACTCTGACCAAACACCCATTATAAATACTTCCCTTTTAAACCCTCTAACACTGCGTTTATTTCTTGCATGATTGCATCTTCGATCTCCACGACTTCACGGCCATAAACAGATGGAGCCACACGACTTGGGATAACGAGTAACTTTTCTCGCAATTCCGCCCCAAGTGCCTGAGCATCTGCTTTAATGTCGTCGATGTGAATGTATTTCTTTTTCTTTTCTAAATATTCCAGCTCTTTTGTTTTCGCTACTGCTTCCTCTTTTAGAGTTTTTGCCAAGTTTAAGCGCTGCTTTAGATCTGGCGTAGCATCCTCTAAAACTGTTTCTTCATCATCTTCAGTCTTTATTACTGGCGCAGGTTGTTGGACCGCTTTCACTATTTCTTTTTCCATTTCAACATCAATGGCCGTGATTGATGTTGTTGGATGATGGCCTTTCTTCGCTCGACCGATTGCAGCCTGCGTACTGTATGTAATGTCGCGGCAAGTTTCCCAGACTGCGACGGCTTGTTCGTATGGTATTTTTTTGTCTACTAATGGGAGTCGGCCCTCATTCACCAGCACGTTGACGCGCTGCTTTGATGCTCCGACTCGTCTGGCAAATTCTGCCTGTGAAATTAACTCCATTACCACTCCCCCACCTCTGTAATGTCAATAGTAACATAAAAACGTCTATAGCTATTGACGGTTTAGCCGGTGGGGGAGGGGAGTCAATAATCATTTTAAAAATGAAACTCGATCAAGACTCGGGAGTACTTGTACC